>Ga0134128_10003475_pt1 | contig 19244 bp, 18 predicted proteins | sample KB31754_FD_96462 | JGI IMG/M metagenome (GOLD analysis project Ga0134128, IMG submission 96462) | Terrestrial soil microbial communities with excess Nitrogen fertilizer from Kellogg Biological Station, Michigan, USA - KB3-175-4 | ecosystem: Environmental > Terrestrial > Soil > Unclassified ...
CTTAAACGAGAAAGCCCGCTCGGGAGCGGACCTTCTTGAAATGGTGGAGGACATACGGGTCGAACGTATCGAGGACACCCCACTGGTGCATCCCCCTCGGGTTGCTGCCCTCAAACTCTAGGCCAGCACCCGCGTCCGGTGCAAACCGGGCCCCGGGTGCCGGGCGTCGGCCTGGCATGGCGAGGCGGTCCCACGCGCCCGAGGGGCCCCGGGGGACGTGCCGGCGTCGGCCTGGCATGGCGAGGCGGTCCCACGCGCCCGACGGGCCCCGCGTGACGGGCGCCGGCGTCGCCCGGGGAGGGCGCGGGGACTAGGCTGTGGTCATGAGCCCCGCAAAGACTGGCAGCTGGCCCGTGACGGTGGTCCCGGGCACCCCCGAACCCGACGTCCTGCGCGACATCCTCGACCTGGTCGCGGACACCGAGGACGTTGACGGCAATCCGCCGTTTTCCGAGCAGACCCTGGTGGAGCTGAAGGCCAGGCATGCCGGCCCGCACACGGTGCTGGTCCTGCTCACATATGCGCCGGAGGAGAACTCGCCGACGGAAGGCGAAGACCTGGCCGGGGTGGCCATCGTCGTGCTGGACGGCGGGGACGGGGTCCTGGAGATCGCCGTGCACCCCAACTACCGCAACGAGGGCGTCGGGTCCATGCTGGTGGACAAGCTGGTGGAGGTGCGCGGGCTTCAGGGCATCAGGGCGTGGTCGCACGGGGACCACGAGGCCGCCGCGGACCTCGCCGCCAGCTACGGCTACCGCGCCATCCGCGAGCTGTGGCGCATGCGTCTGGTCCGCCGGGCACCGGAAGCGGCCTTGGAACCGCACCGCCCGGAAGTGCCCGGCGGCGTGACCTTGCGGACCTTTGTGCCGCACCATGACGAGGCCGCCTGGCTGGCGGCCAACGCCGCCGCCTTCGCCCACCACCCGGAACAGGGCGCCCTGACGCTGCAGGACCTCCAGGCCCGCATGGCCGAGCCCTGGTTTGACCCGGCCGGGTTCTTCCTCGCGGTGGACGGCTCCGGAGCGATCCTGGGCTTCCACTGGACCAAGGTGCACCCGGGCCGGGCCGGGCAGTCACCCATGGGCGAGGTGTACGTGGTGGGCGTGACCCCGGCCGCCCAGGGCATGGGACTGGGCAGGACCCTGACCGTGCAGGGCATCGACTACCTTCAGGCGCAGGGGCTGCGCGCCATCATGCTGTACGTGGACGCCGACAACGAGCCCGCCGTGGCGCTGTACCGCAAGCTGGGGTTCACCAAATGGGATTCCGACGTCATGTACGGCCCGGTCTCCGCTTCCTGACCGGCGCAACGAACCCTCCGGCAGGGACTGCCACGGACCGCGGCGGCTTGTAGTGTTGGAACAACGAGGCACCAACTTTGAGGATTTATCGATGAAACGCGAATACAAGGGACCGGTGCAAACCGCGGCTTCGCTCAACGGGGAACGGTTTGGCACCGGCGAAGTGCAGTCCGCCCGCGCCACACAGGACCGGATCGCCATCCCCGAGTTCGAGCCGAACCTCCTGCCGGAGGGGGACATCAGCCCGGACCGCTTCCTGGACCGCGAACTCAGCTGGCTGGCCTTCAACGCCCGCGTCCTTGAACTCGCCGAGGACCCGGACCTGTTCCTGCTGGAGCGGGTCAACTTCCTGTCCATCTTTGCCTCCAACCTGGACGAATTCTTCATGGTCCGCGTCGCGGGGCTCAAGCGCCGGATCGCCGCGGGACTGGCCGTGCCGTCCCCCGCAGGGCTCAGCCCCATCGAGGTGCTCGAGCAGATCAGCGACGCCGCCCACGAGCTGCAGGCGCGGCACGCGCATGTCTTTGCCAGCCAGATCCGCCCCGCCCTGGCCTACGAGCACATCCACCTGGTCCACTGGGACGAGCTGGACGACGGCGCCAAGGACCAGCTGGGCAGGATGTTTGCCGAGAAAATGTTCCCCATCCTCACGCCCCTGGCCGTGGACCCGGCGCACCCCTTCCCGTACATCTCAGGGTTGTCACTGAACCTGGCCGTGGTGGTCCGCAACCCCGTCAGCGACAAGGAACTTTTTGCCCGGCTGAAGGTGCCGGACCTGCTGGACCGGCTGGTGTCCGTGGACGGGCCCCGCGCCGGCACCGTGCCCGGGCGGGTGGCCCGGTTCATCCCGCTGGAGGAAGTCATCGCCCAGCACCTGGACCAGCTATTCCCGGGCATGGAGGTGCTGGAGCACCACACCTTCCGCGTCACGCGCAACGAGGACCTGGAGGTGGAGGAGGACGACGCCGAGAACCTCCTGCAGGCGTTGGAGAAGGAACTGCTGCGCCGCCGGTTCGGCCCGCCCGTCCGTCTGGAAGTCGCGACGGACATCAACCCCAACGTGCTGGCGCTGCTGGTCCGGGAGCTGGACGTCGAGGATGCCGAGGTCTACAGGCTGCCGGCGCCGCTGGACCTGCGCGGGCTGTCCGTCATTGGCAACATCGACCGCAGCGACCTTCGGTTCCCCAAGCACGTGGCCCACACCTCGCGCGATTTGAACGAGTCGGAGACGTCCAAGGCCGCCAACGTGTTCGCGGCCATGCGCCGGCGCGACATCCTCCTCCACCACCCCTATGACTCCTTCTCCACCTCGGTCCAGGCGTTCCTCGAGCAGGCCGCCTCGGACCCCAAGGTCCGCGCCATCAAGCAGACCCTGTACCGGACCTCCGGCGACTCCCCCATTGTTGACGCCCTGGTCGATGCGGCCGAGGCGGGCAAGCAGGTGCTGGCGCTGGTGGAGATCAAGGCCCGCTTTGACGAGCAGGCCAACATCTCCTGGGCCAGGAAGCTGGAGCAGGCGGGCGTGCACGTGGTTTACGGGATCGTCGGGCTGAAGACCCACTGCAAGCTGTCCCTGGTGGTGCGCCAGGAGCAGGATGGGCTGCGCCGGTACTGCCACATCGGCACCGGCAACTACCATCCCCGTACGGCCCGCTACTACGAGGACCTGGGGCTGCTGACAGCCGACGACCAGGTGGGCGAGGACCTCTCCAAGCTGTTCAACCAGCTCTCGGGCTACGCGCCGAAGTCCGAGTTTGAGCGCCTGCTTGTGGCGCCCCGCTCGGTGCGCTCGGGCCTGATTGAACGCATCGATGCCGAAATTGCCAACAAGAAGGCCGGGCTTCCGGCGCAGGTGCGCTTCAAGGTCAATTCGATGGTGGACGAGGCCATCATCGATTCGCTGTACCGTGCCTCCCAGGCCGGCGTGGACGTGGGCGTGGTGGTGCGGGGCATCTGCTCGCTGCGCCCGGACGTGCCCGGGCTGAGCGAGAACATTACGGTGCGCTCGGTGCTGGGGCGCTTCCTGGAACACTCCCGCGTGTTCACCTTTGCCAACGGCGGGGACCCGGTGGTCTACATCGGCTCGGCCGACATGATGCACCGCAACCTGGACCGCAGGGTGGAGGCCCTGGTGAAGCTTTCCAACCCTGACGACATCAGCGACGTCAACGCGCTGCTGGACCGCTACCTCGACGCCGGCACCTCCAGCTGGCACCTGGGGCAGGACGGCGAATGGACCCGCCACCACCGCGACGCCGACGGCAACCCGCTCAGCGACGTCCAGTCCTGGCTGCTGTCCAGCCGCTCCCGCCAGCGTTCCGCCCTGCGCCGGTAATGCGCAGCAGCGAGCACTTGGAGGACGTGGAAGCCGGCGCCGCGGAAATTTCCGTGTACGCGGCCGGCGCGCTGTGCTGGCGCGTCAAGAAGAAGAAGCTGGAGCTGCTCCTTATCCACCGGCAACGCTACGACGACTGGTCCTGGCCCAAGGGCAAGCTGGACAAGGGCGAAACCTTGGCCGAATGTGCCGTGCGGGAGGTGTACGAGGAAGTGGGCCTGCCGATCACCCTGGGCGTGCCGCTCCCCTCGATCCGCTACGCCGTCAAGCCCGGCCTGAAGGAGGTGCACTACTGGGCCGCCGAGGTCGACGACCTGCCGCCGCTGCCCGACGGCAAGGAGGTGGACACCGCCGTCTGGTGCTCCGCCACCAAGGCGAGGGGCCTGCTTTCCAACCCGTCCGACGTCGAGCCCCTGGACGCCCTGCTGGAGGCGCATGAGGCCGGCACGCTGCAGACCTGGCCGCTGCTGGTGGTCCGCCACGCCAAGGCCAAGCCGCGCTCGGCCTGGACCCGCGCCGAGGGTGACCGGCCGCTGGCGGCCACCGGCAAGCGGCAGGCGCTCTACCTCCAGCGGCTGCTGATGGCCTGGCACCCGGCCAAGATCCTCACGAGCGGCTGGATGCGCTGCATCGCCACCATCTCCCCCTATGCCCAGGCCACGAAGGCCAAGGTCAAGGTGGTGCCGGCTCTGACGGAGGCCGACCACAAGCGGAACCCCGCCAAGGCGGCCGCCGTCATTGACAAGCTGCTGTCCAAGTCCAGCGCCGTCGCCGTGTGCACGCACCGGCCCGTGCTGCCGACCGTGCTCAAGACGCTGGCCAGGCACATGGATGCCCCCCTGGCGGCAAGGCTGCCGCTGGGCGACCCGCACCTGGCCCCGGGCGAGGTCCTGGTGGCGCACGTGTCCGTCGGCGACCCCGGCCGCATCGTGGCCGTGGAGCAGCACAGGCCCTACGAGGACTGAGCCGGCCGGTCACGCCGGCGCAAGTGCGGCAGGCCGCACCCCCGGCAGCGGGACCAGTAGACTGGTGGGCGTGACTATTGTGACCCCGTATGAGGACCTGCTTCGGGACGTGCTGGCCAACGGCACCCCCAAATCGGACCGCACCGGCACCGGAACCCGCAGCGTCTTTGGCCGCCAGCTCCGCTTCGACCTTGCCGACGGCTTCCCGCTGGTCACCACCAAGCGGGTGCACTTCAAGTCCGTGGCCCTGGAGCTGCTGTGGTTCCTGCGCGGCGATTCCAATGTGCGCTGGCTGCAGGAGCACGGCGTGAAGATCTGGAACGAGTGGGCGGACGACGACGGCGAGCTGGGCCCCGTCTACGGCGTCCAGTGGCGCTCGTGGCCCACGCCGGACGGCGGGCACATCGACCAGATTGCCGCCGTCATGGAGTCCCTGCGCAGCAACCCGGATTCCCGCCGGCACATCGTCTCCGCCTGGAACGTGGGCGAGCTCAAGGACATGGCCCTGCCGCCGTGCCACGCCTTCTTCCAGTTTTACGTGGCCCCCACCGGGGACGGGCGCGGGAAACTCAGCTGCCAGCTCTACCAGCGCTCGGCGGACACCTTCCTGGGCGTCCCGTTCAACATTGCCTCCTACGCCCTGTTGACCATGATGATGGCGCAGCAGCTGGACCTGGACCCGGGCGAGTTCATCTGGACCGGCGGCGACGTCCACATCTACGACGACCACCTGGAGCAGGTGGCCGAGCAGCTCTCGCGTGCCCCCTACCCGTCCCCGCGGCTGCGCTTCACCCGCAGGCCCGCATCCATCCTTGACTACGCCCTTGATGACTTTGAGCTGGCCAACTACCAGCACCACCCGACGATTAAGGCACCGATCGCCGTATGAGCCCCCAGCCCGGTTCCCCCGGACAGCCCGCCGTGTTCCGCTTCACCCAGCCCATCGTGGGCATGATCTGGGCCCAAACCAACCAGGGGGTCATCGGGGCCGACGGCGGCATGCCCTGGCACCTGCCCGAGGACCTGGCCCACTTCAAGCGCATCACCGGCGGGCACCCCGTGGTCATGGGCCGCAAGACGTGGGATTCCTTTCCGGCAAAGTACCGCCCGCTGCCCGGGCGCACCAACATCGTGGTGACCCGGCAGCCCGGGTGGGGTTCCACGCCGGAGGCGGGCGGCGCCGTCGTGCTTGACTCCCTGGACCAGGCGCTCGTGGAGGCGCAGCTCTCCCCCGGCGGCGACGAGGTGTGGGTGCTGGGCGGCGGGCAGATCTTCGCCCAGGCGATGGACGACTGCAACGTCGCGGTCGTCACCGTCATTAACACTGACGTGCCAGGGGACACGCAGGCTCCCGTGCTGGGCCCGGAGTGGATGTTCCGCGGCGCCACGCCCAAGGAAGGCTGGCACACCTCGGCCAACGGCACTGAATACCGGTTCACCCTGTGGGCCAGGGGCGAGACCGAATTTGAGGCACCCGAATAGTCCTGGACCCGGCGGAAGGCCGCCGGGGCGTTCACCAGATGACACGGACTTCGCCCCGGCAGGCCCGCCGCCCTAAACTTGGGGGCATGACCTCTTTCAATGTTCCCTCCGCCGTCCCATCAGTTGGCCTGGTCGGCTGGCGCGGCATGGTCGGTTCCGTCCTGATGCAGCGCATGCGGGACGAGGGCGACTTCGCCAGCATCAATCCCGTCTTCTTCTCCACCTCCAACGCCGGCGGCACGGCACCGGCCATTGCCGGCGGCGATGCCGGTTCCCTCGAAGACGCCTTTGACATTGACACCCTGGCCAAGCTGCCCATCATTCTCACGGCCCAGGGCGGGGACTACACCAAGCGCGTCCACACCGAACTGCGCAGCCGGGGCTGGGACGGGCTGTGGCTCGACGCCGCGTCCACCCTGCGCATGAACAGCGACTCGATCATCGTCCTGGACCCGGTCAACCGCGACGTCATCGACAAGGGCCTGGCCAATGGCACCCGCGACTTCATTGGCGGCAACTGCACCGTGTCCTGCATGCTCATGGGCCTGGGCGGCCTGTTCAGGAACAACCTGGTCGAGTGGGGCACGGCCATGACGTACCAGGCCGCGTCCGGCGGCGGCGCCCGCCACATGCGCGAACTCCTCAACCAGTTCGGCACGCTCAACTCCGAGGTGTCCACCGAACTGGACGACCCGGCGTCGGCCATCCTGGAGATCGACCGCAAGGTCCTCGCCCACCAGCGCGAGGGCATCGACTCCTCGCAGTTCGGCGTCCCGCTGGCCGGTTCGCTGATCCCCTGGATCGACTCCGACCTCGGCAACGGGCAGTCGCGCGAGGAGTGGAAGGCCGGCGTGGAGACCAACAAGATCCTGGGCACCGCCGAGGACACCAAGGTCATCATGGACGGGCTGTGCGTGCGGATCGGCGCCATGCGCTCCCACTCCCAGGCGCTCACCCTCAAGCTGCGCGAGGACCTCCCCGTGGCCGAGATCGAGTCGCTGCTGGCCAATGACAACGAGTGGGCCAAGGTGGTGCCGAACACGAAGGAAGCCTCCATGGCGTTCCTCACCCCGGTGGCGGCCTCCGGCACGCTGGACGTGCCGGTGGGGCGCATCCGCAAGCTGGAAATGGGCCCGGAATACATCAGCGCGTTCACCGTGGGCGACCAGCTCCTGTGGGGTGCCGCCGAGCCGCTGCGCCGCATGCTGGGCATCGCGGTCGGCACGCTGTAACCCTCCCAACGGTGACGCACTTGTTGCTGATAATCGCCGCGTTGTCGGCAACAAGTGCCTCACACTTCACGTGAGGAAGCGTTTGTAGGCCTTCGCGGACCTTTCCAGGGCCTTGTGCCTGGCCGGACTCAGCCCGCCAAACAATTCCGGCACCACGACGCCGGCCACCTCCCTTTGTTTCTCGGCCGCGCCTTGTGCTTTCCGCCAGGTCCCGGCCACCTTGCCGCCGGCCACCACCGTTGCCCTGAACATGCCGTTGCCTCCGGGCACCGTGAGCGGTGCGTGGTGCGGTGCCAGCGCGGCGCTCCTGTCCGTGTAACCCAACAGGTATTCGTCAAAGCCGGGCAGCAGCAGGACCGCCCTGGCCCCGGGCACCGTGCCGCCGAGCAGTTCCGCGGTTTCCGGCGCCAGCAGATAGCTGGCACCGTTGCATTCCACGGTCTCCAGCAGGTGCCCCACGAGGTCAAGCGCCGCCGTGATGTCCGCCAGGGTGAGCTTGGACCACCACTGGAAGTCCTTGACGGTGGCCGGGCCGTGGCTGCGGAAGTATCTCAGGGCCAGCTCGCCCAGGGCCTCCCCGCGGTCCAGGACGCGTGAATTCCTGATCCAGGCGGCCGGGCTGACATAGTACTGTGCCTTGCCGTTTCCGCCCTCCGGATTGACGGGCCCCTGGACCAGGGTCCCCTCGACGCAGAGCAGAAACAGGAGGTGGTAACCGCGCTGGGCCTTTGTCCCCTGGCCTGCCTGCTCAAATGCGGCAAGCACTTCCTCGCGCGTCGCTTTCCCGTCCGACTGTTCCAGCAGCGCAAGGGCAATGCCGCGCACCTTGTCCACGTCCGGCGTCGTAATCCCCAGTTGGCGGTGGCGGGTGGCCTGGCCCGCGCGCATGCGATCCGCGGTCAGTGCGAGGATCCAGCCAAGGTCCTGCGCCAGCGTGACGTGGAGGGTGCCGCGCAGGGGGCAGGAGCGCACCAGTTCGCCGCTGTTGAAGGCGGCCTCGACATCCGCGCGGGTGGTGCCGGGCGCGCGCAGCCCGATGGACCACAGCGCGCCGGGGAAGTCCTGGCCCTGCAGTGCGGTCAGCCGGCGCACAACGTCCGCCGGCCCCGGACTGGGACTGGCGGACGCGGGCAGTATCCATTGGGCTGCGAGGCGGAGCCTGGCGATCGTGTTTGGGGTGACGCTAGGTGTCATGCACCCAATCTAGCGCCCGCCCGGAGTGGCCTCAGCGGGCGGAGCGCAGCTGGGCGGTGATGGGGCATTCGAAGGGGTCCCGCTGGCCCAGGCCCACGCGGTTCAGGTAGCGCATCACGATCATGTAGGACTGGCCGAGGGTGGTTTCGGTGTAGGCGATGTTGCGCTCGGCGCAGTATGCCTTGACCATCGGCTGGACGGCCTTGAGGTTCTTGGAGGACATGGTGGGGAAGAGGTGGTGCTCGATCTGGTAGTTCAGCCCGCCCATGCCGGCGTCCACCCACCAGCCGCCGGAAATGTTGCGGCTCATGAGCGTCTGGCGGCGCATGAAGTCGATCTTGACGTCCTTCGGGACCAGCGGCATGCCCTTGTGGTTCGGGGCGAAGGAGCCGCCCATGTAGACGCCCAGCGCCATGAACTGCACGGCGATGAACGCCAGGCCGATCGCCCAGCCCAGGTAGAAGACGGTGAAGGCCGGGAGGATCACGAGGCGGACCACGAGCATGGCGATCTCGGCCCTGCGTTCGGGGACAACCTGACGGCGGTCCAGCACGCGTCCCACGGCGGCGATGTGCAGGTCCAGGGCGGCCAGTGTCAGCAGGGGGAAGAAGAAGGCGCCCTGGCGGCGGGCGAACCACTTGGCAAAGCCGGTGCGCTTCGCGGCGCTTTCCGGGTCAAAGACGAGGGCGCCGGGATCGATGTCGCCGTCCACGCCGATCTTGTTCGGGTTCAGGTGGTGCTTGCCGTGCTTGTTCATCCACCAGCCGTAGGACAGGCCCACAAACAGGTTCCCGGCGATCCGGGCCAGCCACGCGTTCTTTTTCGCCGAGGCAAACACCTGGCGGTGCGCGGCGTCATGCGAGAGAAAGGCGGTGTGCGTGCACAGGAAGGCGAACAGCACGGCGGTGACCAGCTGCCACCAGCTCTGGCCCAGCGTCAGGAACAGCGCCAAAACGGCCAGGTAGCCAAGGCTTTGGCGGACAATGCGGGTGACGTACCACGTGATGTCCCGCTCCATGAGGCCTGCGGCGCGCACCTGCTCGCAGAGCTGGATGAAGTCGGTGACGTGGCGGTCCCGGACGGGACGCTTGCGGACGGGCTTGGCTGCGGGCGTCTCTTCCAGCAGCAGGTCCGCGCTGTCCAGCGTTGTCGATGACATGGTGCTCCTCATGGTGTCTCACGGATGCCCAATCATCACGTAAACGAAAAAGTCTGAATCTAACTTCTACGTTATGTAAAAAGGAACCGGGACACATCACACCGGGGAGCCGTCTTGACCCCCTACCGGGGTAGGGGTGCGGCACCGGAAGTGGTGCGGCGTCAGCGAAAAACCCGTCAAAAGTGGTGCGGCGTCAAAGGTGGCAGCCCACGAGCACCGGCTCCGGGTGCAGGGTGATGCCGAACCGGCGCACGACGCCGTCCCGCACCTCCCGCGCGATCTCCAGCACGTCCCCTGCCGTGGCTCCGCCGCGGTTCGTGACGGCGAGGGTGTGCTTTGTGGACAGCGAGGCGCGCGGCGTCGTCCCGGCCTCGTCCAGGCCGTCCCGGGCAACGCCATCCCGGACAAGGCCGTAGCCCTTGGAGAAGCCGGCGTGCTCGATGAGCCAGGCGGCACTGAGCTTTGTGCGGCCATCCCCGGCGGGCCAGCCCGGGGCGTCGGCCGGGAGCGTCGCGGCCTCGGCCGCCGTGACGACCGGGTTGGTGAAGAAGGAGCCCGTGGACCAGGTGTCCCGGTCGCCCGGATCCAGGACCATGCCCTTGGCGGCGCGGAGTTCCAGCACGGTGCGGCGCAGCTGCAGGGAGTTGGCCCGCTTGCCGACCTCCACGCCCAGGCGGCGCGCGAGTTCGGCGTATTTCACGGGGGCGCTCATGCGGCCCAGCGGCAGCTGGAATTCCACGGTCAGGACCACGTGGCGCGGCGAGCCGTTGACGGTGGTCTGCTTGATGAGGGAATCACGGTAGCCAAAGCCCAGCTCCGAGTTGGTGAACGTGTGCACGGCGTCCTTCTCCCGGTCCCAGACCCGCACGGCGGCGATGGTCTGCGAGACGTCGGCACCGTAGGCACCCACGTTTTGCACGGGTGTGGCCCCGGTGAGGCCGGGTATGCCGGAGAGGGCCTCGAGCCCGCTCCAGGCGTGCAGCACCGACTCGTGGACAAAATGGTCCCAGTCGTGGCCGGCCTGGACCACCACGGAGGCCCCGCCGCAGGAGTCCCGGGCAGTGGCCTTGAAGCCCTGGCTGGCGATCTTCAGGACCGTGCCGTCAAAGCCATCGTCGGAGACCACCAGGTTGGAGCCGCCGCCCACAATCAACAAGGGCTCGCCGGCGCGGTCCGCGGCCCTGACGGCGGCAATGATGTCCGCCTCGGTGGCCGCCTCAACGTAGTTGCGCGCGGGCCCTCCCACGCCGAGGGTGGTCAGGGAACTCAGCAGCACGTTTTCACTCACGCTTCAACAGTAGTGCCTTCCCTGGCGCCGGCCGCGGCGGGCTGGCGCACCACGGGCGTCAGCACAAAGGCGACCACCAGCATGACGAGGACGGCCAGCAGGGAGTGCAGCACCCCGATGTGTTCGGCGAGCAGGCCCAGCAGCGGCGGCCCGCCGAGGAACGCGCCGTAGCCGATGGTCGAAACCACCGCGACCCGGGCGGCTGCATGGTCTGGGTCGTCGGACGCCGCGGACATGCCCACGGGGAAGCCGAGCGCGGAGCCCAGGCCCCAGAACACCAGGGCGGCCAGGGCCGCCTCCTGGCTGGGCGCAAAGACGAAGACCGCCAGCCCGGCCACGGCGAGGGCGGCGCTCACGCGCAGGGCGGCCACCCGGCCGTAGCGGTCCAGGACCATGGTGCCGGCGAAGCGGCCCACCGTCATGGCGGAGACGAAGATGCCATACCCCAGGGCGCCGGTGGCGTTGGAGGAGCCGTGGCCGTCCGCCAGGGCGAGGGCCACCCAGTCGCCCGCAGCGCCCTCGGCCAGGGCCAGGCCCAGGACCAGCACGCCGATCAGCAGGGTGCGGGGGTCCCGCCAGGCTGCGGCGATCTTGGCCCTGCCGTCCAGCCTGGCCTGGGCCAGCCTGCGGGTCTCCGCGGCGAGCGCGGCGGCCGCGTCCGCGGCGGGTGGGGCCGCCCCCTTGGCCGGGGGACGCGCCGTCGTGCCCGGCCGGACAAGGGGGATGGGCCCGGTGCCCGGCACGGAGTCCAGCTCGCCGAGCCGGACGGCGCCCTGTCCACGTCCGGCGTCCGCGGCGCGCCGGTCCGCCTGATAGTGGCGGGTGGCAACCCAGATGGCCGTCCAGACGATCGCGGCAATGACGGCGACGTGGATGGCCACGGGCAGGTGCACGGAGGCGGCAAGGGCGCCGAGCCCGGCGCCCACCACGGTGCCGATGCTGAAGGATCCGTGCAGGCGCGGCATGATGTGGCGGCCCAGCGCCCGCTCCACGGCGGCGCCCTCAATGTTGGAGGCGGTGTTGAAGCTCGCCGTGCCCAGGCCCACAACGACCAGGCCCGCGCCCACCACCAGCGGGTTGACGAACACGCTGGCACCCATGCCCATGAGGACCAGGCCCACCGCCTGAACGGTGGTGCACACGCGGGTGGTCAGCCTGGAGCCGAGCCGCAGCACCACCAGCCCGGACGCGGCCACGGACACAAACGATCCCAGCGACATGCACAGCAGGATCAGCCCCACCGTGGCCGGGGTCAGGCCGAGCCCGTCGCGGATCGCGGGGATGCGCGAGACCCAGGTGGAGAAAACCAGCCCCGACCCCGCATAGGCGGCGACCACGCCGTTGCGCCAGGCCTTGACGGTGCGTGCATCCGCGCCGGTGGTGCCGGAATCCGTGCCACCGGCGTTGCCGCCGCTCACGCCACGCGGACCGTGGCCTGCGCCTTGACCAGCACCTTTTGCCCGTCGAGGGTGACGTTGAGGTCAATCCGGGCCGTGCCGGCGGCCGCATCCAGGGCGCCGATGGTGCCGGAGACCTCGACGACGGCGCCCGGCGCCCCGTCCAGGTCCGCCACCGGCACCGGCTTGGTGAAGCGCGTGCCGTAACTGACGACGGCGGCCGGGTCGCCTGCCCAGTCGGTCACCAGCTGCACGGCCGAGCCCATGGTGAACATGCCGTGGGCGATGACGCCGGGCAGGTCCACCTCGCGGGCGAAGCGTTCGTTCCAGTGGATCGGGTTGAAGTCCCCGGAGGCTCCGGCGTACTTCACCAGGTCGGCGCGGGAGATTTCCAGGCGCCGACTGCCGATTTCCTGGCCGACGGTGAGTTTTGCAAGGTTCATTACTGGCCCTCCCCGCGCACCAGGATGGCGGAAACCGTGGTGGCCACGGCGTCCCCGTCCACGGTGGAGATCTCGGCGCGCGTGGTGATCATGGCGCCGCCGCCCATGGCCCGGACGGTGTCCACGTGGAGTTCGGCCACGAGCTCGTCGCCGGCCGTGATGGGGCGGTGGTGCGTGAATTTCTGCTCCGCGTGGACCACCCGGGAGAAGTCGATCCCGGACTCGGGATCGTTGATCAGCCGGGCGTCCGCGCGCTGGGCGACGATGATCGCATAGGTGGGCGGGGCCACGAGGTCGGCATGGCCCAGTTCCCGCGCGGCGGCAACGTCGAAATGGGCGGGGTGGCCGGCCTTGACGGCGCGGGCGAATTCGCGGATGGACTCGCGGCCGACGCTGTAGACGTCGCCGGCCGGATAGCTGCGGCCCTGCAAGTGGGGGTTGATGGTCATGCGGCAAGCCTACCGTCCGAGGGGCCCGCCGCGGGCTTGCCAGCCGTGGGAGCCGCCGGGGAGAAGCGACGGCGGGGAGGACGGTGGGCGTCATCGCCTGGCAGGGCGGGGCGGCACGCTATGTCCGGGGTGCGGACCCCATGCGCTCCACTACCGCGAGCAGCGACTGGACATCCACGCTGCCGTCCGGTCCGGCGTCGTTCCCCGCATGGGCCGGCAGTCCAAAAAGGGCCGCGTTGTAGTAGAGGCCGTCGCCAATCAGCATGACGGCCCGGGCAATGGCGGGGTCCCCGATGTCGCCGAGGATGAGCTGGTACCAGCGCTCGTGCATTTTTGAGAAGGCGGCCCGCACGGTGGTGTCGTCGCCCTGGGCCAGCCGCATGGCCGCCACCACGGTCCGGTCGAAGGTGGTGCCGCCAAAGACGCTGGTGCGCACGTAGTATTTGGCGCAGCCGTCGGGGTCCTTGGCCATGAGCGCAAAGTCCACCTCGGCCAGTTCGCCCAGCTTTTCAACGAGGCCGGCGGTCAACGCTTCCTTGCTCTTGAAGTGGTAGAGGAGGCCGCCCTTGGAGACTCCGGCCGCCGCCGCCACCGCGTCCAGGGTGGCCGCGCGGGGGCCGTCGTTGATCAACAGGTCCTCATAGGCCTGCAGGACCCGGGAGCGGGCTGGCGGTTGCGACGGTTGTGTGGTCATTGGACAAGACTACAAGAAGTGATGAACTACACCGTCCGGACGGTTTACTGTACCGGCTGGACGGTCTAGACTAATGTCCATGGCCTTCATCCTTGACACTCCCAAACCGGGGACCACCGCGCCCCGTGCGGGCACGCGCGCCTGGATTGCCCTGGCCGTGCTCATGCTGCCTGTGCTGTTGATTTCGGTTGACAACACGGTGCTGAGCTTTGCCGTCCCCTCCATCTCCCTGGCGCTGGTTCCCTCCGCCACCGAGCTGCTGTGGATCATTGATGTTTACCCTCTGGTGCTGGCCGCACTGCTGGTCCCGATGGGCAGCCTGGCCGACCGCTTTGGCCGCCGCCGCCTGCTGCTGCTGGGGAGCATTGGTTTTGCCGCGGTCTCCGTACTGGCGGCCTTTGCGCCGTCGGCACCCGCCCTGATCGGCTACCGTGCGCTGTTGGGCGTGTTTGGCGCCATGCTGATGCCCTCAACCCTTTCACTGATCCGGAACCTTTTTGTGCACCACGACCAGCGCCGCACGGCCATCGCCGTCTGGGCCGCGTGCTTCTCGGGCGGCGCCGCGCTGGGGCCCATTGTCGGCGGGCTCCTGCTGGAGCATCTCTGGTGGGGTGCCGTCTTTTTGCTCTCGGTCCCCGTCCTGGTGCCGCTGCTGGTCCTGGCGCCGATTTTCGTGCCGGCGTCGAGGGACCCTTCGCCGGGACAAATTGATCCCGTGAGCATCCTGCTGTCCTTCGGCGCGATGGTGCCGACCATCCTTGGCATCAAGGAAATGGCGCAGGGCGGGCCGGGCCTCGCCAATGGTGCCCTGATCGTTGCCGGCGTGGTGCTGGGCGTTGTTTTTGTCCGGCGGCAGCTGGGCCGCGCCGAGCCCATGCTGGACGTCCGGTTGTTCCGCAATCCGGTGTTCAGCGGGGGTGTGCTGGCGAACCTGCTGAGCATCTTCTCCCTGGTGGGGTTCCTGTACTTTGTCACCCAGCACCTGCAGCTGGTGGTGGGGCTCTCCCCCACGGCCGCGGCGTTCGTCCTGGTCCCGGGCCTGGTGGTATCCATTGTGACCGGGCTGCTGGCCGCGTCGGTGGCCAAGTTCTTCCGGCCGTCCAGGCTGGTGTCCTTCGGGCTGCTGCTCAACGCGGTGGGGTTTGGGCTTGTGTGGCTGAACCCGGGCGGCTCGGTGGCGGGAATTGTGGCGGCGTTTGCCGTGCTGGGGGCGGGCGTGGGCATCGCCGAGACCATCTCCAACGACCTCATCCTCAGTGCCGCGCCGCCGGCCAAGGCGGGGGCGGCATCGGCCATCTCGGAGACGGCCTACGAGGTGGGGTCGCTCCTGGGGACTGCCGTGCTGGGCAGCATCCTGGCCGCCGCGTACCGGATCAACGTGGTGGTGCCCGAATCGCTCCCCGCTGCGGACCGGCACACGGCCGCCCAGACGCTGGGCGGGGCAATCGACGTTGCCGGCACCCTGCCTGCCGGCCAGGGATCGGCGCTGCTGGCATCCGCCAGGCACGCGTTTGATTCCGGTTCGGGGCTGGTGGCACTGGTGGGCGTTGCCTTGATGGCGGGTGCTGCCGCCATGTGCCTGCGCACCCTGCGCAGCGCGGGATCCGGCTCCGGACCCGCGGGTCACTGACCAGGGCGCTCCGTTCCCCGTCAGGCCAGCAGCGTTTCACCGACGCGGCTGGCGCCGCCCCTTTTCGCGCAGTTCCGCGTCCTTGAGCGCCTTGCGGACGGCGCGGCCACGGAGCATCAGGGACGTCATGTGGGCAATGACCCCCGCGCCGATGAAGGGCAAGCCCACAAAAGTCAGGGCCGGGGTGGAGCCCACGGCGCCGATCACGATGATGATGATGCCGATGGCGGTCAGGCCCATGCCGCCGAAGACGGCGTATTTGTACGCCGGGGGCGCGGTTTCCCAAAAATCGTTAAGCACGGCCCAAGTCTAGTGGAGGAAACTGAGCCCCCAACCCCGCCTCCTGGCCGGGAAAGGCCCGCCGGCGCCGCGATGCGCCCGCCGAAAACGGTGCCACCGGCGAGGACGGCGGCTCGCCGCAAGTTGATTCCGCGATGACTGTCCCACCCCGCGACCGCACCGGCAAGATGCACCGCACGTGCGGTGTGGCAACGCCCCGGCGATCCGGGGCCACAGGCGGCCGCCGGCGCCGGGAAACTCCCGCTAGAAGAGGGACTCCTGAAGCGCGGGGATGTCGGTGGTGTAGCTGCCGAGCTCGATCTTGTGGCCCTTCAGGGCCGCGAGGTCTGCCAGGAACACCGACTCCGCGCCGTCGACGGCCACCAGCCCATGGCTGCCCACCATGGAGTCCAGCCGCATGCCGTGCTCCCCTGAATCCAGCGGCCGCGGGTAGGCAATCCGCCGGCCCGGGCGGGACACGGCCCCGGTGAAGGCATGGGGCTCGAACTGTTCGGAGACAGCCTCAAAGCCGTCCAGCGCCACGCCGTCCAGAAATTCCCGCACGGCGTCCGCCGCGGCCCCGTTGGCGGCATCAAGGTCGGCTTCCGGCCTGGGCTGCAGCAGCGCCGCATATTTGGCGGTGCCCCGGACGAACTGCGTCAGGCCCAGCCCTTCGGAGACGGCGTCCTCGAGCAGGCGCACCACGGAGCCGTCCCGGGCATGGGCAACATACCGGGCAACAATGGCACCTTGTTCCGCCAGCCGGCCCCATTTGCTGCGCTGGGAGGCGGTGCCCACCTTGACCGTGCCGTCGGCGAACGTGGCAACGTAGAGCCAGTGCGGCTGACCCAAGTACGCGCGTAGTCCGGGCGGTGCGATGCCGCTGCGGTGAAAGTCGTGCATGAAGCGGAAGTCGTCCCGGGCAAAACAGGCGCCGCACTGGTAGCCACGCTCGGCGGCCTGGCCCGTGGGGCACGGGTGGTGCCGGGCCTCCGTCGGACCGTGCACCGCCGAATGGCCGAGGCAGTACCGGGCCGGAACGCCCGGACCGGACAGCACACGGAACCGCAGCCACAGGCCAGGGCCAAGCGGGAGGCGGGCATCGCCGTCGTCAGCGGCCAGGGAAAGGGCTGGCCCGTCCGGGGACCACGTGATCCCGCGGACCAAGGCCGGGGCTCCACCGGGCGCCAGGCTCTCGACAGGACCGACCACCGGGCTGTCCACCAAGCTAGACGGCTGGCTGGACGCCGTACGCCACGGCCAGCTTCATGATCTTCTCCGCACGGCCCAGGCGGGGCAGGTCCGAGCCGTCGCGGATGACGCCGCCGCGGGCGTTGAAGTCGTTCATGAAGTCGGTGGCCCACGCGACGTCGGTGGGCGTGGGGCTGATGACCTCGTTGATGATGGTGGTCTGGTCGGTGGCCAGGCACAGCTTGCCGGTCATGCCCATGGAGACCGTGATGGCTGACTGCTCGCGCAGGATGGGGTGGTTGGTGCCGACCGTGGGGCCGTCGATGGGGCCGGGCAGGTTGCCGACGCGGCTGGCCACCACGAGCTTGGCGCGCGGGTAGGCCATGGCCTCACGGTCGGAGGACATGCCGGTGTCGCGGCGGAAGTCGCCGGAGCCGAACGCGAGGCGGAAGGCGCCTTCGGCGCGGGCGATGTTGTTGGCTTCCTCGATGCCGAGGGCGGACTCCACGAGGGCAAGGACCCGGGTCTTGCCATCGAGGCGGTGGTAAGTCTCCTTGACCTGTTCGGCGTTTTCAGTCTTCGCCAGCATGACGCCCAGCAGGTTGGGGATGTTGCGCAGGCCCGCCACATCGTCGGCCCAGAAATCCGAGTGGACGTCATTGATGCGGACCCAGGCCTCTCCGCCGTTGCGCAGCCACGCGATGACGTCGGCACGCGCGGCGTCCTTCTTCTTGGGGTCCACGGCGTCCTCGATGTCCAGCACGACGGCGTCCGCGCGCGAATCCGCTGCCTCGTCAAAGATCTCCGGGCGGGTCGCGGGCACGAGCAGCCAGGACCGGGCAATTTCGGCCGGGATGTTGCGGGTGCGGGCGGGCTTGGAAACGGCGTCGGTGTGAGCGGTACTAGACATACATCTACCGTATACGCACTTGGCGCCCGGGGCGCTGCGCCTGTCTACAAGACCCGGCGCCAATGGCTGGCGGAATGCGCCAGCTGTGGGGAGGTGCCGGAGCGGTTGCGGGACCGCAACGACGGGCACGCTGAGCCCCACCAAGCCGAACGCCCGCCCGGTGACCAGCAGCTCCGCGACGTCCCGGAATGCGGCGCGGGCAGTTCGCTCGGTGGCGTCCTCGGCGCGGGCATGCCTTTCGATCTCCAGCACGGTCACCACCACGGCGACCCCATACGGGTTGAGGCCGCTCTTGGGCCGTGAGCTGAAGGAAATGCAGGGGACCTCCCTTGGTCCGCGATGTTGTGTATTCGTTGAAGGCGTTCACCGTGGGCCGTTGGTTCAACGGCGAACGGATGGCCGGACGGCGGGTGTCCGGGCCGGCGGAGGGGTCACGTGACTCCGTCGCCGTCGTCCGGACCGCCGTTGTTGTCCGCATCATGGCTGCCCCCGTTCCTGACAGTCACTGGCGGCCGGGGCTCAGGGGGCCAAGGCCTCTTCGATGGGGGTGTCCCCGTCGGTGAATTCGATGGTGCGGCGGACCGTGTCCTGCCGGTTCAGGACGGCCGCCGCCACGAGGGCAACGTTGGCGCGGGAGGTGTTTCGGCGGTCGGGATCCGGCGCGGTGGTGATGGTCCCCGTCGGTTCGTCCTGGGTCAGCGCCCCGGGTCCCAGGATGGTCCAGGACAGTGCCGTGCCGCGCAGGTGGGCGTCGGCTGCGGCCTTGGCCTGGGCGTAGGCAAAGAAGCTGTCCCCGGACGGCACCCCGTGGTCGGTGCGGGCCCCCAGGTAGGACACCATGATGTAGCGTCCCACGCCGGCTTCCTCTGCCGCGTCCATGGAGCGGATGGCGGCGTCGCGGTCCACGGCATAGGTGCGCTCGGGGCTTCCGCCGCCGGCCCCGGCGGACCAGACCACCGCGTCCTGCCCGGCCATCAGGGCGGCGAGCTCGTCCGCGGAGGAGGAGACGACGTCGTGCACCACAGGCGTGGCGCCCGCGGCGGCAACGTCGTCGATCTGGGCCGCGTTGCGGATCACCCCGGAGACCTCCCAGCCGCCGGCCTTCAGCAGCGGTGCCAGCAGCAGCGCGATCTTCCCGTGCCCGCCAATGATCATGACCTTGCCCATGCGCTTGCCCCTTCGTCACGGCAGCGGTCCCGGACCCCTGCCTGCGTCCTCCCAGTAGACACCGGGCACGGCGCACACACAACAAAGGACCCGTGGCGCCCGGCTTTCGGGCCGGGCGAGGATTGAAA
>Ga0134128_10003476_pt1 | contig 19243 bp, 17 predicted proteins | sample KB31754_FD_96462 | JGI IMG/M metagenome (GOLD analysis project Ga0134128, IMG submission 96462) | Terrestrial soil microbial communities with excess Nitrogen fertilizer from Kellogg Biological Station, Michigan, USA - KB3-175-4 | ecosystem: Environmental > Terrestrial > Soil > Unclassified ...
ATTCGCAGCAACTGCTGCAATTCGTCGCCGGTTCCGCCGCGCGAGCCCAGTACCGCGAGCTCGTCCGAGAACAGTCTGCCGATATCCAGTTCGGCGGACGCCCCCGTCGTGGCGCCGCAGGTGACCAGTCGTCCGCCGGTGGCCAGCGCCTTGACGCTCTCGGCCCACGTGGCGGCGCCGACATGCTCGACGACGACGTCCACACCGCGACCGCCGGTTGCGTCGCGGACTTGTCGCGACCAGCCTGGCCGACGCGCGTCGACGATCGCCTCTGCGCCAAGCGCCATCGCGCGCTCCGCCTTGGTCCCTTCGCTCGCCGTCGCGATGACGCGCGCGCCGCACGCGCGCGCCAGTTGAATCGCGATGCTGCCCACACCGCTCGCTCCGCCAAGCACGAGAACGTCCTCGCCGGGTTGCAGGCGCGCACGCGTGATCAGCATGTGCCATGCGGTGAGACCGGCGAGGCTCAGCGCGGCAGCGGCTTCGAGATCGAGCCCCGCGGGCAGCGGGATTGCGTTGACCGCGGGAACGGCGACATATTCGGCGTAGCCGCCGGGTCGCATGAGGCCGAGCGTGTCGCGCTTCTCGCAGATCGTCGCGCGACCACGCCGGCACCACTCGCAGCGACCGCAACCCACGAAAGGGACGACCGCGACCCTGGTGCTCGCGGCCGGCTCGCTCACGCCGGCACCGAGCGCGGCGACGGTGCCCGCGACTTCGCCGCCGCAGATGTGCGGCAGCGGCAGTCTTGCGCGGGCGCCGCGCCGTATCTGCAGATCGACGTTATTGACGCCGCAGGCCGCGACACGGACCAGCACCTCGCCATGCCCGGCGACCGCATCAGCAACGTCTGTGGGGACGAGGCATTCGGGGCCGCCGAATTCGCGAACGAGCGCCGCTTTCACATCCGCGCGCGCTCCTTCCTGATGAACTCCGGCGTCGGATCGACCTCCTCGTCGGGAAGATCGAGCTTGTACATCTTCCGGAACGTCGGATCGTCCTCGAGCTTCAGCGCCCGAAGCGCGTTCCGGTAGAGGATACGGTTCAGCACTTCCCGCTTCCATGGCAGCGAGAAGAAGAAGCGCACGTAATCCTCGAGGTCGAACAGCGGATAGGCGCTCGCGAAAACGAACCGATCGGCGATACCGTAATTGCCGAAGTACGCGCGATAGTTGCCGTTGATCGCTTCGACCCAGTCGTCCTTGCCGAGCATACGAAGGTAGACGTCGGGCGACAGGTAGATGTTGTCGCGGCGCGTCGCCACGGTGATGATCTCGCGCACGTACGGATAGTGGCCGTGCCCGCAGATGATGCGCAGGTCCGGAAAGTCTTCGCAGACGCGCTCGATATGCACCGGGTTCGCGTAGTCGATGTTCTTGCCGCCGAGCGGTCCCGACGTCTGGGGAATGAGCGTGAGGTCCAGCTTGACGCATTCCTCGTAGATCGGATAGAGGCGCCGGTCGTCGAGATCGCAACCGGGCGAGCGGCCGGGTTCGATGAAGATCGCGCGGAGGCCCATTCCGGCGCAGCGGCGGATTTCCGCGATCGGCTCGTGGTACACGCCGCCCGAGTCGATGCCGGCCACGCCGATGAACCGACCCCATTGACGCTTCTGCACCTCCGCCATCATGTCGTTCGACGTCGTGCGATTCGGCAGTTCCTTGTACCCGAGCTTCATGCCCGGATTGTTGCCGGACACCGAAACGGCGGTAGTGACGCCCGCCTCGCCGATCTCGTCGAAGAACGTTTCCTCGGTGCCGTCACGGAACGCCGCGATCCTCCCGAACATGCCGGACTTGGCCGTCTGCTTGCGGAAGTACTCCGAATCCTTTTCGGTTGTGAGGCGGCACCGCGCGTCGATGATCATCCAGTCTCCTCCGGGGTTTCGAACGCGTCGCTGCGCACGGACGCCGTCGCGGCGCGGCCGATGCGATGTGCGAAACGTTCATCCAACCGGATGTCGATGTCAATAATGCGCAATTCGGGACTACATGATGCGGTATCCGCATCGATTCGCGATCGATCCTGCGCAAAGGCAGTGCGGCAACGCCGTGGCGCTATTCGAGGGCGCGAACCTTCCTGGCGGCGAGCATGACGGCGGTGCGGAACGCCTCGAAGCCCGGATGCGAGCGCTGCCGCTGCTGGTATTGCAGCATCAACGGCCCGGTGACGAGCGCGGGCTTCATCGGAACGATGCGAACGAGCCCGAGCCGCTCGAGGCGCCGCGCGAAGAACTCGGGCGCGATGGTCAGGAACCGCGTGACAGCGACGACGGACAGGCTCGAGTCGAACGAGTTCGACTCGATGATCGGCACGATCGGCGGCAAGCCGGCGCGCGACACCGTCGAGTCGAGTATGTCACGCGAATAGAAGCCGCGCTTCGGCAACAGCCACTGGTGCCGGACGAGCTTCGACACATGCACGGGCCCGGCGCCGATGAGCGGGTTTGTATGGCCGCAGACGACAACGGTGCGCTCGGTATAGAGCCGGTCGGCGACGAGCTGGATGCCGTTCTCGCGGTCAGGCGCGACGCGACGGCCGATGACGACGTCGACGTGACCCGCCTGCAACTCGGCGGCGACTTCGTTCGACGTCCCGACCGATACCTGAAGCCGGTAGTCGACGTCGTGCTCGCCGATGTCGGCGAGCAGATGCGGGATCAGCACGTGCATGACGCGCGGCAGGCACCCGAGGCGGATCGTCGGAACGCGCTCGCGCGCCGACTTCGAGACGTCGCGCAACGCCTCGAGCGCGAATGCCGCCTCCTTGATGACGCGCTCGCTCGCGGACGCCGCCGCCTGCATCCCGGATCGCGAGCGCTCGAAGAGCTTCAGCCCGAGCGTGCTTTCTGCCGCCGCGACGAGCCTCGACAGTTGCGGCTGCGGAACGCCAAGCCGGCGGGCTGCGGCGTGAACCGAGCGCGTCTCGGCCACGACGACGATCGCTTCGAGCTGGCGCGGATGCAGAAGCGACGCGCGGCTGCGGGCCATGATGCGCAAAGCATATCACCGGGGTTGGCTTCCCGCGATTTGCGAATCATCGCACCGTTGCAGCGCGTCGTCCGCGAAGCACTGCACCGAACAGCAGGCCGAGGGCCAGCACGAACGCGCCTTCCACGAAGATCGTCGGCGCGGTTCCGAATCGGTCGGCCGCGTAACCGGCCAGCGTGACGCCGCTCGATTGCCCGACGAACAGGCAGGCGGCGAACAGCGCGAGGCTGCTGCCGCGCTGCGCGGGCGCCATTTGCGTGGCGTTGACCTGCAGCGTGTTGTGAAGCATGTACAGGCCGAAGCCGACCACGAAACAACACAACGTCGCAACGAAAGCGACGCTGCCGAGCGCGATGATCGCCAGAGATGTCCCGAGAAGAACGGCGCCGCCGGCTGCAAGCCCCGCCTCCCCGAGGCGTTGCACGAGAATGCGCGAAAGTGCGGCGAACGCCATGCCGCCCACGCCGTAGAGCATCGCGATCGACGCCGCGACCGTCAGCGGCAAACCGTAGGCAAGATGCAGATGCGTCGGAATGAAGGCGAGCGCGCCGAAGAGCACCACGCCTTCGAGGTAGACGGTGACGAGCACGACCTGCGCCCAGCGCACCCTCAGGACGGAAACGAAGCGCATGACGACGCCGCGATCGGCCGGTGGCGATGGCGAATGAGTCGGCGGCGGTCCAAAGCGCCACATCAACGATGCCGTCCCGACGAACCAGACGCCGAGCGCGACGAACACGTAGCGGGGGCCGAAGTAGTCGGCGCCGATCCCGCCCAGCAACTGCCCGAACGCAATCCCGAACATCTGCCCCACCAGAAATCGCGCAAGCACCGTCTGCCGGCGCTCGTACGTGACGACGTCGCCAATCCAGGCAATGGAAAGCGGAATCAGAGCGCCTGCCGCCGCGCCGGCAAGCATTCTCGCGGCGACGAGCGCATCGAGCGTCGGCGCCGACGCGCACGCGAACGACGCCAACGCCGACGCGAGCGCGGCGATCGTGACCGTTCGGTATCGCCCGTAACGATCGCCGATCGGTCCGTATGCGAGTTGCAGCACGCCGTACGCGATTGCAAATGCGGTGACGGTGCGAGCGGCCGCTCCAAGGCCGACGCCGAACTCGGAAGCGAGGCGCGGCAGGAGCGGGTCGCAGGCTCGCAGCGAAGCCGACGAGCCGCACGCGCCAAACGACAGCGCGACGATCGATCGCGTCGGAATCGCGGACGCGGATGCGATCGTCACGCGGGCCGGCGACGGCGAAGGCCTCATCCAGTTCCCCAGTACAGGGCGCGCCGACTATCGGGCGTCGGCGCGACGCGACCCGAGATACGGCGCCATGAGGCGCATGAGCTGCACCGCGCACGCATCGACCCCGTCGGCTTCCGTATCGAGGGTGAGCGCCGGATGCTCGGGCGCTTCATACGGCGCCGATATTCCGGTGAACTCGGCGATCTCGCCCCGGCGCGCACGCCGGTAGAGACCCTTCGGATCGCGCGCCTCGCACGCCTCGAGGCTTGCCGCCACATGGACCTCGCAGAAGCGCCCCGCACCAATGATGTCGCGCGCCATCGACCGGTCGTCACGGTACGGCGAGATGAACGCGCTCAGGACGATGAGACCGGCGCCATTCATGAGCTTCGCCACCTCCGCGACGCGGCGCAGATTCTCGTGCCGCGCGTTCGGCCCAAACCCGAGATCCCGGCTCAGTCCGTGGCGCAGATTGTCGCCGTCGAGAACGACCGCGGCGTGTCCTGCGGTGATGAGCCGGCGCTCCACTTCGAAAGCGAGCGTCGACTTGCCGGCCGCGGACAGTCCTGTCAGCCAGAGCGTGACGGCTTCGTGCGCGAACAGCCGCTCGCGCTCCGCGCTCGTGACGCGGCTCGGCTGCCATGTGATGTTCGCGTGATCCGTCGGCTTTTCATCCATCGCACGACACTGCGGGAATCGGCGTCGATCGCGATACTATCAAAGGCGGTTGGGACTTTTCACTGCTTCGATGCAATGCCCGAACGCGCGATGAACCGCAACGACCCGTGCCACTGCGGCAGCGGCAAGCGCTTCAAGCACTGCCACGGCGCGCTGGCATCGGATGCACCGTCGTCTTTTCATCTTCAGGCGCCTGCACCGGGCAAACCGTCGCTTTTGCATTTCCATGCGCTCGCCGTACACCGGACGGGGGCGCTGCGCGAAGCGGAGCGGCTCTACCGACAGGCGATCGCGCACGATCCCGCCGACATCGAATCGGTTCACATGCTGGGCGTCGTGCAGTTCGAGCGCATGCACTATCGCGAGGCACTCGAGCGCCTGTGGGAGGCATGCGAGCGTTCCAGCTGGAACGATCCGACGTTCCGCCACAACCTGGGCCTCGTCCTCGCCAAGCTGCTGGCGCCGCGAGCCAACGAGCGGCAGGAGGCGCTCGTCCGCGAATACACGGCGCGCGAGCGGGAACGCATGGCGACGCCGGCGGCCGCTGCACGCGTCAGCGTCATTCTCACGGCGCGCAATCATGCGCGATCCCTCGAGCGCGCACTCGATTCGGTTGCTGCGCAGATCTATCGCAATTTCGAGCTCGTCGTCGTCGACGATGCGTCCACCGACGATACGGCGGCCCTCCTCGCGCGCCGCCTGCCGACGCTCGACATTGCGTCGCGCGTCCTCACCACCGCACACGCGAGCGCGGCGTTGGCGGCCAACGAGGGCGCGAAGCAGGCCGACGGTCGCTACCTCGCGTTCCTCGCGGGCGACGAATGGTTTGCGCCACGACGCCTCGAGCGGATGGTCGCCGAAATCGCGCGGCCGGCCTCGCTGTGGGGTTTTTCCCGCGTCGCCCACCCCGCCGGCGGCGCGGCCTCGACTGGAGAAGTCGTCGCGCGTCCCGGCGAATCGTTCGGCTCGGAGCCCGCGAGCTTCACGATCATGATTCCGAACGTGATCGACTCGAGCAGCAATCTGTTCATCGCGCGCGACATCTTCGATGCCGTGGGCGGATTCCGCGATGTCGTCGAGCACGGCGCGGATCTGCGCGAGCGCGCGGCATGCGACGTCGAGCCCGTCATCGTGCCCGAGCGCCTGTACTTCCGCGATCCGTGCAAGGACTCCGTGGCGGATCGCGCCAGGCATGCCGAGGCGGAAGCGCGTCTCGCGCGCGCGCTCGCGGGCGACATGAGACCCGCAAATCCGTTCAGCCCGCTGCATCCGGCGAATCGGGACGTCCTGCTCCGCGCCGAGCTTCGCGCTGGCCGCGGTGACCGCATCGCCCCCGCGCTCCTGCGCGCGCTCGCCGCGGAGTGGCGGGAACGAACGCGCACGGCGGCGCCCGGTCCACGCGGCAAGCCCTTGCGGATGGCGGGTTCGAAAACGGCCATCGTCGTGCTCGGCGCGTATCGCAGCGGGACGTCGGCGCTCGCGCGCGTGCTCAATCTTTGCGGCGCTTTCCTGCCGCAACGGATCGTCGCGGCGAGGCTCGGCATAAACCCGAAGGGCTTCTGGGAGACCGAAGCGATCAACGATCTGAACGCGCGTCTGATGCAGTACCTCGGCGCCGACTGGGATCGCGTCGATTTCACGTTGCCGGCCGGCGGCCCGCTGGTCGAGGAGTTCCGGCTCAACGCGAAAGAGGTACTCGACTCGGAGTATGCGAACGCACCCGTCATCCTGATCAAGGATCCGCGGATCTGCGTTCTCGCGCCGCTCTGGCACCGTACACTGCGCGAGAACGGGTATCGGCCCGTCTACGTCGTGTGCGTGCGCAACCCGCTCGAAGTCGCGCGCTCGCTCGGCAACGACATGCCGACTGCCCGTGGATTGGCGTTGTGGTCGAGCTACATGCGGCCGGTCGAAGCGTTCGTTGACGCGCGCGACGTGGCGGCCGTGCATGTGCACTACGAGGATCTGCTCGATGACTGGCGCGGCGCCGTGGACCGGATTGCACGCGGCCTCCACGTGACGCTCGACGGCGCGGCGCACGCAGGCGAGACCGACGATTTCCTCGAGGGCGCGCTTCGCAACCAGCGAGCGAGCGAGGCCGAGCTCGACGCGCAGCTCGCGGGATCGCAAGGCGCCGACGTGCGCGCGCTTTACCGCCGCCTCGTCGAGCGCTGCCGTCGCGCCCCAGCCGGCTGAGTACGGCCGCAGCGCCGCCTGTCCTTACACCTGTCGCGCCAGCAGCAGGCTCGCGGCGCCGGCCAGGCGCTCGCGCCACGAGCGCGCGCGCCAGGCTGCGTCCGTGATCGGCACGCTTTGCGCGAGGTCCATCGCGAAGTCCTCGAGCAATCGTGTTGCCAGCGCCGGATCGTTCGCCGCGAGATTCACTTCGTCGTTGAGCTCGAACGAGCGGTTGTCGAAGTTCGTCGACCCGACGACCGACCACGTCCCGTCGACGATGAAGATCTTCGCGTGGATCATGCCCGGCTGGTATTCGAAGATCTCCACGCCGGCGTCGAGCAGCTCTCCGTAGTACGTCCGGCTCGCGCGGCGCGCGATCGGGTGATTGTTGGCCTTGCCCGGCATCACGATGCGAACCCGTACGCCGCGCCGCGCCGCACGCATCAGCTCGTTCCGGCCGCCCTCGTCGGGCAGGAAGTAGGGCGTATTGATGTCGATCGATCGCGTCGCGCTCGCGAGGAGAACCTGGAACAGCACGCGCGCACGCGACCCGCGCGCCGGCGAGGGCACGCTGCTGACGACGACGGCGTTGCGTCGCCCTTCCGTCGACGGCGGAAGGTAGAGCTGCGGATCGGTGAGAATGTCGCCGGTGGCCTCGAGCCAGTTGTCGAGAAACGCGCCCTGCATGCCGGCGACGACGCTGCCCGTTACGCGAACCATCGTATCCCGCCACGCGCGCGAGCCGTCCTGGGGATCGAGCCAATGGGCGCCGATGCCGGCGCCGCCGATATAGCCGATCGCGCCATCGACGATGACGAGCTCGCGGTGCGTGCGATTGTTGAAGCGCTTCAGCGTGAACCAGCGGATCGGCTGATACCACGCGACGTGGCCGCCGTTCGCGCGAATCGGATCGAAGTAGCGGTCGGGCGTCGGAAAGCTGCCGATGGCGTCGACGAGGACGCGAACCTGCACCCCGTTTCGCGCGGCTTCGGCGAGCGCGGCGACGAAGCGGTCGCCGGCAATACTCGGGTGGAAGATGAACGCTTCGATGTGAATGGTTCTTTGCGCGGCCGCGATCGCCGCGAGCTCGGACGCATAGAAGCTCGCGCCGTCGTGCATGACCTCGAACGCGTCCACGCGTGCGACCTCGGCATCGCAGGTCGCGCCGATGATGCGCATGAACGCATCGGAGTCGAGCGGGACATCGGGAGCTGTCACGCGATACGCGAGCGGCGGCTCGAACAGGACGAGCAGCGCCAGCGCGACGAGCGTCGCGACGGCCACGACCGCAATGACGGCGAAGATGACGCTCACGTTTGCGGTAAAGGTCGATCCTCAAACCCGCGCATCCTACTCGCCTTGCTCGTTAACCGGCTCCTGGGTGGCGGACGCACGGCTCGCCTGCGAGTAACATGCATTCCGATGAAGTCTCGTCGGACCCCGGCCGGTGGGGCGCCAGGGCCACGACGCTTGCCGGCGAAGTCAACGATCGGAGGAGACACGATGGCCGCGTTCAATGTCGTTCGGTTCAAAGTCAAGCCCGGATACGAACAGCAATTCGTCGATGCGCATCGGAGCATGCGGCCGGACCTCAAGGGCTTTCTCGGCGGCAGCCTGATCAGGACGGGAGACCGGACGTTCTGTTTCGTCGGGGAATGGCGGACCTTCAAAAGCATCGAAGTCGCGCGACCGCAGATGATCGCGATGCTGGATCAGGTCAGGCAGATGCTCGAAGACCTCGGCCAGGGTCTCGGCGTTACCGACCCGGTGTCAGGTGACGCCGTTCTGAGGTTGCCGGCGACCCGGGCAAGGAAAAAGGCTGCGAAAAAGTCACGAAGCGGCGCGGGCACGGCCAGGAAGCGCGCGACCAAACGCGCAGGGGCAGCGAAAAAGCGCGGCGCCAAGCGATGATCGCCGACCCTCGATCACGCAGGCTTCGGCATCCGGACCATCGTCTCGAGCAGGCGCTCGACGACGTCGTCGTCGCGGCACTGCCCGGTATGCACGGGTGAGCACTGGATGATCGTGCTGCGTGGCGCGGTCAGCCAGTGAAAGCGCTCGCGCGGCGAGAGACGACCGATCGGCCCCGCGGCTTCTCCGCCGGCACAGATCAGCGGGATCGTCGCGAGGTGTTCGGCGATGGCCTCCAGGTCGATCGATGCGTCGAGCGCACGCACGCGCGCCGCGTCGAGCTCGATGCGCGCGTCGAGCAGACCGCGCGCGGGACACGACACGATCACGCCGACGTTGACGGACTCGCCGCGCTCGACGCGAGGCACCACGCGGATCACCGCATAGTCATACGTGCAGAGTTCTGACACGCTCGGCCTCCGTCACGAACGCGCGCGGCGCGGCGAGCCGGCCGAGCAGGAAATCGCGATATGCGGCGCGGCGCGCCTGCGCGGACGCAAACGCGCGATCGACCTCGAGCCACGCATCGGGCACGCACGCGAGAATCCCGTCGACGACCGCGGGCGTCAACCGCTGCGCGAGCGCGCCGTCGACGTCTTCGATGGATGTCGCAAACGCCAGCAGCACGTGGTCGGCGATCAGCGGAAATGCATCGCCGATGCGCGCATGATAGTCGCTCGCGCCATGATGGAAGTACAGCGCCGCACCGTGATCGATGAGCCACAGTCGCCGGTGCCACATCAGCAGGTTCGGATTGCGCGCCGTACGGTCGACGTTCAGCGTGAGCGCATCGAGCCACACGATCGAGGCTGCGAGCGCTGCGTCGGGCCGATCGACGACCGGGTCGAACATCGTCGCGCCGGGCAGGTAGTCGAGCGCGACGTTGAGTCCCGCGCTCGCACGCAGCAGGTCCTGGATTTCGGGATCGGGCTCGGTGCGCGCGAGGTCCGGGGGCAACTCGGCCAGCACGATCTCCGGCACGGCGAGGCCGGCTGCCCGCGCAAGCTCGCCGACGACGATCTCCGCAATCAGCGTGTTCGGTCCCTGGCCGGCACCGCGAAACTTGAGCACGTATAGGCCCGCATCGTCGCCCTCCACGATCGCGGGCAGCGAGCCGCCCTCGCGAAGCGGCGTGACATAGCGGACGGCGGTGATCGTGCGCAGGGACATCGGGTCGCCATGATAGACGCAAAGAAATGGCTCTCCGATGACGATCGAAGAGCCATTTATGAGCAGAGGAACAGCGCCCTGGCGAGGCTGTAGCGAGATATCACGTTGCGATGGCTCGCTTGCCGCCGGCCGAAGCGCATTTCACGTAGGCTTAGTCGTTCCCCACGGTTTGCGCGTGGATCGCCTTGCCCTTCTGCGTCTTCAGGAAGTCGTCGGTGAAGCGAAGAACCTGAAAGCCGTTGGCATCGCCGACGACCCACAGATTCAGCTCGTGCCCCTTGCCGTCGGCGGCGGGAACCTTGACGAAGCGCGCGAGACCCGCCTGCTTTTCGACCGTTCGCGACGTGTCCGGCGACCAGCTCCCCGATCCGGGAAGGAATGCGTCTCCCGGAGCCGGCCCCTTCCAGTACGCGATTTCCGCAGGGTGAAGGGGATCGCTGACGTCGTACACACGGGTGCCGGTGCCTCTCGAGCCGCATGCGGCCAGCGTCGGATTGATCGGACGATCCAGCGCACATCGTTCGGTCGAATAGTCGAGAAGGCTGCCTGCGTCCAGCGGCTGACCGATGAAATGATTGCAATTCGCGGGGTCGTGCACCTCGAGCATGATCTTCGAGACGATCCTCGGATTGTTCTCGTCGGTAATGTCGATGATGTTCGAATATCCGTACGGCGACGCGCCACGGGCACACGCTGCAGGCAAACCGCCGGCGCCTGCCTGACCGCCGGACTCGTCGGTGCTGATGATGTACGAGCGTCCGTGGGAAGAGAATGGCAGCATTTGTTCCGCTTGCCCCTGGTCATCCCAGAAGAGCGTGCTGATGACGCGGATCTGCGGATTGGGCAAGCGAAATTCGATGTCGCTGGTATCGAGAATCACCAGCCCGTCCGGGCCGAACGAAGAATTGTTCGCCGGCGCGCCGAAGTTTCCGGGTTGCCCCGCGTACAACCGCGTGCCGTCCTTGTTGGTCGAAAGGTCGTGTGGCCGACCCGTCGGATTCGCGGTGGTGAACGGCCAGTTGAGGAGCCATTTGGCGTTGTACGGGTCGGTCACGTCGATGATCGGCAGAATGCCGGGCACGCCGCGAAACTGCTGGCCGATGTAGTACGTCTTGCCGTCCTCGGCCCAGCCGCCCATGTGCCCGTGGCTGTCGGGCACGTCGAACGTCGAAGCGAGCTTCGGGTGGGCGCAATCCCCGTTCAGGTCATACACCGCGAAGTTCGGCCCGTTGCTTTGAGCGAGGCCGAGCAGTCCGCGCTTCTCGTTCACCTTGTTGTTCTCGTGCGGGTTGAGCCCGGCCGCCGTTTCGTCGAGGTACGCGGTCGCCTGTGGATGCGTGGGATCCGAAACGTCGATCACGACGATACCGGGGTGTTCCTGATTAGGGTCATTCTCCGTGGCCATGTAGGCGCAGTGACTGAAGTACGACGGCCCGTCCTGCGAAAAGGCGCCTTCCCCCTTGAACTGGCCGACGAGCTCGAGATTGCAGTTATAGCCAAGCAACGAGTCGCCGCTCGAGCGTTCCCATGCGGTGGTCTCTCCTTGCAATCCGCTTTCGGTGTGGTCCGAAGGACCGCATTGGGCCTTGGGGACAGGCCCCATCGATCCGACCTCGGTGGCTCGCCTGCCCCCTGCATCGGCGAAGATCGAATTGCTGAGCAGCAGGCCCAGCAACGTGACCGTCGATAGGACGAAGCCACCGACTAACCGCTGTTTGTTCATTGTCTCTCCTCGCTATGTAAGACGTTCAGCGCACTGCGGCACGGCTTCACGCGTCCGTCGTTGCGCTGGGTTCGATGTCGATGTAACGGCCGCTTCTGTGCTGGCGGCTGCGCGGGTGCCAACCCCCCTCGTTCCACGCGCAGAATCGTATTTCGGCTGACGTGCAGACGAACGAGCCGCGATGGTCGGCACTGCGGCAAGGAGTATGTGCGCCCGAACGATGTTTAGCAATCCGGCGCGAATCGCTCCGGTGATGCGCTCGCCGCTGTCGTCAACACGTACAAATCGCAACGGGCGCGGATCTGCTGCCCCTACACGATGCGTCAGTTGCGCCGCGACAGACGAATCGGACGACGCCCGACTGCTTTTCATCGCGATGACGGCTAGCCTCTTTCTACATTCCGGTGTCGGTGGCTTGCGCCATGACACTTCTCACGCCGCGTCGTCCAATACCTGTTGGAGGCCATCGTGTTCGAAAAATCCGCAACATCCATTCTCGTTGCCGCGATCCTCGCGGCCTCGGGATGTGCATCGCTTCCGGAACGCGACCCCGCGCTCGACAACGCGCGGTTGTCGCTCGACGCAGCGCGCCGCAATCCGCAGGTCGTGACGTATGCACCGGCGGAACTCCAGCAGGCGAGCGTGACGCTGCGCCAGGCCGACGATCTCGCGGCGAATGGCGGACGTTACGACGAGGTGCACTCGCTCGCGATACTTGCCAGTCAACGCGCCGCGGCGGCACAGGACGTCGCGCGCGTTCGCAGCGAACAGGCTGCGCTCGCCGCGCAGCGCAGCGCGACCGACGCGCGCATCCAGGCCGACGCGGCGCAGGTCCGAGCGGCGGAAGCGCAGCGCCAGGCCGACGACGCGCAGCGCCTTGCTGCGTCTGCTCCGCCGGTCGTCTATGACTACCGGCGCCGGCAAGGCGAAACGCTCTACGAGGCTCCGGTCACGTCCGTGCGTGCTGTCGTGGGCCCGCCGCAACAGCGCTGCTGGGTCGAGCGCCAGGTCGTCGATCCGGGCAACGGCATCAACGTCCCGGGCGCGATCGTCGGAGGCGTCGTCGGCGGCATCCTCGGCCATCAGATCGGCAGCGGCCACGGACAAGATGTTGCGACGGGCATCGGCGCGGCCAGCGGTGCGGTCATCGGCGCGAACGTCGGCCGCGCGCCGGACACGGTGTACACGCAGGACGTGCAGCGCTGCGAGAACGTGGCCTCCGTCGGATCGCTCGACTACTGGGACGTCACGTACACGTTCCGCGGATACGAGCACCACGTGCAGACGACGAGCCCGCCCGGCCGGACGATCATCGTCAACGCCGACGGCGAGCCGCGGATCTGACGCCGCGCTGAAGCATTGCACGATCGCGACGACGGGGCTGCGCTCGCGGCCCCGGCGCGCGAAGCGTCAGCCGAACGACTTCGCGAGGAGCCTGCGCGCCCGCTCGACCGCATCCGCGGGCAGCGTGTGCCGCGGCGGGAAATCGCCGCCGGGACGCGTCGCGTCGACGATCATCTTCGCGGTCATGCCCGCGTGATTCGACGGATCGAGGATCGCCCCCATTGCGTTGCGGATGACGTCGATATCGGAATCGGCCTGCATCCGAGTGGCCATCGCCCATAGCACGTCGCGATCGTCGAGGACGTTCACGTCGTCGTCAACGACCACGACGAGCTTGAGGCTCAGGTCGTCGCCGAGTGCGACGGCCGCTGCGTTTCGTGCCTGTCCCGGCGCCGGATTGCGCAGCGCGACGTACGCGTGCAGCCGGCACGTTCCGGACTTCGGATACGACACCGCAGTCGTGTTGGGAAAGTGCTGGCGCAGCGTACGCAGCAACCGCGCCTCGGACGGAACGGCGAGCAGACCCGTATGCTCGTCGGAGATGCCCGGGACGATGTCCTGGTAGAGCGCATCGCGCCGGTGCGTGATCGCCGAGATCTCGATCACGTGCTCGGTCGAGCGCGCTGACGCGTAGCCGGTGAACTCCGCGAACGGACCTTCCGGCTCCCTCGCCTTGCACAGGATGCGGCCCTCGAGCACGATCTCCGCGTCGATCGGCGCTTCGACCGGTACCGTCGCGCACGGCACGATCTCGAGCGGCGCACCCATCATGCCGCCGATCACCGCGTATTCGTCGGTCGAGATCGGTCCCTTCCAGAGTCCACCGAACGTGAACAGCGGGTGCGCGCCGATGACGATCGCAACCGGCACGTCCTGTCCGCGCTCCTCTGCGCGCTGCACGTAGTTCCAGAGATGGCGTCGGCTGTGGAGACTCGTGCCGATGCGGTTCGAAGCCTTGACCTGCATTCGGTGAAAGCTCGCATTGCGAACACCGCTGTCCGGGTCCTTCGCGACGATGATCGCGTTGGTGATGTAGGGACCCGCGTCTTCGGTGAAGTGGCGCATGATCGGCAGATACGCGAGATCGACGTCCCTCCCGGTGCGGACCACGTCGTGAATCGCGCCGTTGTTGCGCACGACCGGCTCCAGCGTGCGGTCGTTGCGCGACGCCCATTCCTCGATCAGGCGTTCCACGGGGACGCCGAGCGCCAGCGCATAGCGGCGCCGCGAGCCGAAGACATTCGTGACGACGGGCAAGCGCGACCCACCCACCTTCTCGAACCAGACGACCGGCGAGCGGCCGGTTTTCTCCATCTCCATCACGAACGCGCTCGAGTCGTAGTCGAGGTTCACCGGATCGTGAACCCGCAACAGCTCCTGCGGGTCGTTCGCTTCGACCTGCGCGAGGAAGCTTCGCAGCGTGAACGGCGTTGATTGTGGGGACATGATGATCGCTGCTCCTGGCGCGCTCAACGAGAGAACGAAAGCGTGCTGTGTGTCATAGCACCTTCGAGAGGAACGACGCGAGGCGGCTGTCGGTCGTATTGGCGAAGAACTGTCGCGGCGGCGCTTCGACGGCGATCGTTCCGCTTTCCATGAACACGATCCGGTCCGCCGCTTCGCGCGCGAAGCCAAGCTCGTGCGTGACGATCACCATTGTCATGCCCGTTCCGACGAGCTCCCGGATCACCTGCAGCACCTCGCTCACCATCTCCGCATCGAGCGCCGACGTGGGCTCGTCGAAGAGCATGACGCGCGGCTCCATCGCGAGCGCACGCGCGATCGCGACACGCTGCTGCTGACCCCCGGAAAGCTGCTCGGGGTACTTGTCGATCTGATCGGCGATGCCGACGCGGCGCAGGAGCCGCTCGGCACGCGCGTTCGCCTCGTCGCGGCCGACGCCGCGCGCACGCATCGGCGCAAGCGCTACGTTTCGGCGCACCGTCATGTGCGGAAACAGGTTGAAGCTCTGGAACACCATGCCCACTTCGCGACGGATCCGGATCACGTCGCCACGACTGCCGGGAAGCCTGATGCCGTCGACGACGATCGACCCTTCGTCGAAGCTTTCGAGCCCGTTGATCGTCCGCAGGAGCGTCGACTTGCCTCCACCCGACGGGCCGACGACGCACACCACTTCGCCGCGACGCACACGAAAGTCGATCGCCCTGAGTGCCGTGAAGGCCCCATAACGGCGCGTCAGCGCATCGCAGCGGATGATGTCGTCGGCCGCGCTCGGAACACCTTGCGAGGCCTCCCGCGTCGCGGGCGAACTGTCGGACACCGAAAACCCATCGACGCCTGCGCTCATCGCGTCCTACGGGCGAGGACGCGCTCGTAGCGCTGTGCGAGCAGGCTCAGCGGAAAGATCAGCGCGAAATAGAAGATGCCCACTGCCGTGAAAAGCTCGAAATAGCGATAGCTCTGTCCACTGACGATGTTCGCCTGGTAAACGAGCTCGGCGACACCGATCGCCGACGCGAGTCCCGACACCTTGACGATCAGCGTGACGACACCGATGAATGCCGGGATCATCATCCGCAGCGCCTGCGGAAGAATCACCTCGGCCCATGTGAAAAGCTCCGGAACGCCGAGCGCGCGCGCAGCCTCGGTCTGCCCACGCGGAACGGCGAGGATGCCGGCGCGGAAGATCTCGGCGAGAAACGCGCCGGCGTAGAGCGACATCGACGTGGCGGCCGCGGCGAACGACGACAGCCGCGTATCGAGGATCAGCGGCCCGCAGTAGTAGATCCAGAACATCACGACCATTTCCGGGACCCCGCGCATCACGGTGACGTACGCCGACGCGATCCAGCACAGCAACCCTCGCCCCAGAAGCTTGCCGATGCACGCGATCATACCGAGCACCGTGCCCACGCCGAGCGAGACCACCACGAGCAGCACCGTCAGTTCCACCCCCGCAAAAAGCTCGGGCAGGTGGCGAACGATGACGGTCGTATCGAAATGAAAGTGCATCGAAGGCGCCGCGCGGGCCTAACGCGGAATCCGCGTTGCGAGCTCGAGCCAGCGGGCGAGCCGCGCGACGAGCAAATTGAGCAGCAGATACACGAGCCCGACAGCGCTCATGATCTCGATCGGCTTGAACGTGTAATCGCTGATCTTCGCGGCGACGGTCATCAGCTCGCCGACCTGCAGGAGGCCCAGCAACGCGCTGCCGTTCAGGAAGCTCAGCGCGAGGTTCGCGAATGCGGGAATCATGACCTTCAGCGCCTGCGGCAGGATCACCTCGAGCCAGAGCGACCACGCCGGGAGGCCCAGCGCGCGCGCCGCCTGCCATTGTCCGCGGGGAACCGCCTGAATTCCGGCGCGCGCGATGTCGGCGAGGTACGCGCTCGACTGCAACGTCAATGCGATAAAGCCGCTTTCAAGCGCAGTCGTCGAGATGCCGGTGAGTACCGGCAGGCCGAAGTGCACCCAGAAGAGTTGGACGATCAGCGGCGTGTTGCGCCACAGCTCCACGTAGGCCACGATCAGCCAGCGCAACGGGCCGATCGGCAGTTGCAGGAGGATCGCGATGACCACGCCGACGCTCAAGCCCACTGCAAGCGACGATGCCGTGATGCCGAGCGTCATCGCCGCGCCGCGGGCGAGCGGCTGCCAATACTCGACGAGGACGTGGAAGTCGAGCGTCGCGACGAACTTCCAGTCGACTGCATGGAACACCGCGTACACCAGCGCGATCCCGGCTATGAACGAGATCGCGCTCGCGCGATCGACGCGAAATCGCGAGCCCGCGAAGAAAATCCCGCGCGGTGCGGAGGCTGTGGTACCCGTATCGGTCACTCGGAAACCGCGCGAGCCGGCGCGCGAAGCGCTAGCGGGTAGCGCGGGACACGTGCTAGACGTGCGCCCGCACCCCGTTCACTTGAGGCTCGACATCCACTTGTCGGTGATTTCCTTCAACTTGCCCGAGCGTTCGAGATCGTTGAAGACGACGTCGAGGTACTGCTGGAAGTGGTATTCGCCGCGCGGCAGCATGAACGCGAACGGCGTTGGATCGAGGAGCTTGTCTCCGAGCGGGCGCAGCTTGAGGTTCGGGTTCTGCTTCATGAAGATGAGGCTTCCGACGTAGCCCGCGAACGCGGCGTCCGCGCGCCCGGCCGCGACCTCCAGGAGATGCGGCTGCGTCGCGTCGGACGTCAGTACCTTGATCGTCGCGTGCTTGAAGAAGTGCTTCGCGTACGTTTCCTCGGCCGTGCCGGCGCGCGTGACGATCGTGATGCCGGGCTTGTCGATGTCCTCGTACGTCTTCGCGTTCGACGTGGCCGGCACGAACACGGTCTTCGTCTCGGCCGCGAACGGCCGCGTGAACAGCACCTGCTCGGCGCGTGCGGGCGTGATGTACGTCGCCGCGGTCGACAGGTCGCACTTGTGCGTGTTGATGCTCGGGATCAGGCCGGCGAAGCTCGTGTCGACGCGCTGGATCTTGACGCCCAGATCTTTCGCGATCTCGCCTTCGAGATCGACGTCGAGGCCTTCCCAGTCCCCGCTCTTCGGATTCTTCACGTTGTACGGCGGGTAGGCGGCTTCGCAGATCACGATCGAGCCACGTTCCTTGATCTGCGATAGCAACGAATCGGGCTCGGCGGCGGCACTTGCACCGGCGACAAGCATCCCGGCGACCACGGCGCCGAACGTCCATTTCGCGATCATCGATTCCTCCTAAGCGCCGGCGTTTACGCCGGTTTTGCGGTTATCGGGGAGGGTTGCTCCTCCAGAATTATTTATGACCCGCTTCCGCATTGTCAAACGCGGTGGCGAATGGCTCGCAAAGCGGGCGGGCGTCGGCAAAAAGCTATGATTGAGCTTGCGTCTCAGGCACGAGAAGCAGCGTTTGCCCCGCAGCAACGACGTCGAGTGAACGGATAGCCGTTCCAATTCAAGCACGAAAGGAGAAGCCATCGTGGATCGCGCACCGCCGGAGCATCTTGCAACGATCGAAGCAGCAGCCGACGTAGGAAAACTGGTACTGCGACTGAGTCTCGGCCTCCTTATTCTGTTGCATGGTATCAGCAAGATTCGCGGCGGACCGGGCTTCATTCTGGATATGGTCGAAAAGGCCGGACTGCCGGAGCCGTTTGGTTACCTCGTTTACGTGGGCGAGGTCATCGCACCGCTTCTCGTCGTCATCGGTCTTTGGACCCGCGCCGCGGCCCTCGTTATCGCGATCAACATGATCGTCGCGATCCTGCTCGTCCATACCGGTCAGCTCTTGCAGCTCTCCCCGGAGGGCGGATGGGCGCTCGAACTGCAAGGTCTATATCTCACCGTGCCGATCGCCATCGCGTTGCTGGGTGCGGGCCGTTACAGTGTGACTGGTAGAGCCGGTCGTTGGAATTGATCGACGCTTGTGGCTCACTCCGCAGTGACCAAGAAGGGAAGTCTTTCCTGAAGGTCATGACCCGCCGTGAACTTGGGGACCTTGCGATCAAAAGCTTTCGGCGCAAACCCGGGACGAAATGGTGAAAACGATGACCAGGCATGTGGTGGAAAAACATCCCGCTACCGCGAAGGCCATGGAAAAGATGCACAACGAAGACCCCAGGAGGTGGGGACGAGAGACCAAACCGAAATTGGACGCCAAGCCGGAGGGTTAGCCAGAAGCACACCACTGCGCAACTTCCGACCTCTGCGGACGTTGTTGCGGTATTGCCGGGCACAGCGTTGGGATGTTTCGCCGCAAGTTCTCCTCCCGTAGCCTGGCGTTCTCACGCCGGAGAGTCCCGAGGTCTTGCTCAGTGGTGGCGAGCTCTTGCTTGGGAACGCCGTTGCGTTCCTCTTCTTCGAAGTCCAGGCGCCATTGGCGCAGCTGGTTTACCCGAACGCCCAGTTCCCGCGCCACCTTGGCCTTGGTCTTGTCGCCAATGGCAGCCAATCGCACTGCTTCAAGCTTGAAATCCCGGGTAGGGTGCCGGCGTTTCCTGCGTTCGATGACACAGCCCTCCTAATGCATTGTGCCCGTCTGGAACTGTCCACGAAACG
>Ga0134128_10003477_pt1 | contig 19241 bp, 14 predicted proteins | sample KB31754_FD_96462 | JGI IMG/M metagenome (GOLD analysis project Ga0134128, IMG submission 96462) | Terrestrial soil microbial communities with excess Nitrogen fertilizer from Kellogg Biological Station, Michigan, USA - KB3-175-4 | ecosystem: Environmental > Terrestrial > Soil > Unclassified ...
CGCAGCATTCCGCCGACGGGAGGGCACGCTGGAAGACTTCGTAAACACACTCGGCGTTCCGGGCGCAGCAGAGGAGTTCCGCGAGATTCAGAAGAACCTTCGGACCCTCCGGCCGTCTAAAGAGAAAGAAACCGCTGACTGACCTGCCTATCGACCGGTCCACCACGACATATCGGCGAGTGCTGTTCGATTCAGGGTAACCCCTCCACGACGGACGTCGTAAAGGGCCTTGAGTTGTCAGGGCGGCGGGGGCAGGCGGGCGGCCTCGTCGATGGCCTGCAGGTGGGCGATCGGGTCGTCCTGGCTCAGGAGAAGTGTCGGATGGGCGGCCGCGAGGCGGTCAGGGAGCAGGTCGCGGAGCTTGGATTGGGGCCACCCGTTGAGGAGCATCTTGGTCGCGAGGTGCAGGTAGGCGCGAGGGTTGATCTCGTGGGCGACGCACGTCCCCACGATCGTCAGGATGTGGGCGGTTCGCTCGCCGCCGAGATCTTTCCAGGCGAAGAGCCAATTCCGTCTCCCGAGGACCAGCTTTCGGAGCTCACGTTCCACTCGGTTGTTCGTCAGCTCGATGTTGCCGTTCCCGAGGAAAAGCAGGAGCCGCTTCCATTGTCGGTCCAGGTACCCGAGGGCGGCGCCCAGCGGTGTCTTGGGCGGAGCCGCCGCCTTCTTTTCGTCGATCCAGGCGCGCAGCTCGTCGAGAGTCGGCCGGCTCAGTTCCTGCCGTCGTGCGAATCTCTCGGCCGCGGTGTCGCCCGCCTCCGCGCTCTGCCGCTCCACCGCGAACAGGCGTCCGATGATGCGCAGGCCCTCGATGGCGATTTTGTCGCCGCTGCGCGCGGCTTCGGCGAGCCGGCGCCGGCCGTGGCTCCAGCAGCCGGGGCGCTGGCCGCCCGCGCGCTCGACGAAGGTGGTGATGCTCGTGCCGTCGCACTGCACGCTCCGATGCAGCTCGTCGCCAAGAAACCGCCGCACGCTGTCCGAATCGCCGGCCCCCGAATAGAAGAAGGTCACCCAGCGCGCGTTCGTCCAGCACCAGATCGTCCCGTTTCGAATCCCGTCGGGCGCGTCCTGGTCCAGGACCGGGATCCCCGTCGCGTCCGTCGCCAGCAGACCGGGGGACCGCGTCTGTGCCGCGATCGCCCTCGCCACCGGCGAGAGCAGGTCGATCGCGCTCGCGACGGCGCGCCCCAGCGTCTGCGGCGCGATGTCGACCCCGATGCGCGACCAGCGCAGGCACTGCCGCTCGATCGGCTGATGCTCGATGTACTTGTCAGCCAGGGTCTCGACGATGAGCGTGTCTCCGAGCTTGCCGCGCTCGACGATCGCGGGCGGCGTCGGCGCCGACACGATGGTGTCGTCGTTCGGACAGGCCACCGTCTCGTCCAGGCGCTGCCGCACGTACAGCTCCGCCGGCCGCACGTCGAGGATCTCGCACTTTGCGTGGGAGACGGTCCTCATCGTCGCGCCGCAGAGCGGACAGGTGCGCAGGCTGGGCGGCACGTGGTTCACGTCGGTGACGCGCGGGAGCTCCTTTGGCAGCGCCGACCGCCCAGGGCCACGGCCTCGCCTCTTGCCTCGGCCGCGCGCGACGGTCACGCCGCTGTCCGGGTCATCGAGCGTCGAGGAGGAGGTCAACGGCACGATGACCCCGAACGCGAACATCATCTGGCCTTCAATCCGGCGCAGCTTCTCCGACCGGGGCCGCTTGCGGCGCGCGTCGGCCAGCCGCCTGGTCAGCTCCGTGTTGATGTCCCGCATCCGCGTCACGAGCGCGATGATCGCGGCGACCAGCTCGACCAGCCGCATCGCCTTGATCATCTTCTCCAGCCACCGCCGCACGTCATCGACGTCGGGCGCGTAGGGCGACGTCACCGCCGCGGGCTCGCTCATCTCGTCTCTACAGTGCCCGCGAGACGCGAGAGCGGATCAAGAAATCTGCGCGGCGCGAGCAGATTTCTCCAGCGCTTGCGCAGGCTGCCATCTTCGCCGGCGATGCGCGCCGGCGAGGTCGATCCCCTCCACGATCAGCGCGAGCTCGGCCGCCTCGACGGACACAGAGGCGAGCTTTCCGTCGGAGGAGAAGGTCGGGCGAAAACGTCCTGCCTCCAGGCGCTTCGTCCACATCGCGAATCCGTTGCGGTCCCAGTACACGACACGGACCCGGTCGCACCGCTTCGAGAAGAAGATGAACAGATGGCCGCTCAGCGGGTCTTGCTTGAACACGTCCCGCACGATCACCATCAGGCTGTCGGCGCCCTTGCGCCCGTCCACTGGCTGCGTCGCCACGAACAGCCGCACGCTCGGCGGCAGGCTCAGCACCGCTCGACCTGGCCCTCGAGCACCGCCACCACCCGACGAAGCGTCTCCTCAGAAAACCCGTCGGGGACGCTGACCACGTGACCAGACCGCAGCGCCACCTCGATCACCGGCCTGGTCGCCGGCTTGATCTCGACGAACGCTGACGCCGCCGCCCCTGCCGCCCTTCCAAGCCCCGCCCGCCAGCGATACAGCCGCTGGGCGTCCAGCCCGTGCTGCGTCGCGAACTCGCGCACCGACACCCCCGAAGCCTCGACCTGCTTCAGGACAGCGCCGGCGTCGTCTGCATTCCAGCGCCGCCGTCGGACCAGCCGATCCAATTCGCGATCATCGAGGCCTCGTCGCATCCCTCCCCACTGCCACATCCCCACGCCCCCCGCATCACGCCCTTCGTGGAGGGGTTACGAATCACCGTCAATTCGATTCCGTGGTCCGAGGTCTGGATCGACGGCAAGAACACGACGCAACATACGCCCTTGGTCGACTACCAGCTCGCTTGCGGCCACCACGAGATCGAATTCAGGCGAACCGACCTTCACATCGATCAGATCGAACCATGCGCCGTCGGACCCGGTCAGCCGTTCAAGCGGCGATACACGCTCGCGCCGAACGACGACAGGTGAGCGAGTGTGCTCGCCTCACGCTACTTGATTCTCGTCGTCGGGTGACTCGCTGGCCGCGCTGACTTCGCATTCATGATCTCCGCCCGCGCCAGCTTCCACGCGCGCTGCAGGATCCAGGAGATGCTTCACTCTGTGGCGTGCGCCGAACCTACGCGATCGCGTCCTTGATGGCCTTGACCGGTCGAGCCTTGACGACCTTGCGAGCGGGCTTCGCCTTGAACACCGTCGGTTCCTTGGTGAACGGGTTGATCCCCTTGCGCTCCTTCGTCGCCGGCTTCTTTATGACGACGAACTTCGCAAAGCCAGGGACGACGAAGACGCCGCTCTTCTTCAGCTCCTTGTGCCCGACCGTGACGAGCGCTTCGACGACGGACTTCACCTGACGCTTCGTCGTTTCGTCGGTCTGGAGCTTCGTGATCGACTCGATGAGGGCGGACTTGGACAGCGGGCTCGGCATTTGGGACTCTCCTTGGATCGAATGCTGGCCCGGATGCTGCGACAGGTGGGCCATCCTGTAAAGGGATCGGAATCGTGGTCAGTGCGCCGAGGTTCGACGGGCATCGCCTACTCTGGCCGTCGGGTGCGGGTTTACTCGGCGCGCGCTCGACTCCGGAGGAACGCGTCGATAGTCGCCGCCGCGTGCATGCTCAGCTTCGCGAACTTCAACCCCATCCCCGGACCTCCCGGCTGTTTCGATTGACCCGGCTCCCGAATCCAGCGCACCTCAGCTTCGACCAGCAACGGCTCGCTCAGACCAGGAAGCGCGAACCGCAGCGTGACGCGGTCTCCTGGGCGCCCGGGTTGCCCGGTCGCCACGAAAATTCCGCCGACGCCGAGGTTCTGGGTCAGCCCTCGATGCCTACCGAGGTCGTCTTCCACATCAATGGGGACCGAGAACTCCCAGCGACGAGCGCGTTGCACCAAGGTCATGCGCGAAGGGATCGTAGCGCTTTCCCGGCTCCTCGGGAAATGGTGACCAGCGCGGCGAGGACGCCGACCAACGACAACTATCCGGAAGTCCCCGCTGGCAAGACGAAGACAGCGATGTGACCTCGATCCTTGACGGGCCACACCTTCCGACCCACGATCGCCGCGTGACGATTGGGCGTGCGGCGATGTTGAGCGCAGTCGCCCTGGGGCTGGCGTCGTTGGGTTGCGCCCTGATCCGGCTCAACGGGTGCAACAAACTCGCCGACTGCAGCGACGATCTCCGCGCCTACAGCTGCGGGGATCAGCTTGTCTGCGCCGATCGGGAGGGCAACACGCTGCGAAGCGAGATGGCGTCCACCTGGCGCAATGCATGTCGGATCTGCGAGGCTCGGTGAGGATCTCGCAGCGGTCGGGGGCCCTCTTTCAAGGGATGTGGGTGCTCCGCCGATAGCGGATGGTAGGGGAGACAGGATCATGCGAGGTGGCGAGGATACGGGCGACGAGTAGCGAGTGGCGGCAATACTACGAGCGGGCCGAGCGCGTCCACGCCGCTGTCGGCGATCCGTTCATGCGGTACGCCAAGCGCGTGGCTGCGCGGCACCGGCTGTACATCTTCGGCATCGCCGTGTACGCGGTGGCGATGGGGGTGGCGTTCATCGCTTTGGCGACGGGATGATCGAGTGCCCGACGCCACCGCGACCCGCGGGGACGAATCTGAACGACACCCGGACCTGGCCCCTGTCGATCGCGCGACATGAAGACGATCCGACGTGAAGTCGCTACAGGGTGGACGGCGGGAGTTTCCCACGATGCATAGCACGCTCCGTCAGACGCCCCGCCTCAATCCGCTCCCGCAGCTCCTTTCCGACTTTGAAGAACGGTAGCCGCTTGGCTTTGACGTAGGAGGGCGCGCCCGTACGCGGGTTCCGTCCCTCGTACGCGCCATAGTGCCGGACGGTGAAGGAGCCGAAGCCACGAATCTCGATGCCGTCGCCCCGGACGAGCGTTTCCGCGATGGCGGTGAAAATCTGGTTCACGATCGCGTCGGCGCGACCGATCGAAAGCTTTCTATTGAAGGCAATCGCCGCGATGAGGTCAGCCTTGGTGTGGGGCATCGCCTGCGTCCGCAGTGTATTCGAAATGCGGAACACGCGGGAGCGCGCCTGGAGGCTTCGACCCGTTCTGGAAATGCGCCAAGCGTGTGGCCGTTCGGCGCCGGTCTGTTCGCTCGGCATCGAGTCGTAGCGCCAGCTATGGGGTGGGTCGTTCGCGGCGCTGGCGCTGAGTGATTGGAGTGCACGACGTCCTCGACGACCCGGCCTGCAGCGAATCTGAGCGGCGCCCGACCGGCCCGAGTGCCGAGCGCCGCTCCTTCGCCGTGAACCTCGACGCCTCTCCCCGTCCTCTATATTCAACGGGCCGCGGGAGAAGGTCGCACAGGTTCGCGATTGGCACCGGCAACGGTTCGACAACACCGGCGTGACGGGTAGAGCGCGTCCGCCATCGTCGTCTTGATCAGGCCGTCGGAATTTCGGGTTCGTTCCGGATGCCCACCAGGGTCGGGGCGTAGCCGAACGGCTTGAGTTCCTCGACCAGCCGCTCGCGCAGGTCGGTGAGGTTGTCGGCGGAGATCTTGACGTCGACATCCATCCCCTTGGCAGTGACGGCCCCGTTCGGCCGGAGACGGACGACGAATAGGAGGGGCCGAAGCGTCACGGGCGCAGAGATTCCCATGTCCCTGCGGGGAAGGTTATCGGCGCGGCGGGCGACACACAAACTGAGCCGGTCGCGCGGGCGAGAACTGAATCCGTTTCACGCTCTGCCCGATGACGTCCCGCCCGATCGCCATCTCGACCCCGCGCGGCAACGGCGCCACCACCGCCCGCACGCTCGCCCCCCGGCACCCGTCCACCACGACGTCGACCCGTGCCGTCGGTCCGCACGCCTTGCCGATCGACGGGCTCGATGAGCACTTCCACGAATTGCCCACCTTGCTCACGATCCGATCAGCAAGCCGTAGCGAGATCACGGTCCTCGGCGCCGCCGTCGTGACCAGCGCGTCGCGGATCCTCTCGACGTTCTTCCCGCCCGACACGAGCGCCTCTGTTCGCAGTCCTCCTCCTCGCCTCATCGCCCACCTCGCCGCCGGCACCTGACGCGACCGAGCACATCGGCGCCGATGATCAGGTCGGCTCCCCGTGGCAGTGGTACAGCTACGGCGCGCACCTTGACCGCCTGGCAGTCGGGGAGCGCGACGGCGACACGAGTTGAGATGCCGCAGACCTTGCCGAACCAGGGCAGGCGGCTGCATTTCTTCGGGCCGGGGGCGTCCGCGATTTCGCTGGCCAGGCGGGTTGAGATGAGCGTCCGAGGAGCGCGCCCCGCCACGACGGCCGACCCGACTCGCTGGACGTAGCGCTCGCCAGCCACGAGAGCATCAACCCGGAGGCCGTTCCCGAAGGGCTTCATTCCTGGCCTCGTGGCGGAGAACAGTTCTCGCGAACCTGACGACGACTGGCCGCGAGGAACTGGCCGACGCTCTTCGCGAGCGCCTGCGCGCAGGGGTTCGTGGTGATCGCGCCGTCGGCCCTGGCCCGCGCGAGGTCCCGACCGGCAGTCCTCATCAATCGATGCGCCGCCCTACACTGGCCGCCGATAGCTGATTCTCGGGCGACCCGGATTCGTCGGTGGATCAGCAGTAGGTGCTGGCAGATCATGTGGTGGCTCCTGGTGATGCTTGGGCGGCCCGCTCCCGCTCGCGGCAGTCGATGATCGCCTTTCCGGCGTCCGCCGCCTCCTTCCCCGCGTCGAACACCTTGAACGCCGCGACCTTGCCTCGGGCACGTGCCGCAGCGGCCTGAAGATTCCCCCCTCCGAAACGGAACAGCATCTCCGCGACGGCGCACTTACCGCTTTCAGCGGCGGTGCGCGCGGCGCGGAGTGCTGCTCGGGCAAGCTTCGCCTGGATGCCGGCGGGGAGCTTGCGCTTGGAGACGATCTTTCGACGGAACCGCGTCACAGCTCAGTCCGCGCCTTCCTCCTCGTCCTCCTCCTCTTCGTCGTCATCCTCGTCGCCGGCGGCCGCGGCCTTGGTGTCGTCCGCGCATTCGTCGTCGTCTTGCTCGGCGTCCTTATCTTCGTCTGGCTCCTCGGTGATGAACTCCTCTTCGACGGTCTTTCGTCTGATCAGTCTCTCGGTCATGGCCTTCACCTCTGCGGGCGATCGTACGGCGGGACGGGCGGTTTTCAGCCCCGGCCGGGCCACATTCCCATGACCGCGTGTCATGGCCCGGCGACGACGATGGCGGAGGTTGTCAATCTCGCGCTGCCGCTCCTTCACCGTCGGTGCGCGGCCGAGGCGCACCCGGAGGGTGACGCGCGCGATGTGATCGTAGGTCGCGCCCGAGCTGAGGGTCTGGGCGATCAGCAGGTCGACGTGGTGCCGAGCAGCGCGAGCCCGCGACTCCGCTGTCCGCTCCGCCTCGACGGCGGCACGTAGCTCTGAGAGGCGCTCGGACTGGAGCACATCGCAAGCGTCGCTCGTTCGGGGCGCCTGTGCAAAGGGCGAGATGCGGTTCCGGGCCGGCGAAGGAGGGAAGGTCGGAGGTGTCGTCAGGCGCCGCGCGTGGCGGAGGCTCGGGGGAACCGTCTGAGTCGGAACGAGGCCTCGGCGCATGCCGGGCAGGACTTTCCACCGGCGGTCCGCTCGCGAACGCTGGCGCGCCACTCGTGGCCGAGAGCGCAGCGCCACCAGGCGAGGTCCCTCGCGGCAGCGAGGACGTCCGCGGGCGTGACGCCGCGGTTGCGGAAGCGATGCCATTCGCGCGCGACCTTGGGGAAGAGTTTAGCGAGGGAGTTCGTCGCGCTGGCCCGCCGGCCGGCACAGAAGGGGCAGCGGGGATATCGGACGCGTACTCGGATGTCCGCTCGCCACTGATGATCGGGGCCGGCAGCGCACTTCCACCAAACGTGCCTATTCGTTCCGGGATGCACGTCGATCGGGCGGAGGGACCGGTTCTTGAGTCTGTGCCACTGTGCGGCCAGAGCTGGGAAGCGGGCTGCGAGGCTGGAGCTGGGGGCCAACCACTTGCCCGAGCAGAACGGGCACCCGGGCCCCATCTTCCGCCGGTTCACCACGGCCGTCCGCCATTCGTGGTCTGCCGCGGCGTCGCACTTCCACCACACGATCCGCCCCGAGCGGTGGAAGACATCGCTTGGGCGGAGCCGCCCGTTCTTGGGTCCGTGCCACTGCGCGGCCACCTCGGGCGCGACGACGGCGAGAGAGTTGCTGCAGCAGAGCCGCCTTCCTTTGCAGAACGGACAGCCGTGCCGGATCTTGTTGGCGATCGGGCCCCGCCAGACGTGGTCGGGGGCTTCGGTGCATCTCCACCAAACGGACCTGCCGCTGTTCGGCAGGACATCGTGGGGCGTTAGGGATCGGTTCTTCGTCGGGTGCCACATCTTGGCGACATCGGGGCGCACGCGAGCCAGGCTGCTCGTCGACGACACGCGGTGGCCGGCGCAGAAGGGACACGCTGTTTTTCGAGCTACCCGGTCATAGATGGTCGCGCCCCACTCGTGGTCTCGAGCCTTTGCACAACGCCACCACACGAACCGTGAGGTGCCGGTGGTGACGTCCTTCGGGGTCAGCGGTCGATTTCTGGTGCGGTGCCACTCGGCGGCGACCATCGGCGCGCGGGTGGCCAATGAGTTCGTGATCGACGGGCGCTTGCCCGCGCAGAACGGGCAGCCGCTGCCCGGCCGCGTGCGGACAGTGACCTGCTGCAGCCAGATGTGGTCTCCCCCCTTGCCGCACCTCCACCAGACCTCGCGCCCCGAGCCATGCGTGATATCGAAGGGAGTGAGGCCGCGGTTCTTGTGCGCGCCCCATTGCGCGGCGATCTTTGGGAACATCTCTGCCAGCGAGCGGCCGGGGACGGGCTTGCGGGGTCGAGGCGTCGTCGCCACGGTCGCATCGTAGCAGGAGCTGCGCGGAGCGAGAGCGCGGGCGGCGTGTCGCTCAACCTCCGGGCGTGAGCGAGCGGACAAGGTTGTCGAGGGCGGCGGCGACGTAGAGCGGTAGCTTGACGAACTTGATGCCCACACCAGGGACGCCCTGGCGCTCCTCTCTTTCGCGAATCCAGCGGACCTCGCCGCGAGCGAGAAGCGGCTCGGCCAATCCTTGGAGGGTGAGCTTGAGCGAGACCGGGCGACCAACTGACGCGGGTATCTGCGTGGCAACGAACACCCCGCCGAGGCCGATGTTGCGGGTCTCGGCGGTGATCGGGACGCCGTCGAGAGCAAGAACGATGGGAACTCGGAGGTCGATGCGACCCGGGCGCGCGACGAAGGACATTGGTCGGCATCGTAGCCGGGTCCATGGGCCAGCGAAGTAGCGCGGCTGACGGATCGAACGGTGGGAGTGCACGGAGCCTGGCAGGGACCGTTGTGAGATGCTCCCGCCCCAAGCCACGCATGCGCTTCCGTTGGTTGTTCATGGAGCCGTGGTGAAGACGCTGCGGAGTTTTCCGGACGATGCCTCAGTTTCGAAACCGCAACTCTCGAAGGGCGATTGGGCGTAAACCGGCGCAGGGTTGAGAAGAAGCCCGCGTCACACGCCGCGCGGTTAAGATTGCGGCCCAGGGGCAGTGCCGATGAGGGCCAACATCCCTCACGGCGTCCTGGTACTACGAGTACCGAACATCGCTCTTCTTGGCGCAACAAGTTGCGCGTCCTGCAGAAAAGGTGTTGACGGATGAGCTGGAGTCCGAGAATGATGCGCTCGTTCAGCAGTTGCCCTGAAACGTTGACAACCTGATGTCTAGCAGACGGAGAGGGGGGCTCCGGGAGGGTGAGCCGTGGTGTATCTTCGTCGTGTCAAAAGGGTGATCTGGGTTGCCGTCTGCCTGACGGCGGTATTGGCGTTGTCGTGCCGCGACGGAGCCGGGAGGGCCGGCGGCGCCTCTGAGCAACAAGTCGCGGCGCTGACTGCCAGTTCGGGCGCGAGCACGGCGGCGCAAGATCAAGCGCTGGCCGATGCGTTCGCGCGACAGGCCGCGGTATATGTGCAGGTCGCCACCACGGACCGAGCGCAGGCGGCGGCGGTGTCAACGGCGATCGCGACCGAACAGCAGCTAACCGCGGCGAAGGCGGCCGCCGCGACGGCGTCCGCCCTGACAACGGCCGCGACGAGCCTGAGCACTTCCACGCTGGCGACCGGGACCACCGTGGCGACGGCGGCCGCAAAGATCGAAGACCACTATCAGAGGGTCGCGGCGCTCGCCGACCAGTTGCGGGCGAACGCACAAGCATTGGCGAACTTTCATCTCGCCCGGGCGGGCTTGGCCGCCGAGGGAGGTGCCCAGTGATCGGCGCCGCTCGGCGGATCGCGTTCCTCGCCCTCGCCTGCGCCACCGCCGCCCTCGCCTGCGCCGCGCCCACGCCGTCGCCGACTGCGCCCGGCAGCGACGTCGAGGTCGTGCGCTCGGCCCTGACCACCAACGTGACCATCACCGTGCTCGACACCTCCGGCGTACCGCAAACGGGCAGCCAGGTCTACGCGGAGCACACGAACGGGACGGTCGTCAAATCGGGGACGGTCGATACGAACGGGCATGCCGTTATCGCCCTCAACTCCGGGACCTACAAATTCGCGGTGCAAGGCTCGCCAACCGGGAGCGGGTTCTCGTACTTCAGCAGTAATTGCGTCGTCCCGTCCTGCACCAGTGCGTCCGTCACCACGCAGAAGCCCGTCCAGATCACCGTCCTCGACGGCTGGGGAACCCCAGCGGCCGGCGTGCACGTCGAGGCGGACGACGCGAGCGGCAACCCCGACAACATGGGCGACACGGATGATTCAGGGCAGCTGACGCTGTCGACCGACCCGGGCACGTTCCAGTTCCAGGCCGATTACGGCGGTACCTACTTCGACAGCGACTCTTGCACTGTTCCCGGCTGTACGACTGCGACCATCCATATTCCGAAGCCCGTGCAGGTGACGGTGGATGACGGCTACGGTGGTACGCGACCGTACGCCAATCTGGCCGCGGTCGACACCGACGGCAACGAGGTGACGTGGACCACGACGGACGACACCGGCCAAGCCACCTTCTACATTCCCCCGGGCGCGTACTTGATCCGGGCGGAGGCCCCCGACGGGACCACCTTCGACAGCGGGGAGAGCGGAAGCTGTGTAGTTCCGGGCTGTACCAGTGCCTCCATCAGCATCACCGACGTCCTGGTGACGGTGACCTACAGCGACGGCAGTCCGGTCACGAACCAGCGGGTCACCGCCGTCACGCCCGACGGGACCGAGGTCGACTGGCCGACCACGGACGACCAGGGGCAGGCTGACGCGTTCGTGAACGCCTGCGGGTACAAGTTCTTCGTGGTCGTGGACGGGGTCGAGTACGACAGCGGCCCCGACGGGAGCTGCACCGTGCCGGGTTGCCGGACCGCGACCATCACCGTAGCGGAGGCGCCCGTGGTGGTGACCGTCGTCGACGGCTCGGGCCAGCCGATCGCCAATCAGGACGTCACCGCGCAGGCGAGCGGCGGCGCCACGTGCGACCAGACCACCGACGCGCAGGGACACGCGGCGTTCGTGCTGTCGAACGACGCGTATCGCTTCTCGGCGAGCTGCGGCGCGCAGACGTTCTACAGCGGCGACGTGGGCTCGTGCGTGGTCCCCGGTTGCTCGAGCGCCCGCATCACAATGGTCTGCGGCGGCTGTGCAGGCAAGCCGGACGGCACGGCGTGCAGCGACGGTAACGCCTGCACCCAGACCGACACCTGCCAGGCAGGAACGTGCGTGGGCAGCAACCCCGTCACCTGCTCGGCGGCGGACCAGTGCCACGCAGCGGGGACCTGCGATCCCGCGAGCGGAACCTGCTCGAACCCGGCGAAGGCCGACGGGACAGCCTGCAACGACGGCAACGCCTGCACCCAGACCGACACCTGTCAGTCCGGGACCTGCGTGGGCGGGAATCCGGTCAGCTGTGTGGCCAGCGACCAGTGCCACGCCGCCGGAACCTGCAGCCCGTCGACGGGGGCGTGCTCGAACCCGGCCGCCGCCAATGGGACGGCGTGCAACGACGGCAACGCCTGCACGCAGGCCGACACGTGTCAGTCCGGAGCCTGCACGGGCGGCAACCCGATCACCTGCACGGCGCAGGACCAGTGCCACTCGGCCGGGACCTGCGACCCGGCCAGCGGTGCCTGCAGCAACCCCGCCAAGGCCAACGGGACGGCCTGCAACGACGGCAACGCCTGCACGGTGGCCGACGCCTGTCAGGGCGGCACCTGCTCCGGGACGACCGTGACCTGCACGGCGCAGGACCAGTGCCACTCGGTCGGGACCTGCAGCCCATCGACGGGAACCTGCTCGAATCCCGTCGTCGCCGACGGCGCCACCTGCGACGACGGAAACGCGTGCACCGCGGGCGACAGTTGCCACGCAGGGGCGTGCGTCTCGGGCGCGTCGACCTGCACCTCACTGTCGATCGTCGAGACAGACGAGGGCTTCCAGGTCGTCCCCCTCCCCGACGTGGGGAACACCTTCGCGGCCAGCGAGCCGAGCGCCGTGCCGGGCGACCCGGTGACGTTCACCATGGTGGTGACCAACGGCAGCACCTTCGTGGGCACGGGCGCGGACACGGCCGTCACCAATCTCGGCACCACGCCGTTCGTCTGGGGGAGCTACCAGGTGACCCTGGAGTACCTGCCGGTCGTGGGCGGCGACTGGGTCCCGATCGCCAAGACCTCGTTCGACGGCACCGGCGCGCAGTCCGACGATCCGCCCTTGCTTCACCTGAACTTCGGCACCGGCAGTTACGTGGGGCAGACGGTCGGGGTGGGCCAGACCGGCCACTTCGATTCGGCGGAGAACGCGAGGCTGCCGTCCGATCTGATCAGTCGCCTGGCCGACCCGGCGGAGGTCAGTCAGGTCCGTGTGGAGCTGCACCTCGACACCACCGACGGGACCTCCGGGATCACCGCGGACCGCGACGTCACGGCGTCCTTCCGAGACACCGACGCCGAGATCGTGGCGAACGTGGACGGCGACGTCTTCCTGGCGGACCAGGAAGCGCAATTCACCAGGGCCGCTCTCTCACCCGCCACCTACACGCTTCTGCCCGGCGACTCGGTCACCTTGACGGCCGTGGCGACGGCGCCGCTCGTGATGCCTCGCCAACCCGGCGAGACCGACGCCCAGTACCTGGCCCGCCTGCGCGCCTACAATCCGTATGAGGCGCTGCTGGAGCTCAACGTGCAAGGGAGCGAGGGCCTCTTCATCAACCTCATCGTTCCGATCCTCAGCGCCCAGAAATCCGGGCCCGGACAAGCGAACGCCGGGGTGACGCTCACCTACCCGGTCACGCTGCAAAACACCGGCGGGGCAGACGCGCAGTCGATCGCCGTCGCCGACACGGTCGATGGCAGCGACGCTGGCGGCCAGATCTCGATCCCGTCGATCGTGGCCGCCGGGACGACCGGAACGGCGACCATTCGCGCCGCCGCGCCCATCGGCCAGTCCCCCGGGCCGTATACGGACCTGGCGACGGTCTCCTGGCAGGATCGAAACGGGAACGTCTACGGGCCGGTCAGCAGCAGCTTCACCACCGCCTTGGCAGTCGGACACCCCGAGGGGTACCTGACGCTGGTCGCCTCGGGCGTTACGCCAGCGCAGCTCCTCGGAACGTCGGTGACGTTGACCGCCACCGCCCTCGACAGCACCGGCAGCCCCGTGGTGGGACTGCCCGTCCAGCTGGTCATCGCCGGCTCGAACCCCCAGACGGTGCCGCTGGTGATTGGCGCCGACGGAACGGCGTCGTTCACCTACGACGGTCACAACCTGGGGGCCGATAGGGCGACCGTGACCGCCACGATCAACGGCCCAACGCTGACCGCCTCCGCCCCGGCCATCACCTGGTCGACTCAGGACGGGACGCCGTGCAACCAGGCCACGCCGCTCGACGTAATGATGCTGGTCGACGACTCGCCCTCGATGTTCAGCGAGGACACGGTGGCGGCCGTGAAAGCGGCCACCACGGCTCTCATCAATGACCTCCACTCGGGGGTCGATCAGGTGAGCGGGTCGGCCTTCATGGCCAACGCGGTTCTGGACGCGCCTTTGACGGCCGACCTCGGTCTCGCCAGCTCCGAGCTGAACGCAGCCATCCAGCTCCACGTCGACGAATGCACCGGGTTCTGCGGGGGTGGCACCGGGTACCTGAGCGCGTTCACGCTGGCGTTGAATGAGCTCCAGGGTCCGCGACACCGGCCGAACGCCACGCCGATCATCGTCCTGCTCTCGGACGGCGGCAACACCGGACCGGACTACGCGGCAGAGCTGGCGGCGGTCAAGGCGGCCGGTGTCCGCATCATCTCGCTCGGGTACGGCACCAACGTCGACGTGCTCGCGATGCGCGCGATCGCCAGCTCGCCGAACGACTACTTCTACGCGCCGTCGTCGTCGGAGCTCGGCTGGGTTTACAGCAACGTCACGCAAGACACCTGCCGGAGCCTCCCGCCGCTGGTGAGCGCCGGTGGCGACCAAGGGCTCTACGAGGTTCGTTTGCCCGCGACGCTCACGCTGCAGGGAGAGGCACACGGCGACGGCACTCGCGGGGACCTCGGCCTGACCTCGACCTGGACGGAGGCCAGCGGACCAGCCCCGGTGGCGTTCACGAACCCCAGCTCGCCGGTGACCGACGTGGTCTTCACCGAGCCGGGGACGTACGTCCTGCAGCTCGAGGTCACCGACGGCTTCATTACCACCGCCAGCCGCGCCACGGTGGTCGTCGATCCGGCGCCGTCGCTCGCCGGGGCCAACCTGGCGGTCGCGCTCTCGTCGCCTGGCCCGCTGGTCGTCGGAACGCCCGAAACGTTCACGGCCACGCTCACCGACGCGCAGTCGCACCCGATCGGCAACTTCACCATAGAGCTCATCGTCAGCGGCGCGAACCCGACCTCCGCCTTACTGACCACGAACGCGACCGGCGTCGCGACGTTCACCTACGCGGGCGCGTTTGTGGGGACGGACGTCTTGCAGGCGACGGCGCTCGGCGGAACGGCACAATTGGGTGGCTCCCCCCTCTCGGTCGCATGGACCGTAACCCCGGGCCAGACTGCGGCCGCCTCCCAGGGCTGGATCGGTTCGCCCGCGCAGCAGACGACGGTCAAGGGGCTGGTGCCGGTCACCGTCGCGGCGAACGTCACCGTCGTCTCGGCGACGATCAGCTATTGGCCGGCGACCTCGCCGACCGACGTCCACACGCTGGCGATCAACGTGCAGGGCGGACCCGGCGCGACCCTGGCGACTTTCGACACGACGACGCTCGCGAACGACAGCTACGTCGTCGCTCTGTCCGGAACCGACGACCACGGGACTCAGCAGACCAGCGCGGTCCTGGTGACGGTCACAGGCGACTACAAGCCGGGACGCGAGACGGTGGCGGCGAACGAGTTCACGGTGCCGGTCGCCGGTATCCCCATCATGGTCGGACGGCAGTACGACAGCCTGAACAAGGACAAGGTGGGCGACTTCGGCAATGGCTGGGCGCTCACCGTCGGCCATCCGGACCTGCAGGTCGACCCGGCCAACAACGTCACCATCACGCTACCGAACGGCCGCCGGGCGACGTTCATCTTCGAGTTGTTCCCGGTCGTCGCGGGCCCGGTCGTCCTCGACTTTTTGGGGCTGCCGACCTTCGCTCCGGAGCCCGGCGTCTTCGGAACGCTTACCTCGGACGGTTGCGGTCTGCTGTCGTTCGATCCCAGCGCTCCCGATCCCATTTGCTTCGGGGCCATCGACGAAGCCAGCCTCCGTTTCGCGCCCACCACCTACAAGTACACGGATGCCTTCGGGACCGTCTATACGATGGGCGCCGACGGGAGCCTGAAGTCGATCCAGGACCGAACCAACAACATCCTGACGTTTACCCCGGACGGGATCACCAGCCAGACCAGCGGCCAAAATGTTTCGTTCACGCGCGACGGCCAGGGACGCATCACCAAGATCCTCACCCCGGACCTGGGCGACTTCTTCCACGGCCGCGCGGAGTACGACTACGCGTACGACGCCAACGGAAATCTCATGGCGGCGACGCGGCCGGACGTCGACGGCCTCGACAACACCATCCATTACACCTACGACGATGGCCATCGCCTACTGAAGGCGGTCGATCCGTTCGGCCACGCCCAGACCTCGACCTTCGACGACGCGGGCCGGCTCGCGACCGACACCGACGCTCTGGGAAACGTCACCAAGTACGCCTACGATGTCCCCGGCCACACGACGACGACCACGTATCCGGACACGGGCGCGACCGCGCAAACCTTCGACGATAACGGGATGCTGTTGTCGATGACCTACCAGCTCGGACGGACGACGACTCATCAGTACGACGCCAACCGCAACGAGACCAAGCGAACGAACGCGCTGGGCGAGGCGACGACCTACACCTACGACTCGAACGGCAACCAGACCTCGGTTGCCAACGCGCTCGGTGAAAGGACCACCACGACGTACAACGCGTTCTCCGAGCCGCTGACCACGGCGAATCCGGTCGGAAACACGACGACTGTCGCCTACGATGACAACGGCCTGCCGACGAGCTTAGCGGACAGCATGGGTCCGCTGGCGACGTTCACCTCTTCGGAGCACGGGTTACCGCTCACTGCGATCGACGCCTCCGGGAACATCGTCTTCCTGGGCTATGACGTCGCGGGTGACTTGACGTCACGGATCGATCGCCTGGGGCGCGCCACCTCCTATACCTATGACGGCTGGGGGGACCAGCTCACCACGACGTCGCCCCGCGGAGCGCTCTGGCAATACTCGTACAACAACCGAGGCCAGAAGTTCTCTAGCCTGAACACGTCGAATGGCCAAAACGGGGTTCGCCTCTTCAACTACGACTCAAACGGGAATTTCATCGCGGACCGCTATCAATTCTTCGGGCACAGCTACAACTATGTCTACGACGCGCTGAACCACCTGACAGACTTGCTCTCTGATTCCATCTCTGCGACCCACTACACCCGCGACTTTCGAGGAAACGCGCTCACGTACACCGACGAAGTGGGACACGTGACGGCCTATGCGTACGACCTGGCGGGCCAGCTCCTCCAAACGACCAACCCCGACGGGACCTTCACCACGCAAACGTTCGATGCGCTGGGCCGAGTCTCCTCCAAGACCGACGAGCGGGGAAACACCACGACGTACACTTACGAGCCGGGCTGCGACTGCACCAATCGCTTGACCGCGGTGATCGACCCGCTCGGGCGCACGACGTCGACGACCTACGACGGCATGGGACGCAGGACATCGACGACGGACGCGGCGGGGCGCCAGACGTCCTACGCCTACGACCTGCGCGGGCACTTGATCGAGACCGACTTCCCAGACGGAACGGCGACGCACGACACCTACGACACCCTGGGTCGCCGCGTCGCGAGCGCGGACCAGACCGGGGCGACCACGCACTACGGGTACGACGTGGAAGGGGAGCTCCTCTCGGTCACCGATCCGCTGAACAACGTCACGCAGTACGCGTATGACGCCGACGGGAACCTCAGCTCGGTGACCGACGCGAACGGCCACCTCACGAGTTACACCCACGACCTCATGAACCGGAAGATCGGAAGAACGCTGCCGTTGGGCATGACCGAGAGCTTCACCTACGACGCGGTCGGAAACCAGCTTTCACACACCGACTTCAGGGGCAAGACCACCAGCATGGCGTACGATGCGTTCGACCGCCTGGTCACGAAGGCCCCCGACCCCAGTCTCGGGGAGCCGACGGTGAGTTGGACGTACAACCTGAACGGCATGCGCGCCAGCATGACCGACGCCAGTGGCACGACCAACTACACGTACGATACCCGCAATCGGCTGCTCACGAAGGCGACGCCGGAGGGGACCTTAACGTACACTTACGACCCGAGCGGGAACGTGGCCTCCATCGACTCCTCGAACGCGAACGGAACCTCGGTGTCGTACGTCTGGGACGCGGCAAATGAGCTCTTGTCCGTGACCGACAACCGTCTCGGCGGCATGACGACGGCGGCGTACACCGCGACCGGCCGGCCGGCGAATCTGGCGCAGCCGAACGGCGTGGGACTGACGTACGCCTACGACTCGCTCGACCGGGTGATGTCGATGGCCTGGAAGAAGAGAGCGGGACCGGCGCTCGCCAGCTTTGCCTATACCTACAGCCCGCGCGGCCAGCGCCTGACTGCGGCGGACGTGACGGGACGCGAGGCGACCTACGACTACAATGCGGCGTCCCGCCTGACGAGCGAGACGATAACCGGCGATCCGAGCGGGAACGGCGCCCTGACGTACGTTCTCGATGCGGTGGGCAACCGGCTGTCGCGCGCCTCCACCCTGATGGCGCTTGGCGCGCAGTCGTTCTCGTATGACGTAAACGACGAGCTAACGAGTCACGCGTACGATCTCAACGGCAACACGACTAGCTCGGACGGTAACACCTATACTTACGACTTCGAGAACCACCTCGTGTCCAAAGACGGCGGTGCGGTGACCGTGGTTTACGACGGCGATGGCAATCGGGTCGCGAAGACGGTCAGTGACCTGACCACGAAGTACCTAACCGACGACCTGAATCCGACGGGTTACCTACAAGTCATCGACGAGGTATCAAACGGGGCCGTGCAGGTCCGGTACACGTACGGGAACATGCTCGTCAGTGAGACCCAGAACGCTAGCGGCGGCCCAGCCACGAGCTTCTACGGGTATGACGCCCATCGAAACGTCGCGTTTCTGAGCGACGCCACAGGTGCGGTAACGGATACCTACCAGTACGACGCGTGGGGAAATGTGATTGCGCAAAATGGGAATACCCCAAACACGCGGTTGTACGAGGGACAGGAGGTCGACACGGACCTGGGGCTCATTAACCTGCGAGCGCGCCTATACAGTCCGAACGAGGGGCGCTTTCTTACGATGGATCCATTGATGGGTCGGTTGCTGAAACCGACATCGCTGAACAGGTACCTCGCTGCTGATGCAGATCCCCAAGACTTGTGGGATCCGAATGGTTCGCAAGATGGGCTAGAATACGTGGCGGCGGCGCAATTCGGGATTGCGGTTCTTACGGCCGCGACCGCCTCATATGCGACGCATTTGCTTGCTCAAAGATACTATGAGTCAATCGACAGTTGGCCGGTGCCTCAGCTCGGCCAGGCCAGGAAGCCCGACTGCGACAATATATATCGGCTTGCGGTAGGTATCTGCGCGACGAAATCGATTTGGCAAATCCCGGGATGCTTTGCAAGGGCGACCCTGGCGTACATCATCTGCAAGGGTGGTGGCACCACGAACGGTCTACCAGGAGGATAAGC
>Ga0134128_10003480_pt1 | contig 19239 bp, 16 predicted proteins | sample KB31754_FD_96462 | JGI IMG/M metagenome (GOLD analysis project Ga0134128, IMG submission 96462) | Terrestrial soil microbial communities with excess Nitrogen fertilizer from Kellogg Biological Station, Michigan, USA - KB3-175-4 | ecosystem: Environmental > Terrestrial > Soil > Unclassified ...
ACTGGTGGATGCCGCGCTCGATGTAGGGCAGGAACTGCCACTTGGACGCAAACTCTTCGCCGATGGCGAACGGGATGTCGGTGAGGGTGCGCAGCGACTCGTAAGCCTCTGGCGTTTCGTCGCGGATCGGCTCCTCGATGAAGTCGAGCGTCCCGGATGGCATTTTCTGGCAGAAGCTGGCGGCTTCGGCGACGTTGAGGCGGTGGTGATAATCGATGCCGAGCACGGGCAGGTCACCCAGTTCCTCGCGCGCCTTGACCATCCATTTGGCGGTTGCGGCGATCGACTCGCGTGGCTCGTAGAGTCCGGGATGCTGGCCCCCCCTGCCGTGGTTACCGGGCGACAGGCGCATGGCGATCCAGCCGGCTTCGATCAGTTGCTTGGCCTGCTCGATCATTTCCGGGCCGGGAGGCGCCGAGGTGGTGGCAAAGGTCGGGATCAGATTGCGCTGCTTGCCGCCGAGCAACTGATAGACCGGCACGCCCAGCGCCTTGCCCTTGATGTCGTGCAGGGCGATGTCGATGGCGGAAATCGCCGCCTGCAGGACGCGACCGCCTTCGAAATACTGGCTGCGGTACATCTCCTGCCAGAGCGCACCGATCTGCGACGGATCGCGGCCGATCAGGAACTCGCGGTAATGCTCGATGGCCCCGACGACCGCCTTCTCGCGCCCGGACAGGCCGCTCTCGCCCCAGCCGAAGATTCCCTCGTCGGTTTCGATCTTGACGAGCAACTGGTTACGCGTCCCGACCCAGACAGGGTAGGAAATGATGTTGGTGATTTTCATAGCGAATGCCTCGAAACTAGCCCTTGAGGGCGCCTGCGGTGAGTCCGGATTGGAACTGCCGCGTCATCAGCAGATAGGCGACGACGATCGGCAGGGTGGAGATGACGACGCTGGCAAACACCAGCCCCCATTCGGTGGAATAGACGCCGATGAACGAGACGATGCCGACCGGCATGGTCTGGGCCTGCGGTTTGAAGGCGACGATCAGCGGGATGAAGAACTCGTTCCACATCCAGACGCCATTGAGGATGGCGACCGAGATCAGGCCCGGCTTCAGCAGCGGCAGCACGACACGGCGATAGATCTGCCACTCGGTTGCGCCATCGACCTGCGCCGCGCTGACAAGGTCGCGGGGGATTGCCGCGGCGATCGGCGTCAGCACCAGAACACCGAGCGGCAGGCCGAGCGCGATGTAGGGCAGGATCAGTGCGAACAAGGTGCCGAAGAGGCCCAACTGCTTGAGCAGGATAAACAGCGGCAAAATAATCATCTGCACCGGTACGAGGAGCCCCGACACGAACAGCGTGTATAGGCCGATGGCCAGCGGGCGTTCCTTGCGGCTCAGGCCGAAGGCGATGAGCGAGGCGAGGAAAGTGCTCCCGGCTACCGAGCAGAAGGTAACGATGATCGTGTTGGGCAGCGTGATCGAGACGTGCGCGTCGGTCCAGGCCCGGGTGTAGTTGTCGAAGGCCCAGTCTGTTGGCAACCCGTAGGGGTTGCCAAAGAAGTCCGCCACGCTCTTGAACGACGCCAGCACCATGTAGCCGATCGGCACCAGGATGACGATCGAGACGGCGATCAGCAGGAGATGGCGGGCAAACGAGGCAGTGCGCCGGTCCTGCTTGCGGCTGCGCGGCTTGCGGCGCGAAAAAGCGGTGGTGGTCATGCCTCGATCTCCCGCCGGCGCAACACGCGGATCAATATCGTGCTGACCACGGCCATGGCGACGAACACGATGAGCGCGATGGCAATGGCGTAGCTCATGCGCACATCATTGCTCGACATGCTCGAGCCGCCGAAGGCGCTGCGGTAAATCAGGGTGCCGAGCACATCCGTCTCGAAGTTGGGTGAGCCGATCGGTCCGGTCAGCACATAAACGATGTCGAAGACGCGGAACTGGCCGATGAAGGTCAGGACGGTCAGCGCGGTGAAGGAGGGCGAGAGCAGCGGAAACACCACCCGCCAGAATCGCTGCCAGCCGCTCGCGCCGTCGATCTCGGCGGCCTGCACCAGTTCCTCGGGAATGCTCTGTAACCCGGAGAGGTAGATGATGATCGCCCAGCCGAGGACGTTCCAGCACTGCACCGCGATGACCGTCGGCAGCGCCAAATTCGGATCGCTGAGCCAGGAGTGAGCGAGGGAGCCGAGACCGATGCTGTGCAGCAGCGGATTGATCACCCCGATATTCGGGCTGAGCATCAGCGTCCAGATGAAGCCGGTAGAGACCAATGAGATGATCACCGGCAGGAAGAGGATCGTCCGGTAAACCTCCATGAAGCGCGGCTTGGCATTGAGCTGAACTGCAATGAACAACCCCACCGTGTGCTGGAAAATCAGGATCGCCACGAACATGATGAGATTGTGCCAGGCGGCACGGTAGAGCGGCCACGAGGTAAGGGCCGTGATGAAGTTCTCAAGGCCGACGAAATGGAAGTCGTTGCCGACGCCCGTCCACGCCGTGAGACTGATCGCAAAGCCGGAGACCGCCGGATAAATCATGAATAGACAGAAAAACAGCAGCCCCGGCACGACAAACCAGAGGTGAGCATACTTTCGCGCGGTTTTGCCCCGGCGGCGCGCCGCGAGCGAGCGGCGCGGGATGGGCGTCCGGGCCGTTTCGGCAATGATCGAATTTTGAACCATAGTGCCTTCGTTTGATCTGCTCCCCTCCCCCTTGAGGGGAGGGGTCGGGGGCGGGGGTGGGCAGCGAACTCCGAGCTTGCCGCCCACCCCCACCCGGCTGCCGCCACCAGCCCCGCAAGGGGGAGGGGAGCAGGCGCCTCACAGGCTGTCTTGTTACTTCGCCGCAGAGGGCTTTATCGTCGCCTGCAGCTTTGCCGAGAACTCGTCGGGCGTCATCTTCTTGAGGAACAGCGCCTGGGCGTTCTGCTGTACGGCTGCGAACACGTCGCCCGTCTCGGGGAACTCGTACCAGACCCGGACGTCGTTGGATTTTGACGCCGTGATCATCTGCGACATCACCGGATTGTTCGAGGGGGCGATGCCGACGGTGTTGCTCAGGGTGATCGAGTCGACCACCATCTGCGCCGCTTCCTTGCCGATCAGCCACTGGATGAACTTGATGGCTTCGGCCGGATGGGCCGTCTTCGAGTTGACGCTGAAGGTATCCTGCATGCCGGTGACGGTGGCCGCTACACCGCCATCGACAGCCGGGAACGGCACGACGCCGACGTCGATCTTCGGATTGGTCTGGACGAACCCGGCGTAGTCGGCGGAGCCGCCTTCCAGCATGGCGCCGCGGCCAAGCGAGAACAGCGCCTTGCCTTCGACATAGGCGGTGCCGAGCGAGCCGTCCTCGAAGCAGGGGTAGATGTCCTGCAAATACTGGGCGGCCTTGACCACGTCGGGATCGGTCAGCTTGCGCTTGCCGGTGCGGAGATCGGCGAAGCCGTCGGCCTTCAGTACGCTGGAGGCCATCATCATGTAGAGGAACGCCGGGATGATACCGTCCTGCGCCGGCGCGATCATCGGCGTAATGCCTTTGGCCTGCAGCGTCTTGCAGACATTCATAAACTCGGTCTCGTTGGTCGGCGGCTTGAGGCCGTTATCGGCGAAAATCTTGTTCTGGTAGTAGAGCCCGACCGTATAGGAGCCGAAAGTCGGCACCGACCAGACGTGGCCCTGGTAGTTCGACGCGTCCTGGGCGGCTTGCGTCAGGCCCGAGACATCGACCTTGCCGGTGAGATCGAGGATCTGCCCGGCCGCGCCGGCGGCACCGACCGTCGGTCCAAGCTGCAGGGCGAACAGGTCGGGCGCTTCGCCGGCGGCCAGCGCCGTATTGAGCCGGGCCGTCAGGTCCTGGCCCGGAATTTCCTCGAGCTGGATTTCGACGTTCGGGTTTTCCTGCTCGTACTTCGCGATGATCTTGTCGACAGCGCCCTTCCACTCGGGATGGCCGTGCCACATGGTCAGCACCACCTTGTCGTCGGCAAAGCTCGCACTGGCCGTCGAGGCCAGCAGCGCGCCGATCAGCAGCGCCTTGCTCAGAAAATGCTTCATACGATCCTCCTCAGGTCGTCGGATTGGAGCGCTTTCGCGCCTTTCTTGTTCACTTCCGCAGCCAGTCCTCCCCGGCTTGCGGATTCAGATGGCGAGACCGCTCGCCGCGTCGAAAAAATGCAGGCGGGCGCAATCGACCGCGATATCTATGGTCTCGCCGGCGCGTACGGCGGACCGCGCGCTGAAGCGGCCGATGCAGACGCCCGAGCCGCCACCCACCACGATCTCGTCGAGGCTGTCCTGGTCGGCGACCTTGGCCACCGGCGCATCCACCGTGAAATGCACCATCTGGTCCGAGCCGAGGGACTCGGTCAGCACGACCGGCGCCCGAAGCCGCTGATCGGCCGGATGGTTGGGCACGAGGCTCGCATCGTCCATATCCTCGGGGCGGATGCCGGCGATGATCTCACCGACGCTGCCCTCAAGACCAGGATGCTCCTGAAATACCGATGCCGGGACGCTCAGTTCGCTCTGGCCGAGCACCAGACGGCCTCCATCGCCGGCTCTTTCGAGGCGGGCGCGATAGAGGTTCATCGACGGCGAGCCGATGAACGAGGCGACGAAGGTATTGGCCGGGCGGTTGTAGATATTGGTCGGCGTATCGATCTGCTGCAGCACCCCGTCGCGCATCAGCGCCACGCGATCACCCATGGTCATCGCCTCGACCTGGTCATGCGTCACATAGACCGTCGTGACCTTGAGGCGGTCCTGAATCTGGGCGATCTCGGAGCGCATCTGGACGCGCAGCTTGGCGTCGAGGTTCGACAGCGGCTCATCCATCAGGAACACCGCCGGCTGGCGGATGATGGCGCGGCCCATGGCGACGCGCTGCCGCTGACCGCCGGAGAGATTGCCCGGCCGCCGCTGCAGGTAGGGCTCAAGCTGCAGGATGCGGGCCACATCGGCGACGCGGCTCGTGATCTCGGCCTTGGGCAGTTTGGCGATCTGCAGCGGGAAGGCGATGTTGTCGAAGACGGTCATGTGCGGATAGAGCGCGTAGCTCTGGAAGATCATGGCGATGTCGCGATCGCGGGCGGCGTAGTCGTTGACCATTTCGCCGCCGATCCAGACTTCGCCGCCGCTGACCTCTTCGAGGCCGGCGATCATCTTCAGCGCCGTCGACTTGCCGCAGCCGGACGGCCCGACCAGCACGAGGAATTCACCGTCCTCGACGTCGATGCTGAGATTGTCCACTGCGGTTACGCCGCCGGCATAGCGCTTGGTCAGGCCCGAGAGCGTAACTCGTGACAAGGTCCGAACTTCCCATGTCCCGCGGCGGGCGCCGATCGTCCACGGCCCCTGCGGGATAGCTTTTCCGTGCATCAAACGCGGGCGTGCCTGTTCCGGCGTGGCACCTCGTTTGCAGCTCCTCCAAATCCGGGTTCATCCCCGATCTTGTTGCGTTATGGTTTGCTGATGATACACCATCCGTCAATAGTGGTGTATCTGGTGGGTTGATGATACCCGTTCAAAACGCTGCCGCGGTGCGCTAAAAGCCGGTTCATGAGCAACATTCTCCAGCCGCTGGCCGACCCTGCCGACCTCGATGACCTTTCGCTGGATCGGCCGACCAGCATCTATGATGGCCTGCGTGAAGACATCATCGAGGGGCGCATCCCGGCCGATGCGAGGCTGAAGGTCCGCGATCTTGCGGCGCGTTACGGCGTGAGCACCAATCCGGTGCGCGAGGCGCTGCAGCAATTGCGCGGCGAAGGGTTTGTCGTCATTTCGCCCCATCGCGGCGCACGCGTCAGGCCGATCGACGAAGCGTTCCTCCGCGACACCAACGAGATCGAACTGCTGATCGAACCCTACCTGACGCGCTGGTTCGCCGAGATCGCCACCAACGACGACATCGAGGAACTGGTCGCCATCGAGGACGAAATCGAGGCCGTCAATTTTACCGACGTGGCGCGCAACAGCGAACTCGATACGCGCTTCCACCGGCTCGTTTACGATCGCCATCCCAACCGGCACATCCTCGACCTGTGGTGGAAGCATCGCGAAATACTGGGTGCGGTGACCCGCCGGTTTCCGATTGCCCTGGGCCGGCAGGCGGCTGTCATCGAGGAACATCGCGCCGTCATCGCGTGCCTCAGGGCACACGACGCGGCCGGCGCCGAGGCGGTGATGGTGAAGCACGTCAGCGGTTCCGGCCGCCACATGATGCAGCAAATCCGCTCCATCAAGACGCGATAGCGACGGAGGGCGAGCCCGGGCATCCCGCGCCGCCTTGCATCCATACTGTCCGGACAGGAGTTAGCAGCCATCCTCGCCGCGCCGGTTGACGGCAAGCTCGCGATTGAGGCTAGGTCACATCAAAGAAATGATAGAAAAACGATGCCTCGCGATATCCGCTCGATCACGGCGACGATTGCTATCCCGAAAGACAGCGGCCGGCTCGCCTTCCTCGATGGGTGGCGCGCCATTGCGGTTTTTGTCGTTATCCAGAGCCACCTAATCGGCTTCCGGCACGATCCGGCGTGGCTGAAACTGCTTGGGAGGTGGATGCCCGCCGGCGAGATCGGCGTGCTGATCTTCTTTTTCATCAGCGGCTACGTCATCAGCCGGGGGGCGCTGGCCGAGATCGACAAGACGTCGGCGTTTTCGCTGCCGGCGTTCTATATCCGCCGGGCCTTCCGCATCATTCCGCCGCTGGTGCTTTATCTGGTGGTGTGCCTCGTGCTCGGGGCCTTCGGCCTGGTTGATTTCCATGTCAACAACGCCATTCCGGCCTTCCTTTACGTCTGCAATATCGGCCCGCTCGGTCAATGCGCGTGGCTTGCCGGCCACACCTGGAGCCTCGCCTTCGAGGAGCAGTTCTACCTGCTGTTCCCGATCCTGATTTCGCTGTTCATCCTGCACCGGCGGCCGTTCGTGCCGCACCTCATCATCGTCCTGGCATTTTGCCTCGCGCCGCTGGTTTTTCCGGTGAGCTATATCGGCTGGCTGACCTTCACGCTGACTTACGCGCTGTTCACCGCGGGGTGCCTCGCCGCCCGGTACGAGGCGGTGATCGCCACGGCGTTCGCGCGTTACGCAAATGCCGGCTTTGCGGCGGCGGCGATTGCCATCCTGGTCACGCCGTTCACGCTGCCGGTGCCGATTCTCGCCGACTACTACCCACTGACCTTCATCGCGACGGTACCGGTGATGGTGCTCTCCTCGGGGTGGGCAGACCGGGTGCGGGCGGTCCTCAGCAACCGGGTGCTCGGCTATCTCGGCCGCATCTCCTATTCGATCTATCTCTGGCAGGAACTGGCGACCAGCGAGCTGTTCAGGAACCAGAGCCTCGTGGCCGAACTTGTGGCGATTGTGGGAATCGTCGCGCTGAGCGCGGTATTGTTCGAGGTGATGGAAAAGCCGCTGATCCAGTTCGGCCGCCGGCTGTCACGGCGGGTCGTCCCGGCACCGGGCGAGGCCACCGGGGCTCGTGCCTAGCCTTTCCGTGCGGGATCGCAGGTGCGGCCTTCAACGGCGCTGGTTGCGGCGGCGAAACTCGGTGGGCGTGCAATTTTCGCGGTGCTGGAAGAGGCGGGCGAAGTAGAAGGAATCGTCAAAGCCGACCGCTTCAGCGACGTCCTCGATCGACTGTCCGGTGGTGGCCAGCAGTTCCTTGGCGCGATCGAGGCGCAAGCGGAGCTGGAACACTTTTGGCGGCAGGCCGGTGGCGGCGAGGACCCGCCGGCGCAGGGTGGCGGGCGAGACGCCAAACTCCGCTGCAAACGCTGCAAGATCGAGGTTCGTGAAGGCCCGGTCACGGAGGGCGGCGATGAGCCCCTGACTGTTGCGGGCACCCTCGGCATGGTGGAACTCCGCCTCGATCGCCGCGCGGGTGACAATGCGATGGAGCGTCGCGGCAGCCGCCGCGTCGCCCGCTGGCGAACGGAGCAGCATCTCGCTCTGGAGCGCACCAAACAGCGCCGGAATATCGCTGGCGGCGCGCAGGGCGGTGACGGGCGCCGCTGCATCGATCTGGCCCAGCGACAGGAACTCATCGGCCAGCTTGCCGCTGAAGAGGATCCAGCGTTCATCCCAGGCGCTGCCTTCTTCAGGCCCGTAAGTGTGCCAGGCCTCCCGCATGAGCCAGAACAGGCCTGGCGCAGCCACCGGCTGCACGCCGCCCGCCGCCGTCGCCAGCGTGCCATGCCCCGCCTCGACCAGCACTGCCGCATGCATCGGCAGGCTCCTTCGGTCGATCATCGACCGGACGGTCTGGCGGCCGAACTCGACGACCGACAGCGACGCGGCTGCTCGCGCCGATCGGTAAACGGCAGTCGGCGTTCTCATGAGCGAATTGTCCAGAGTGCGGATTTATCCATGGTCTAACCGTAGGCTGAGTAGCAGGATCGGGCAATCGATGACCAAGCCCATGTGAACGAAATGTCCGCTGCTGCCCGCCAGAATGCTGCGCCGATGTCACCTCCGATCCTTAAGGCCAACGGCAAGACACTGTCGGTGGCGGCCAATCGCATGGGCCGGCTGACGCCAACGCCGGCGAATACGCCCATGGCCGAACTCAAGGCCCGCTATGCCGAGCAGGGTTACCTTTGGCTCAAGGGGTTCCTCGATCCGGCTGCCGTCATAGAGTTCCGCGGCTACGTCTTCCGGCATCTCGCCGAGTCCGGCCTGACGGCGGCGGGCGCCGATCCGCGCGAGGGAATTTCGGGCGGTGGCGAGGTGAACAAAAGCCTTGCTGACCGCCGGCTGATGGCGCTGGTCAGGTCAACCGCCTACGAAGGCTTTTGCGTGCAGCCGCGGCTATCGCGGTTCATGGACGAGTTCCTCAACGGACTCTCCTATCTCCATAAGCGCAAGATCATGCGCTACACGCAGCCGAACACCCCGGCGGCGACACCGGCTCACTACGACCTCATCTATTTGCGCGGTGGCACCAGCCGGATCGTTACCGCCTGGATTCCGATCGGCGATGTGCCGGTCGAGATGGGTGGCTTGGTCTATCTCGAGGGCTCGCATGCGATCGGCGTCGACATGGAGAAGGAATTCTCGCGCAACGCCGCCGATATGACCCCCGAGGAAAAGATCAACGCCTACAACAAGAACATGACCGAGGGCGGCTGGGTCTCAAAAGACCTGCCCGACATGGCGGATCGCTTCAACACGCGCTGGCTGATCGCCGACTACGAAGCGGGCGACGTGATGCTGCATAGCCCCTACATGATCCACGCCTCGACGACGAACGTCGATGCCCGGAACCGCATCCGCCTCTCGACCGATATCCGCTTCCAGAACGTCGAGGACGAGATCGATGCCCGCTGGGGCAATCACTGGAGCCTCAACGACATGCTCTGACCCTGCCCCGTGCCCCGGACCTCGTCCTTCGACAGGCTCAGGATGAGGTCCTGTGATGGCTCGGATCGGAAGTGCGCAAGCTTGCCAGAGCCCTCATGGTGAGCCTGTCGAACCACGAGGGCGGGAGGTACCAAGCCGCGCCGCTAGCGCTCGTCGGCGAAGTATTCGGGGTGGGCGTGGCGGATCAGGTCGATCTCGCGGACCACCGAGGTGAGGTGGACCTTGATGCTTTCCTCCGCCCCATCGGCATCATGCGCCTTGAGCCGCGCGAAGATTTCCTCGTGCTCGCCAACGATGAAGAACATGTGCTCCTGGCTCAGCAATGACAGGCGGCGCACCCGGTCCATATGGAATTTCGCTTCGCGCACGTCGTCCCAGATCGTCGCGAAGCCGGCGGCGCGGGCGATGAGGGCGTGGAAGCGGTCATCCGACTGCAGGAAGGAGTGGTCGTCGCTGAGCTTGGCGAAGGTATGCTGCAGCGCCACTTCGCGCTCGATGAGCGTCTCGATCTCGGGCGTCAGTTTCTCGGCGGCGAGCCGGGCCAGCGGCCGCTCCAGCGCTTCGCGGATGAAGCGCGATTTCGCCATCAGCCGCTCGCTCAGAGGCGACACCAGCGTGCCGCGCTGCGGGTAGATATCGACGAGGCCACGCCGCGCGAGGCGGGCAAAGGCCTCGCGCACCGGCGTGCGGGAGACGCCGAACTCGGCCGCGAGGCGCGCCTCGGACAATTCCTGAAACGGTTGCAATTGCATATCGAGAATCTGCGTCATCAGGTGGTCGTAAACCTGCGTCGCGATCGAGCCGCTGTCCTGCCGATAGGTGTAAGGACGATCGTGGCCGGCCTCCGCCTCCATCGCCGTTCGTGCCTTTGCCTTGTGCATCGCAGCCGCCGTCATTTGGTGCCGAGCTGCAGCCCGGCCATGAAATATTTTCTGAGGATAATGAAAAGCAGAACGGTGGGAATGCTCGATATCAACGTGGCCGTAATCACCACATTGGGGCCAAGGGTCGAGTAAGTCCCCTGCAGCGATTGCAGCGCCACCATCACCGAGCGGACGCCGTTGCCGTTGGCGAGGATCGAGGAGAACAGCAGGTCATTCCAGATGAAGGTGAACTGCAGCAGGAACAACGCGATCAGCGGACCTCTGGCATTGGGCAGGATCATCGAGATGAAGACGCGCCATTCGCTTGCCCCCTCGATGCGCGCCGCCTCATCGATCTCCCGGCTGATCGAGGAGAACGAGTTCCTGAGCACCAGCAACGGAAACGGAATGCAGATGGCGGTGTAGAGCAGCAGCATGCCGAGCCAGGTATTGACGAGGCCGAGCCGCTGATAGCCGAACAGCAGGGGCACGAGGTACATCTGGAACGGAAACAGCGTGCCGGTGAAGATCACCATGAACCAGCCGGTGGCTCCGATCAGGTTGAGCCGGGTCATGCCGAAGGCCGCCGCGGCCGCGATAGCCACCGCGAGTGCTCCCCCGCAAAGGGCATAGGTGAAGGAGCTGAAGCCCGCCTGATCGAGGTGGGCGATGGTCCAGGCCTGAGCGACGTTGTCGATGAACGGGGCCAGCGAGGACGGCAGCTCCAGCACGCCCTTCTGCGCGTACTCCGGCGTGGTTTTGAACACGGTGACGAAGAGATAATAGAAGGGGATCAGGTAGGCGATCGTTACCAGAACGATCGGCAGCAGAATCCAGCGGCCGCGCGGCCGGGTCCGCCGGCGCTCCTCGGCGATCAGCCTTTGCACGAATTCGGGGTTCGAGAGATCGACCGGCATTTTCGCGCTCCTACCGGATGTTCTTTTCGACGCGGGACTGCAGCCAGGCGAGGGCCGCGCTCACCGCGATGACCATGATGCCCAACACTACCGCGATGGCTGAGCCATAGGCCCAGCCGCCGTTCGAGAACGATTCGTAGTACATATAGACGGCGAGCGAGAGCGTGCGCTTGCCGGGATAGTCGCTGGCCATGACCCAGAGCAGGTCGAAGGTCGTAAAGCCGGCCGCGACGTTGAGGATGGTCACGACCAGAACCGTCGGCAGCAGCAGCGGCCAGACGATGTGGCGGAAAATCTGCCCGGATGAGGCGCCATCGACGCGGGCCGCCTCGATCGGGTCTTTCGGGATGGCGGCAAGACCCAGCAAGAGCAGGACCATGGTGATGCCGACGGTCTGCCAGACGAAGGTGAAGATGACCGAGGGCGTTACCGTGTTGTCGTTGTAAATCCAGCCGAAATCGAAGGGGTGGCCGGTGAGGCGCGAGACGATCGAGTTGATCACCCCGTGCGGCGCATAGACGTAATACCAGACCGCGCCGACGGCGGTGGGGGCCAGCACCTTGGGCAGGAAATAGAGGCTCTTGAAGGTCTCCTGAAAGGCGATGTTGCGGAGCAGCAGCGCGAGGGCAAGGGCGATAGCGAGCGGCAGGACGATGGCGCCCACCACCCAGAACGCGGTGTTGGCAAGCGCTTCGGAAAAGTACGGGACCGCGAACAGCCGCTCGTAGTTGGAGAAGCCGGCGAACCTGTCGAGGCCGGTGAATTTCTGCCACTTGGTGAAGCTCAGGATGACGTTGACCAGCACCGGCAGCAGCAGGAAGACACCCACCATGATGACCGCCGGGGCGATGAACAGCCACGCCGTGCGCGTCTGCCGCCAGGCCACGCGCCGCTCGCGGCGCCGCGCATCCTTGAGGATGTCGGGGCTGAGCAGTGCTGGGGCGATGGTGGGCATCAAGACGTCTCACATGGTGCAAGCGGCAGGTCTGATCCGACCTCGCCGCTTGGCGCAGAGTCATTCCCGCGAAAGCGGGAATCTCGGTTTTTCGCGAGCACGGCGTGAGCCCAAACAGAGGTTCCCGCTTTCGCGGGAATGACCCGGTGGTTGAGGCATGATCGGACCAAGCTCTTAACTCCTAGAGGCCGGTCGCACCGAAGTGCGACCGGCGCATCGTGTCGCCTTACTTGTTGGCCCAGTAGTCAGCGTTGATCTGCTGCATCTGGGTCATCACCTTCTCGGCGTTGTCGGATGTCGGGTTCAGCATGAACGAGCCCATCTGCGCCACGAGGTCGCCCTGGATCTGGGAGGGGACGGCTTCCCACCAGCGGACCAGTGCCCGCGGCTTGGCGGCGGCAACCAGTTCGTTGTCGGCCTTGATGATCTCATTCGGCGGCGTGCCCTTGAGGTTGCCGTTATAGACCTGCACGGTCGAGCCGAGGGCGTTGGAGACTTCCGGGCTCATCATGGCGGTGATCGCCTTGCCGAGATCGGGATTGGCGGCGAGCGCGGCCTTCGAGACAACGATCGGCGAGGCTTCGACGATCACCGACTGCGGCACGTCGGGGGTAACCGAGGGCATCAGGAAGGTCTTGAAGTCGACGCCGGGCTTCATCCCCATCGTCGCGAACTGGCCGGAATGCCAGTCACCGATGAGGAACATGGCGGCCGAACCGTTGGCGAAGAACTTGCTGTCGTCCTGCTCGCGCGGATCGGTGAAGTAGCCCTTCTTGTACATATCGCCCCAGATCTGGAACGCCTTGTGTACTTCCGGCCCGTTGTAGGCAGTCTTGTTGGAGGTCAGGCCGACGAAGGCGTCGGGATTGGTGCCGAGCACGAGCTGGGAGAACCAGATGAAGGGCATCCAGCCGCCCGAGGTCGGCGCGTTGAAGGGGGTAAAGCCGGCGGCCTTGAGCTTGTCGCAGTCGGCCATCAGTTCGTCCCAGGTCTTGGGGGGCGCCGCGATGCCGGCCTTCTCGAAATCCTTGGTGTTGTAGAACACCACCCAGTTGGCGACGTTGAGCAGCACGCCATAGGGCTTGCCGTCGACGCTGACGAGATCCTTCTGGGCGGCGGAGAAATTGCCGTCCTTGATCGCCTGGTCCCAGTAGGTCGAGAGGTCGGCGACGGCGCCGGTGGCGACGAGATCGCTCAACTGCTGGCCGTTCCACCAGGTGAAGAACGCCGGCACGTTGTTGCTGGCGATCGAGGTCTGCATGAACGCCTGGTATTTGTCGGTCGGCGTGATGTCCTGCAGCTTGATCGTCGTACCCGAGGCCTTGCTGGCGATGTCGGCCATCGCCGTCATGCCGGCGTCCCAGGGGGTCTTGTCCGAGTAGATGTTCAAATCCGCCGCCATCGCGGTACCGACCGAGAACAGGGCGGTGGCGGCGAGGCCGGCGGCAGTCATAGTCCTGATAAACGACATGTCTCTCTCCCGTGTTGTTTGTAGGTATTCACGTTATCCGTCCGGCCCGCCGCATCAGCGCCGGACCGAATTCTGCGTTGCCTTGTCGAAGACGTGGATACGGTGGCAATCGATGCGAAACCGCACCACCTCGTTGGCGGCAAGCTGCCGCGGATGCTGCATGCGGGTGACGATCTCGGCGCCGCCGAGTTCGGTGAACAGCAGGCTTTCATTGCCGAGCATTTCGGCGAAACCGACCGGCGCCTCGAAATCGACGGCAACCTCCGGGCGCGTGCCATGTCCGTCGGGCACGATGTCTTCCGGCCGGATGCCGACCGTCACGGCGGTGCCGGCAGGCGGCAGGTTGAAGCGGCCGGCGTCGACCGGCAGGCTGAGGCCGCCGGCGACGGTAATGGCGGGGCTGGTCGGGCCGCCGGTCACCACGCCGGCCAGGAAGTTCATCGCCGGTGCGCCGATGAAGCCGGCGACGAACTGGTTCTGCGGCCGTTCGAACACGTCGAGCGGCGTGCCGATCTGGGCGACGCGGCCATCGTTGAGCACGACGATCCTGTCGGCGAGCGTCATCGCCTCGACCTGATCGTGGGTGACGAAGATCACCGTGGCGCCGAGCTGGCGCTGCAGCCGCTTGATCTCGATGCGGGTCTGGTTGCGGAGCTTGGCGTCGAGATTGCTGAGCGGCTCGTCGAAGAGGAAAACTTCGGGCTCGCGCACCATGGCGCGGCCGATGGCGACGCGCTGGCGCTGGCCGCCGGAAAGCTGCGAGGGCCGGCGATCGAGATAGGGATCGAGGCCGAGCATCTTTGCCGCTTCGCCGCGCCGCCGCTCGATTTCGGGCTTGGCGACGCCGCTCATCTTGAGCCCAAAGCTCAGATTGTCGTTGACCGACATATGCGGGTAGAGCGCGTAGGACTGGAACACCATGGCGATGCCGCGGTCGCGCGAGGGCAGGTCGTTGACCACCTTGCCGCCGATCTTGAGCTCGCCATAAGAGATGGTCTCGAGCCCGGCGATCATCCGCAAAATGGTGGATTTGCCGCAGCCGGAGGGGCCGACGAACACCACGAAGGTGCCGTCCTCGATATCGAGGTCGACGCCCTTGATGGCGACGAACTCGCCGTAGATTTTGACGATGTCGCGGAGGGAAACGGTTGCCAAGCGCGGTCCCCCTAGTGCCGCGCCGGATCGGCGTAGCGCATCTCGGGCTGGATCGAATACCAGTCCGGGCGCTGCGGATCGCGATCGTAGGTGTAGCCGCCGACTTCCTTGAAATAAGCCGCGTATTGAGCAAGCTTTTCGCGGTCGACTTCGACGCCGAGGCCCGGGCCCTTGGGCAGCGCGATCTCGCCGTCGACATATTTCATCTTGCCGCCGACGATGATGTCGTCGAGGAGGTGGTGGTAATGCGCGTCGGCGGCGAAGCTCATGTTCGGGAGCGCCGCCCCGAGATGCAGCATCGAGGCAAGCTGGACACCGGCTTCGCCGGATGAGTGAACGCTGGCGCCGAACTGGAAGGTCTCCAGCACCTGACCCGCCTTGTAAGCCTGGCGCAGCCCACCCCAGAACGTGGTGTCGAGCAGGATCACGTCGACCGCATCGTGCTTGATGCAGGAAGCGAGCTGCTCGAAATTGACCACGACGGTGTTGGTCGCAGTGGGGATGGAAATGCGCTCGCGCAGCCGCCGCATGCCTTCGAGACCGAAGCACGGGTCTTCGAAATAATCGTTGCGGATGTGCTCGATCTGCGAAGCGACCCAGATCGAGTCCTCGACCGACCAGACGCTGTTCGGGTCGAGCCGGAAGCGGTCGCCGGGGAGGGCGTCGGCGATGGCCGAAAACACTTCCACATCGTGCTCGGGGGCGAACACGCCGCCCTTGAGCTTGTGTGTCTTGAAGCCGTGCAAGCGCTTCTGCCGCCGGGCTTCGGCGACCATCGCCTCGGCTGAAAACTCGTCGCCAAAGCCATTTTTCTCGTCGGCGTAGCGGTAGAACAGATAGCTCGCGAATGGGATGTTCTCGCGCAACGCGCCGCCGATGAGATCGCAGGCGCGGACGCCAAGGAATTTGCCGGCGGCATCCATGCAGGCCATTTCGATGGCGGCGTGCACCTGCATGCGGGCGTTGTAGAGGCTTGCCACCGGGTTCATGATTTTCCAGCGGAGCTGTTCAAGCTGCAGCGGATCGTGGCCCTGCAAATAGGGCAGGAGGCCGCGCACGCTGTTTTCGGCCGTCTCGCCGCCACCACCGAGCTCGCCCCAGCCGGAAATACCCTCGTCGGTCACCACCTCGACGATGGTGCGGATGAAGCGGCCCCAATGGGCACCGGCCGCGTGGCGCAGCGGCGCCTCGAGCGGCAGGGCAATAGTGGTGGCCTTGATATCGACGATCTTCATTGGGCTATTTTTCTTCCGCCTTGGGCGCGCCGGGGATGCGGGACATCAGCCCGCCATCGACGCGCACCGTCTCGCCGGTCATGAACGAGGCCTTGTCGGAGAGGAGGAAGGCAATGACGTTGGCCACTTCATCGGGCCGGGCGCGCCGGCCGATCGGATGCATGGCGTCGATTTCGCGATTGAGCGCGGCGGGATTGGGGTCCTGATCGATGGCCCATTGCAGCATCGGCGTCTGGACCGAACCGGGCGCGACGCCCAGCACGCGGACGCCGTTCTCCGCCTCGTCCATCGCCATGCCGGTCACCAGCCCGATGAGGCCGTGCTTGGCGACGACATAGGCGAGCGCGCCCTTCTGGGCCGCCATGCCCTGCACCGAGGCGGTGAGGACGATGACGCCCTTGTTGCGTCGCAGCTCGGGCATCGCAGCCTTGGCGACATAGAAGCCGCCAGTCAGGTTGGTATCGATGGTTTTGGCCCAGAGTTCCGGTGTCGTCGATACGGCGTCGCCATAGGTCTGAATGCCGGCGTTGTGCGACACCCCGGCGAGACCCCCGAAACGATCCACGGCGAGCCGCACCGCGGCTTCGCAATCGGGGAGCGAAGCGACCGAGCCGACGGCGGTGGCGATATTGCCGCCAATCTCGGCGGCGGTCTTTTGCAGCGCCGGGCCGTCGCGGTCGAACAGCACCAGCGGCCGGTCCTCGCGCGCCAAAACCTCGGCGACCGCCCGGCCAATGCCCATCGCGGCGCCGGTCACCAACACTGCGTTCTGCTCACCCGCCATAGGCTTGTTTCTCCTCTTGCCAACAAAATGTAGAGCTACCATACTAGTGGTGTCAATGTGCTTTGAGCGATGCCGAGAGCAGCGCGAATAGCCGAGAAGAATCAAACGCCTGTCAGGCGTCGAGGGAGTTTCGTCATGCCGATCTTCGCGTTCTCCGGCAGCCTCACGCGGGCAGCGCCGAACTATGGCGAGGCCAATGGACGCGGCATCACGAGCTTCATTTTCGACGAGGTTAGTGGCCGGCTCGAACCGGTCTCCGAGTTCCCCGGAATCGATGACGCGAACTGGCTGGTAGTCGATGCCGAGCATCGCCGCCTCTACGCCGTTTGTGAGGTAGCGGGCACGGACCAGAGTTGGGTCGAGAGTTTTTCGATCGCCCCGGATGGCAGCCTCACTCAACTCAACCGGCAGCCCACCGGCGGGCAGACCGGGTGTCACGCGAGTTTCACGCCGGATGGCCGCGTCCTGCTTGTCGCCAATTACAATGCGGAGGTGCCGCCCGGTTCGCCGGATGGGGCGGTGGCGCTTCTGCCTGTCGGCAACGAAGGATGGCTGGAGCCGGCTTCGGCCAGTCTTCGGCACGATGGCCGGGGCCCCAACGCATCGCGTCAAGCGCGGTCGCATGGCCACTGCGTGGTGGTCTCGCCGGATGGCCGCTTTGCCTATGTGGCCGATCTCGGCATCGACAAGATCGTCGTCTATGCCATCGGCGCGCAGGGCAGCCTGGTTCGCCAAAGCGGAATCGATTTTGCCGTGCCGCCCGGCCTCGGGCCGCGCCATCTGGTGTTTCAGGCTGATGGGCGCCGGCTGTTCATGGTCAGCGAGCTGATCGCCACGGTAGTAGCGCTCGATGTCGACCCGGCGACCGGCGCGCTGTCGCTCGCCGACTCGTTTGCGATCGAGCAGACAAGCGAGGCGATCGTGCAGCCCTCGGGAATCCTGCTCACCGCCGACGGCAGGAACCTCTTCGTCGAGTTGCGCCAGTGCGATGAAATTCTCGGCCTCGCCGTCGATCCCAAAACCGGCAAGCTGTCGCAGACCGGCCGCTGGCCGGCAGGTGGGGCGACGCCGCGCGATTTCGCATTTTCGCCGGATGGCCGGTTCCTGCTCGTCGCCAATCAGGATGCCGACCGGATCACGGTGTTTCCGGTGGCCGGCGGCAAGCTTGGCGAGCCGGTGCAGCGGCTCGATGTCGGCACACCCATGGCGATCAAGCTCGCCGCGTTTCCTTCCATCTGACCCCACAAGCGTCCAACGAGCCGTTCCATGATCAACGAAATCCTCTTCGTCCATCACTCCCACACCGACATCGGCTATACGCACCCGCAGCCCGTGGTGATGGAGCTGCACCGGCGCTTCATCGATGAGGCGCTCGATATCGCCGAGCGCACCGCCGACTACCCGGACGATGCAAAGTTCCGCTGGACCTGCGAAGTCACCGGCATCACCGTCGACTGGTGGAAGCACGCGACCAACGCCGACCGCGATCGCTTCCTCGCGGCGGTAAAGCGGGGGCAGTTCGATGTTGCCGGCATGGGCTGGCACATGACGCCGCTGATGGACCACTCGATGGTCGTCGATGTGCTGAAGCCGCTGAAATTTTTGCGCGATCTCGGCATTCCTGTCCGCTCGGCGATGAACACCGACGTCAACGGGCTGCCCTGGGGCGTCGTTGATGCGCTGCTTGATCATGGCATCACCGGCATCTCGATGGCGATCAACGAGCACTACGGCCATGCCCTGAAACCCTGGCCGCGGGCCTTCAACTGGCAGGCGCCGGGCGGTCGCACGATCACCGCCTATAATGGCTTCATCTATGGCGTTACCAGCGACCGCAGCCTTCGCATTCCCCTCGATATGGACGAGGCGCGCGAGCGCGTGCCGAAGTGGACCAAGCGCTGGGAGGATGGCGGCTATCCGCACCCATTCCTGATGATGCAGCTCACCAATGTCCGCTATCACGACAACGCTTCGCCCGAGGCGCAGATCGCGGATTTTGTGCGCCGCTTCAACGAGGGCAACGCGGAGACCGGCGGGGTGAAACTGCGGATCGGCACGATCTCAGAGTTCTTCGACCGGGTGCGGGCCCAGCCCAAGGACACGCTGCCGACGCTGCGCGGCGACTGGACCGACTGGTGGAATTTCGGCGCTGGCAGCACGGCGCATGAAACGGCGCAGATGCTGCGCGGTCAACGCGATCTCGACGCAGCGCTTGGGCTTGAGGCGTGGTACGGCAGCGATGCGCTGCCGCGCCGCGAGATGCTGCATGCCAAGGCGCGTGATGGGCTGGCGCTCTATGCCGAGCACACCTGGGGCGCCGACCGCTCGATCAGCCACCCGTTCTCGCCGGAGACGCGCACCCAGCAATTGCTGAAACTCGCCACGGCGGCGGAGGGCGCGAGCGTCGCCCGCATGCTGCGGCGAGACGGGCTCGAAGCGCTGGCGATCGAGGCCGGCGGCGACGAGCCGCGGCTCCTGGTCTGGAACCCCCATCCGTTCGCGGTGACACAATCGCTGCG
>Ga0134128_10003481_pt1 | contig 19234 bp, 14 predicted proteins | sample KB31754_FD_96462 | JGI IMG/M metagenome (GOLD analysis project Ga0134128, IMG submission 96462) | Terrestrial soil microbial communities with excess Nitrogen fertilizer from Kellogg Biological Station, Michigan, USA - KB3-175-4 | ecosystem: Environmental > Terrestrial > Soil > Unclassified ...
CCGTCCCGCCTCGGGAATTCACCGAATATACGGAGGCGCTCCGTTGAAGTGTCGCGCGCCAGAGTGGCCACGTGCACGGACGGCTCGGGCGGCCGGCAAGCCAGAGCGCCATTGATTGAATTCCGCTCGAGAAAGAAGTCTATGAAGGTGCGGACCTTCGAGGGCACATGACGTCGGCTGACATGCACCATGTACAGTCGTGGCAGCCTGAGGGGGTAATCCGTGAGCACCGGGACCAAAACGTCTCTATATGCCGGTTCCTCGAACAGAGTCGCCGGAAGGGGCGCAACTCCCAGGCCGGCGGCGATCGCAGTCGGCACCCCCGCCATCGACCGGTAGCGCAGTACGACCTTCGCTGGAACAGAGCTCCGCTCGTCTCCTTTGCCGAAGTCCCAAGTATGCATGTTCCCGGCCGCGACGCAGTCGTGCGTGGCCAGATCGGCGGGAGACTGCGGTACGCCTTTACGCTTCAGATACTCACGAGAGGCCCCTACGAGAAACGGAACCGGGCGTACGGGACGCGCCACGACACCTGCCGGCAGCGTCTCCGGACTTGGCGCATTCGAGGCGGTGACGCGCAGGGCCAGATCGTAGCCCTCCTCCACGAGATCAACGAACCGGTCCTCGAATGAGGCGTCGATGACGACTTGTGGAAAGCGCTCGCGGTAGGCTGCCAGACAGTCCGCCAGGCGCTCGCTCGCGAACCAGCTGGGGCATGTGACCCGCAACGTACCGGAAGGAGTGGCGCCGAGCGATCCGAGCTCCATCTCAGTCTCCTCGAGATCGCGGAGAATGCACTTACATCGTTCAAAATAAACTCTGCCCGGCTCCGTCAGGCTCAATGAGCGGGTATTGCGATTGAGGAGACGGACTCCCAGTCGCCGCTCCACGTGCATCACGTGCTTGCTGGCCATTGCAGTGGACATGTCCAGCCGCTCCGCAGCTCCCACGAAGCTGCGCAATTCGACGACTTGCCGAAAGACTTTGAGGCTTACGAGTGTGTCCATAAAAATTACCCACCTACATGCGGCATTGCGGCCACCAGGGCGAGCTCGCGAGCTCGACCGCCGGTGGTGCAACAACCAGAATCACTATGACGATCACAATGTGCGCAGGGTACGTAAGACCCATGCGTGTTACTTGATCCTGTCAGCGGTCTCTTGAAGGAAAGTACTGCGGATGCGGCCGCTTATGATCGCCAGGCCAGTCGGTCGGATACGTGCTGCAGCCCCGCGCCTCGTCGAGCGTCTCGGCTACGCCTTCCGGCGGGTGCTACGCCTTCCGGCAGCTGACCACCCAGGGCCTGCGCCTCGGCGTCAGCGGCATTTCAGCTCGAATGGGGGGGGGATGCCAGAGGTTTTCTTACTCGCCGCCCGCGATCACGGCACCCACAGCCGGCCTGCGTACCAGCCAGCAGGCGCCGACCAGGACGAGCGTCGCCCAACCCGAGAAATAGAACAGATCGAGACTTGAAAGCAGAAATGCCTGGTTGATGACTTCGTGCAGCACGGCCGCGGCAGCGCTGTGACCGCTGAATCCGAGGTGCCGGAGGGCGGCCGTGACGTGACGAAGCTTCGGATCGAACACGCTGAGTGACTCGACCAGGCGCGACTGATGAAACCTCTCGCGCCTGTCCCAGTACGTCGTGACCAGTGAGGTGGCGAAGCCACCAGCCGTAATGCGCAGGAAATTATTCAGTCCCGAGGCCGCAGGCACGCGCTCCGGCGGCAATCGATCGAGCGCAATGGTGAAGAGAGCGACGAAGAAGACACCCATCGCCACGCCCTGCACCAGCGCCGGCATCGCGAACACCCAGAAGCTCGCATCGGGCGGATACGCGGCGCGCATGAAGTAGGATGCGGCGAACACCACGAAGGACGCAGTGGCGAACCATCGAGCGTCGTAGCGAGCGATGTACTTGCCCACGAACGGTGCCACCATCAAGGCGGTGATGCCGCTTGGCGCCGTTGCAATGCCGGACCAGGTTGCCGTGTAGCTCAGGTTGCTCTGCAACCACAAGGGCATGAGCACGAGATTGCCGAAGAATATGCCGTAGACCAGGCACAACGTCAGCGTACCCAGCGTGAAGCTGCGCGACCTGAACAGAGTCAGATCCACGACGGGTTCACGGTCGGTCAGCTCCCAGATGATCCACGCCGCGAGAGTCACGACGCAGATGACACAGAGCGTGACGATCGTGGTCGAATTGAACCAATCGAGATCTTTGCCCTGATCGAGCATGACCTGCAGCGATCCCACCCACACGATGAGCAGAGCCAGTCCGATGCGGTCCATCCTCAGCGCCTGTCGGGGACTCTCCCGGGCTTTCAGGCAACGCCACGACACCGCCGAGCAGACGATCCCGACGGGTACGTTGATGAGGAAGATCCATCCCCAGGCGTAGTTATCCGAAATGTAGCCGCCGAGAATCGGCCCGCAGATCGGCGCGATCAGCGTGGTCGCCGACCAGATCGCGAGCGCCGTGCCCTTCCTGTTTTCCGGAAACAGCGTCAACAGCAGCGCCTGCGACCCGGGAATCATTGGACCGGAGACTGCGCCCTGGAGAACGCGAAACACGATCAGCTCGGTGATGCTCTGCGACACGCCACACAGGAACGAGGCCATCGTGAAGAGGAGGATCGACAGCGAAAACGTGCGCACGATGCCGAAGCGGCGGGTCAGCCAGCCGGTGAGCGGGACCGATACGCCGTTGGCGACGGCGAATGAGGTAATGATCCACGTGCCCTGGTCGGACGATACCCCGAGGTTGCCCGAGATGGTCGGGATCGAGACGTTCGCAATCGTCGTATCCAGCACCTGCATGAACGTCGCCATCGCCAGCGCAATGAGCGTGGCGCTGCGGGCGAATCCGACCAAGGGAGGAGGTTGCGGTCCCGCGAAACCCCGGCTTTCCACGGCTAGCGCTCCCCGTACACCCGGTTGGCACTCAGCCGTTCGCCGCTTTTCGCCTTGCCCAGATTGTCCTGGATGATACGGGCGATCCGCGCCTCTACTGCCGGGTCATTCGCGAGACTCGGTTGCGAGGGGATCGGCACCCGGCGCACTTGCCCGGAAACCAGCGGGCCCGACGTGTCGCGGATATCGACGGTCACCGTGACCGACTCACCAATGCGCAGCGGATGAGCGCGAAGCTCGCCCGGATCGAGTTGCACCCGCACAGGCAGCCTCTGCACGATCTTGATCCAATTCCCGGACGCGTTCTGCGCCGGCAGAAGCGCGAAAGCCGAGCCCGTGCCGGCAGAGAGTCCCACGACTTTTCCGCTGTATACAGCCGTCCCTCCATAAACATCAGCGCGGAGCGTCACGGGTTGGCCGACACGCATGTCCCCCAACTGCACCTCCTTGAAATTCGCGTCCACCCACAACGCATTCAGCGGCACGACACCCATGAGCGGCGTACCGGCGGCGACGCGCTGCCCTACCTGGACCGAGCGCCGGGCGACGACGCCGGTCACCGGTGAGGCGATGCGCGTGCGCCGCAGCTCCAGCCACGCATCCCGAACCTTTGCGGCAGCCGCGAGCACCTCGGGATTCGTTGCGATGCTCGTGCCGTCGATACGCGCCTCCGTTTCCGCCAACTGCTCCCGAGCAGCCGCAAGCGTTGCCCGGACCTCCGTCATGTCGTCCCGGGTATGCTGCAACTCCTCGCTCGAGACTGCGCCATCGCGCAAAAGCCCCGTCCGCCGGCGATAGTCCTGCTCGGCCCGGCGAAGCGCCACCTCCCTGTAGAGAATGTCGTCCCGCAGTTGGCTCGCTTGGGCGAAGAGTGTGCGAACCGAGCGCACCGCTCGGCCGAGGTTGGCCTCGGCAATCCTCACCGCGACTTCGGCATCGGCGGGATCCAGCTTCAGCAGCGGTTGGCCCCGGGCAACGAATTGAGTGTCATCGGCGTGCAGTCCGATGACCGTGCCCGGCACTTCGCTCGTGATCTGCACCACATCCCCGTCCACATAGGCGTCATCGGTGCTTTCGAAATGGCGCGCATACAAGAACCAATAGCTTGCGTAAGCGACCGCGCAGAGCGCAACCACGAGAGCGAGGATCACGAAGCCGCGGCGGCGCGAGGCGTGCGCCGGCCGCACCGAAGGCGCGTCCCCTGCGCGGGCGGCAGGGGCGGCAGGAGCGGCGGCGGACGGCTCGGGCGCCGTGCGCGCCTCGGGAGTTGTGACGGAATCATTCATGGGGAGTCTCCCGCAGAGGTCATCGATCAGCGGTCGGCGTTGACCGCCACCGCCGGGGAATCGGGTCTAAAGTCGCCGCCGACATCGGTGAGCAGATTCACCCGAGCGCTGGCGCGTGCCGACTCGAGGGTGACCTCTTGGCGCTCTGCATCGAAGACCTGAGTCTCTGTGGCGAGAACAGTGAGGTACGTCGTCAGCCCGGCCTTGTATCGCTCGACGGCGAGGCGGAACGCACTCTGCGCGTCATCCAGCGACTGCTGCTGCTGCGTCAGACTGACCTCGAGCGACTTGATGTTGGTGAGCTGATCCGCCGTTTGCTGCACGGCTGCGAGCACGGTCTGGTTGTAGGCGGTCACGGCGGCGTCGATGGCCGCAACGTTGGCGCGATAGTTCGCTCTGCGCCGTCCGGCGTCGAACAGCGGCAGGTCCAGCGCGGGACCGACGCCATACGAGGCCGCCTGCCCTTGAAACAGGTTGGCGAATCTGCCTGCCGCAATGGTGCCACCGAAGGCGAGCAGATTGATGTTTGGATAGAAGTCGGTCTTCGCCGCGGCCAGCCCCGCCTGCGCTGCGCTGATCCGCGATCGCGCCGCAAGCACATCGGGGCGCCTGGAGAGCAGATCGATGGGCAGCGCGGTCGGCAAGGCGAGTACCGTCTGCTCGTGCAGAGTCGGACGGCGGATCTGGCCGTATTCGCCGGCGCCCTGGCCGGCGAGCGCCGCGAGCAAATGCACGTCGCGATCTATGGCAGCCTGGTCTGCGGAAGACTCCACCCGTGCCTGGGGTACCGCTCCCGCCGCCTGCTTGAGCTCGACGTTCGTATCCAATCCGGCTAGAACCCGGCGCCGCGTAATGTCGAGTATCTGCTGGCGCTGCTGTTCCTCGCGCCGGGCTACGTCGGCCAGTTCGTAAGAGCGCTCGAGGTCGATGTAGGTCCGCACCAGCGCAACGACGATCGCGAGCCGCGCAGCCGCTGCATCGAGTGCCACGGCATCCGCCCCGCTGCGAGCCTGCCGTAAGAGCGAGGCCTGCCGTCCCCAGAAATCCAAGGCCCAGGAGAAGTTCACCAGCTCACTGCTCAGCCAGGCGGAAGCCCCCTGATATTGCCCTGGGACTGCGGCTTTTCCGCTGATCTTCTCCCGCTGCGCCGAGGCGCCATAGGAAATGGAGGGCCATCGCTGCGCCGATGTGGCGTCGGCCACTGCTTGCGCCCGGCGGAGCCTCGCCACGGCCTCGGCCAGGGTGGGATTGCCGGCGAGTGCCTGCTCGACCAGTCGATCCAGCTGTCGGTCCTGGTACGCTCTCCACCACGCGTCCCGAGATGGCTGTACAGCAGCCACGAGCCCGAGGTCGACCCGATGATCCACGGGCTTCTCGACCGGCGAGACCTTCGGTGGCGTCATGCAGGCTGCAACCAGCAGCCCGAGCAAGAGGGCAAGTACCCGGGGCCCGACGGTCGCGACGTACGACCCAAGCCGTCCTCGATATATGCCCCTCGCCTTGTCCAACATGCAGCTCTCCGGCGGGCCGTCGTGACGCATGGAGATACCGGGCACACTGCGAGTTGAGGAGGCCATGCCCGCAAGATAGCCGGCGCCCTCCCCCGATGATTGTCTCTTGCGCTCCCTGGATGAACGATCGCCTCACGGAATCCGGGACCGTTCGGGCATCGGCATCGTCAACTGCGGGGAAACGCTTCATCCACCATCGCGCCATTGCAGCCAGTGCGTGACTCAGGCACAAGAATCCCGAATGAGTTGTTTGACCCGCACTCTCCTGCAGATCTTCCGGACGTTGCCGCCTACCCTGGCCGTTCTCGCCGCTTACTGCGTGCTGCTTGCAGCACGCGATGGCCGGCAAAGGCGTCGGTCGGACCTGTTCGCTCGATGAGAGCCGAGCACCATGCTTCACGATCATCCATCGCGCCCCCGCTCGCCGCCAACCACGATTCCGAGACTCGTGATGGCGCTGTATGCGCTCATGCTCCCATCTGTCCCTGGGCCTGCGCATGCCGCGGCTCGCCCGCCCGCCGTCGCTCGAGTGCAGGCCCTCTCGAGCGCCCTGCTCCAGGCCATGAAGGCAGGGCCGGCTACGCCGGCGGCGGCACGATACCGGGAGCTCGAGCCGGTGATCGAGCGGGTCTTCGCGCTGTCGTTCATGACCCGCCTCTCCGTGGGTCCGGCCTGGGCCAGTTTCACCCCGCAACAGCAGACCGCGTTGGTTGCGGCATTCAGCCGCTATACCATCGCGAATTACGCCCACAACTTCCGTGAGTTCAGTGGCCAGAGCTTCGAAGTCGATGGGAACGTGATCAGCCGCGGCCAGGACGAGGTCATCCAGACGAGCCTCACCTCGCCCGGCGGGACGCCCACGAGCCTTCTCTACCGGATGCGGGAAGTCGACGGCGCGTGGAAGATCGTCGATGTCTATTACAATGGCGTCAGCCAGCTCACCTTGCACAGGGTGGAGTTCGCTTCCGCCATTGGCTCCGGGGGCGCTCCCGTGCTGATCGCCTACCTCGACAGAACCAGCGACAGTCTCATGAAATAGCTCCGGCGCCCACCTGCCCTCGGCGCAGCAGGGCGATGAGCGCCGGCTGGAAGAGCAGCGCCGAGAGCAACGTCCAGATCAGCGATATCATCAGGAGCTTGCCCATGCTGGCAGTTCCGGGATCCCTCGATGCCCAAAGACTGCCGAAGCCGGTGCCTGTCGCAAGCGCGCTGAAGAAGACGCCCCGGGCCAGGCTCGAGGTCAGCAGATGCTCACCGCCCGAGCGCGAGGACATGACGAAATAGATATGGAAGGCGACACCGATTCCAAAAAGCAGCGGCAGGCCGATCACGTTGGCAAAGTTGAGCGGCTCGCCGATGAGCACGCAGGTACCCATGGTCATGAGGCCGGTCAGCACTATGGGAGCCATGGTGATTGCCACGTCGCGAACCCGGCGCAGAGCAACCAGGAGCAGAGCGGCAATAGCGAGGAATGACAGGACACCGGCCTCCATGAAGGCGTGGACCACCGCCCGGGCGTAATCCTGAATGTAGATCGCGGTCCCGGTCGCATCCGGCGCTATCCTGATGCCAGCGGCGACGAACCGCCGGAGCAACGCGTCATCGTTCGAATCGCCATTGGGCACTATCGAAACGCGCGCACGTCCGTCCGGTGTCAGCCATTCGCGCACGATTTCCGGAGGCAGCGTTCCGATACTGATCTGCCTCGGCTGCAACTCAGCGCGCATCCGGTGCAGCGTGGCCGTGAAGCCTGGGAGCAGCATCCGTGCGGCCTCGGCGCGCATGGATGGGCCGCCCCGAGCGAGCTCGTCAAACGCAGCGGCCAGCCTCCGGGCGTCACCCCGGAGCGCCGGATCGCGGATCGGGGCCCGGCGAAGCTCGGTTGTGGCACGCTGAAGACTCTCGATCACCTCCGAATCGGTCGGTGGCGGCGCTACAGCGATGGGATTCAACGTCAGATCGACAAGGTTTGCGGCATCGGCAATGAGCGCGATCTTCTGGGGCTGCGCGGCTGGAATGAAGCTCGAGAGCGTGCGCGCGCTGTAGACCGTCGGATCGTCCCGAAATCTGTCAGCGAGCCGGTCAGCCGAGGCCAGCGTCGGCCGCATCACCTCCAGCGTATTGGGCGACCATTGCGGATCCCTCATCAGGTCTTCGAGGGTGGCCGCCGACTCGGCATGCGCGCTACGCAGGTGCATCGGATTGAAGTCGAAGTGCAACAGCGGCAGTGCGCAGACCGCGATGACTGCTGCCCCGGTCGCCACCCCGACGATCAGCCCCCTGTTGCGCAGCACACCGCTCTCGAGCCGCATCAACCGCCAGCTGGGCGGGTGTTGAGCGGCGCCGGCGGGCCGTATGAGCGCGATCAGCGCAGGCAACAGCGTGAGGTTCAGGGCGAGCGCGGTGAGCATGCCGAGTCCGGCGATCACCCCGAGTTGTGCGACGCCATAGTACGGCGTCGGCGCGAAGGCCAGAAAACCCAGGCCGATTGCTGCAGCCGCCAGGGTCAGTGACCTTCCCATGGCACGCGCGGTCGCGAGAAGAGCCGGGCCCACCTCACGCCCGGCGCTATGTTCCGCACGAAACCTCACGCTGAACTGAATGCCAAAATCCATTCCCATGCCGACGAACAGGGGGATGAACGCGACCGATATGACGTTGAACCGGTGAAAGAGCGCGAGGCCCAGCGCGGTGGTGGCCGTCAGGCCCGCGAAGGTCGTCACCAGGATGCATGCGATCAGCCTCCATGACCGTACCGCAAGCCAAAGCATCAACACGATCGCGCAGCCTGCGAGAAGCGCGATGAGGCCGGCCCGTTGGGTGAGGGTCGCAAACTGATCGTCCTGTAATGGCAACGGGCCCGTCAGGCGCACCCGTACGCCGTGGGCCTCGTCGAGATGCAGCCGTCTCGCCGCGGCGCGGATTGCTTCTGTCGGCCGCTCCCCGGGCTCCAGCTGCGCGAAATCGAGCACCGGATCGACCGTAATGACGTGCCGCAGCTCGCGCGGATCGGGCACCCGCCCTGCCATCAGATCCCGCCACGAGAAGAAATGCGGTTCAGCGCGAACCAGGTTCTGGAGCGCATCCGCCAAGTTGCGCATGGGCGCGCGAACTGCGCGGACGGAGGCTTGACCCGAGCTCGCGCCCTTCGCGATGAGCGATATCGTGTTGGCGAGGCCGCGCAAGGAAGGATCGGATGCCATGGATCCAAGGAATGGCTGCGCCTCCAGAAGATGGGCGAGCAGCCGCTTCAAGTCGCCCGGCGACTCGAAGAGCAGGCCTTCGTGCGCCCAGAACGGCCCGCTGTCCGGTCTCTGGACGGAGTGGAACAGGCCCGGCTGGGCCCTGAGACTGGCAGCGAGTCGGGCAGCCGCTTGGTCGCTCAATTCCGGTGTGCGTCCGTCAATGACCACGACGATTCCGGAGCCATGTTGCGGGAATGCTCTGTTGAACTGCGCCTGCCGCACCCGCCACGGAAGCTTGGACGACAGAAGCGCATACGTGTCCGTGGTCATGCCGAAATGACTCACCACGTACTTAGTCGCGACCGTGCAAAGCACCGTCACTGCGGCGACGACGAGCCACGCCCACGCGCCACTCGAGCCCCGACGGCCGACCCGAGAGCTCTTGCAATCCACCCCCGCCGCAGAAGGATCGTTCACCCGGCCGCCGGGCAAGCGGGATGCGGAGCTATTCACTTGTGCGGGTCCGGGTCGAGCGGCGGCAAGTCCGGAATGTAGTTCTTCTCGTCCCCGTGGACCTCGTAGTGCCGCATCTGCAACCAGGCACTGCGCACAAACGCATACGGATCGTAGGCGCTCTCGATCATGCTGTCGGATGGCAAGGCTGCTGCTCGTGCATCGACGGCTCGGAGCGAGAACAGACTCGCGTTCAGAGCCGTCTCATCGATTTCTCCATCGACAGTCATGAGCCGATCCGGCAGCGAACCGACGGCATCGCGAGCGTCCGACGGGCCGAGGAGCGGCAGCACGAGATACGACCCGATGGGCACGCCCCATTTACCCAGCGTCTGCCCGAAGTCTCGGTGGTGCTTGAGGAGTCCGAGCGCGGTCGCAGGATCGAAAAGTCCTCCGATTCCGACGGTCGAGTTGACCACCAGGCGCGCCGTATCGCGGGAAAAATCGCGAATGCGGCCCTGGAGGATGTCGTTGCCGATCGTGCTCGTGTAGCCAAGATTGCTCAGAAAGTTGGAGATTCCGGTACGCACGGGCGCCGGCGTAACCTTGACGTAGCCGCGCGCCACGTGCCGAAAGACGGCATGATCAACGGCAGTATCAAACTTGAACATTGCACGGTTGAATCGCTCGAAGTGATCGCGTGGATCGCGCACGCTGCCGGCCGGCAGGCTCGCGCAACCGCTCGAGCTGCACAGCAGTACCGCCGCAACCGCCGGGAAGACCAGGCGGCCCCACCTCAACGATTTGATTCCGAACGCTGCATGGTTGATCCCGTCATCGTCACGCAGTCCGCGTGTCCGAGCCGGCGCGTCGAGCCCGCTCGCCGCAATCGAATCTAGGAGATGCCGTTGGTGCGAACAATCGGACCGCCGGATATGCAGCGTTTCGCGCGAGTAAACGCTCCGCCGGCGCGGAAGCGGCTCTTCAGCCTGGAGCACGCCGACATCGGGAAGCAGCGTACCGCTGGCCGGCGGTTTCCCTTGCAGAAACGCTGCATATCCATTCGGCGGATTGTTCCGCACGAGGCGGGAACCTAGTGTCAGCCAGCGCGGGCTGCGCGCCTCGAGCTTACGGCTTCACCACAGATGTTCCCGCCGGAGGGACAACATGCTTGACAGGAGCTCTGATGATGACCCATACGGCCCAATCGCCTTCCTGGAGGGCTCCGCCTCGCGGCGGCCCGCGGGAGAAGCGGCGGCCGGACCGCCCCGGAGGGCTCAGCCCCCGAGGAAAGTCGCGCTGACAGAGCCGGCCGAGAGAGTGATGACCGATTTCACCTGGAAGACCCCCGTCACCGTAGCGGTAGATCGCTTCATTGACGACGCGTTGCGCGAGATGTTCATCGCGGGCGTTCGCGCACTCCTCGTCGTGCGCGGCGAGGTCGTTGTGGGTCTGATAACCTCGTATGACATACAAGGCGACCGCCCCGCGCAGTTCCAGAACGGCTCAGGATTCACCAGTCACAGTAATATCGAGGTGGGCCATATCATGACGCCGTGGGAAGCAGTACCGACACTTGATGTACCTTGGGTCTCATTGGCGACGGTGGGCGATGTGGTCGAGCGCTTCCAGCGCCGTGGCGACTCGCACTTCCTGGTCGTCGAGTACATGGAACAGGGTGGCGCATTCGTCCGCGGTATTTTCTCCCGCACGGAGGTGCAGCGCCAATTGGGGACGACCCTCTGAGCACCTCCTGGATCGGGACGCCCCGAGAGCGGCGTGGATTCTGAGCATGGATACCTTGACGGGCATCAGGGTATTCCTGCAAGTCGTGGAGTCCGGCAGCTTCGTGGCCGCCGCCGATCGGCTCGATGTGTCCACTGCGATGGTCAGCAAGCACGTGATGAACGTGGAGCGCCGATTGGGCGTTCGCCTCCTCAACCGCAACAGCCGGACGCTAAGCCTCACTGAACCCGGTCGCATCTACTTCGAACGCTGCAAAGTCATTCTCGATGACCTCGAGGACGCCGAGCTCGAGCTTGGCTCCTTGGGATCCGCGCCTCGGGGCACGCTGCGAGTCACGTGCCCGAGCTGGTTTGCCAGCCAGCGATTTGCGAGCATGCTCGCGCAATACCGGGCGCGATTTCCTGACATCGTGGTCGACGCTTCTTTCGACGATCGGTTCGTCGATCTGGTCGAGGACGGCTACGATCTTGCTCTGCGAGTGACGCCGCGGCTCGACGCGCTTCCTGCCGGACTGATCGCTCGTCCCGTGCGCTCCCTGCCGTTCCTGGTCGCCGCCTCTCGCGCCTACATCAAGAGAAACGGCGCTCCCGAATCACCGCAAGACCTCTCCACTCACGACTGCATCGCGGTGGGAAGCGCGGATTCCTGGGTCTTTGTGGGTCCGCAAGGCAGGACGGAAGTGCCGGCGCGGGTCGTGCAGCGATTCCGATCCATGGCGGGCGTACCGCACGCGGTCGCCGCAGGCACCGGCCTCGCGCCGTTGCCGCAGACGTTGTTCGAAGAGCCGACATTCAAAGACGTTCTGGTACCGGTGCTCACGGAGTTCCCGCTCTGGCAGACGACGCTGTACCTGGTCTACATCAGTCGCAAGTACGTGCCCCTCAAGATCCGCAGCTTCATTGATTTCATGCTCCAATACGTTGCCGCCTGGGAAGACGAACGGCACGCGAACGCTCTCCCTGCCCCGGTCCGCTGATCGCGATTCTTTCCGCGCTTGAAACGCTGCATCCCCTCCGCGAGCGTTGCTCATGCCCCCTCTCGATCCTAGTCTCGCCTCCATGGGCTCCGGCAACGCTAACTCACATCGAGCAAAGGGAGGCTCTCCGTGCGCGTGATACTCGGGATCGCGATCTCCTTACCGATCGCCGCATTATTCTGTCTCGCATACCTGACCGCGCGCGCGATAGAAGCCTGGCGCGACGAAGCTCTCATTCCCCGTGAGACACGGCGCGTTTCGCATCAGAGAGATGCGTGGACTAGCCCGGCACGGATAGCGGCATGAGCCAGATGGCAACCGAAGCCTTCGGCTCCCCGGGAATCGCACCCACCTGGTCATCGAGCGACAAGGACTTCGTGACCGCGGCGCTCGATGGATCGAGGCTTTGGGCGACCATCGGCCACGGCATCATCAACGAGGTCTACTGGCCTTCGACCGGTCAACCGCAGATCCGGGATTTCGGCTTCTACCTCGTGGGTAAGGGGCGCTGGATCGATTTGAAGCGCGCGCGCCGCTATCGTCTCCTCACCCCGGGTCCCGCCCTGCCGGCTCTCAACATCGTGCATGACGGGGACGATTATCAACTGACCCTGGAGATCCTCCCCGATCCCCTGCGTGACGTACTGCTCGTCCGATTCGCGCTCGTCGGCGATTACCGCCTCGTGTTCCTCCTCGCGCCGCACCTGGGCAGCACCGGGCATGACAACAGCGCCTGGCTCGATGATGGTGCGGCCTATGCGAAAGGAGGAGGCTTCGCGCTTTGCCTGGCGGCAAGCTCGCCCGTGGAGCATCTGAGCTGCGGGTTTGTCGGGGCCTCGGATGGCTGGCAGGATTTGAACCGGCACGGCGCGCTGACCTACCAATTTCAGTCGGCGCGCCACGGTACGGTCGCGATCACCGGTCAGGCGAGCCGGAACCATGGCGTGCTGGCGCTCGGTTTCGCCGACAGTGCAGCCGGCGCCCACACGCGTGCCCGAACGGCCCTCGCGGCGGACTTCGATATGCTGCGCAGCTCCTTCATCGACGCGTGGAATGCGTGGGGTGCGACTCTGACGCTGCCCCGTCCAGACGAGACAATGGGCGATGCAGCGGAGCTGTCGGCGGCGGTGCTGAAGATCCACGAGGATCGGGCCTATCCGGGTGCAGTCGTTGCCAGCCTATCCGTGCCATGGGGCAACAGCACCGAATCGCTCGGCGGCTACCATCTGGTGTGGCCGCGGGATACCAGTCTCACGGCCTTCGCGCTGCTCGCCGCCAATCAGCGGCTCGACGCCAGGCACATTCTCTCGCATCTGATCGCTGCGCAGCGCCGCGACGGCCACTGGCCGCAGAATTACTTCCCGAGCGGAGAGTCCTACTGGGACGGCATTCAGCTCGATGAAGTGGCGCTGCCGGTATTGCTGGCCGCCAAGCTCGCCGAGTTGCGTGAGCCTGAGCTCCCGGGCACCCGCGAGATGGTGCGGGCTGCGGTGGGATTTCTCGCCCGCACGGGTCCCTGCAGCTCACAGGACCGTTGGGAGGAGAATCCCGGCGTCAATCCCTTTACGCTCGCGACGGCAATTGCCGCGCTCGTAGCCGGCAGTCCTTGGCTCGAGCCGCAGGAGCGCGGCTATGCACTCGAGCTCGCCAACGACTGGAACGAGCGGTTGGAGAGCTGGTGCTATGTCGAGAACACCGAGCTCGCGGCTGAGCTCGGAGTGCGAGGCTATTACGTGCGCATCGCGCCGCCGCACCGGACCGGAGCGGACGGCAACCGAGTTGAGCTGCGTAACCGCGACGGCGCGACGGTGACCGTCTCGGAGCTGGTCAGCCTCGACTTCTCATACCTCGTGCGGCTCGGAATCCGTAGCGCACTCGATCCTCGCGTTCAGGACACGATGCGCGTCATCGATCGCATCCTCGCAGTGCAGACTCCGTCGGGCACGCTCTATCGCCGATACAACGGCGATGGGTACGGCGAGCATGCCGATGGGCACCCATTCGATGGTCAGGGCATCGGCCGCGCGTGGCCTCTTCTCGTGGGTGAGCGCGGTCACCTGGCGCTGCAGTCGGGCGAGGATGCGATGCCCTATCTGCAGACGATGTGGCGCTGTGCGAGCGCGGGCGGCATGCTGCCCGAACAGGTGTGGGATGCCGACCCGATCACCGCACTGGAGCTCACGCCGGGCCGGCCTTCCGGCAGCGCGATGCCGCTCGTCTGGGCGCACGCGGAGTTCCTGAAGCTTCTCGTCGCCCGCGAGCGCGGGCGTCCGATCGAGTGGCTCGCCTCGGTCGAGCACCACTTCGGCCATCGGCCGCTGGCACGCGGCGGCGAGGCCGCCTCGACAGTGTCGAGCGCGCATCACAGCCGGGCGGAAATCTGGCACTGGCGGGATGAGGCTCCCGTCGCAAAGCTGCCCGCCGGTAAGTCGCTGGCGGTCGAGGATAGAAATCCCTTCACACTGCATCTGGGCTTCGACGGCTGGCAACGCATCGAGGATCGGCCTGCTGAACGCGTCGCCTTCGGCATCTGGTCGGTGACCCTGACCGAGCGGGAGCTCGCAGCGCTCGAGGAAGTCAATTTCACGCGGAAATACGAGAGTGGCTGGGAGAATTGCGACCACAGTGTCGCACTCGAACGGAGCGTGGCAAGAGTGACTGAGCTGACCCAGCATGCTCCGGCGCTTCGTGACTCGCGCTCGCTCGCCGTCGAGGAAACATAAGAGGGCGAGCAGCGCCAGGTTCCGCGCGCGCGTTGCGGGTCTCCCACCCGAAGCGAAGCATGCCTATCTTCCGGGAGAGATGCCGGGATTGGGGAGCACGGGACGTCGGCGTAACCTATGTCCATGGATACGCTGACCGGAATCAAGATGTTCCTCCAGGTGGTCGAATCCGGGAGCTTCGTGGCGGCCGCGGATCGGCTCGACGTCTCCACGGCGATGGTGAGCAAGCACGTGATGAACGTCGAAGACCGACTCGGTGTCCGCCTCCTCAATCGCAACAGCCGCACGCTGAGCCTGACTGAGCCCGGCAGAGTGTATTTCGAGCGTTGCAAGGTCATTCTGGATGATCTGGCGGAGACCGAGCTCGAGCTCGGGTCCCTTGGGACTACCGCCCGCGGAACGCTGCGGATCACCTGCCCGAGCTGGTTCGCCGGCCAGCGCCTGGCGGATGTTCTCGCTGTCTACCGGCAGCGGTATCCGGAGGTGGTGGTCGACGTGTCATTCGAGGACCGGGTCGTGGATCTCGTCGAGGAGGGCTACGACCTCGCGCTGCGAATATCGCCCGATGCGCGCCTGCTGCCTTCGGGACTGATCGCGAGGCCGGTGAAATCCATGTCGTTCCTCGTGGCAGGATCGCGCGAGTATCTCGAGCGTCACGGCACACCGAGCTCGCCGCAGGACCTCGCGCATCACGACTGCATCGCGGTGGGATCGCAGGACTCCTGGGTGCTGCGGGGATCAAACAGCAGGGCCGAGGTACCCGCGCGCGTCGTTGCCCGCTACCGCTCGATGGCGGGCGTGGCGCACGCCGTTGCGGCTGGAATCGGCCTGGCCCCGCTGCCGCGCATTTATTTCGAGGATCCGCTCTTTGAGCGTCACTTGGTGCCGGTCCTCCCCGAGCACCCCTTCGCGATCGGCACCTTGTACCTGGTATACGTGAGCCGCAGGAACGTCCCTCGCAAGATCCGCTCTTTCATCGACTTCTTCCTCGAAGCGGCGCCCCGTGAGCAGGAACTGACGGCTGCGGTCGCCTAGATTCCAACCTCTCAGCGGAATGACTTTGCAATCTCGATGCTTCCCCAGAGGAACGACCGTGAGCCGATCCCCGACCGCAGCTCCGCCGATTGCCACCTCGCCAGATATTGAATCGCCCATCCGGAAGCGCTGCGCAATTCGACTCCTGCCCAGGCTTCGTCCAGCACCGGATTCAAGTCTCCTTCTCCATAGGTGAGGTCGCTGTGCCGGAATTGCCCTTGGAGGAACGCATTGTAGGCCCGCGCTTTGATGCGGATGCCGGCGAAGGCGAATAGCTCGGCCGACGCGCGCTCCGGAAGAGGCGGCGGCACCGGCTGGGTCTCCTGCACGTACATGTCCTGCTCCGGAGTGAAGGACCACCACGGCGACTCGATGCGACCCCACCTTGCATTGAGAGCAACGCTGGCTTCCGTCACGGTGCCGAGACTGAAGGCGCCGGTCCACTTGCTGTCGCCGCGCCAGCCGCCCCGGCCGAATTGGGCGAGAACAGCCTGCCGGGCGAGACTGTAGCGAACCGTCGGCTCGCCGCCTTCGGAGATCTGATGGCTCCAGCCCCTCGGCCGGGCACTGCCCGTGAGATCGTGCAGAGCACGCTGCACGTCGCCGGCGGCAGCGAGCCCAAGCACTCCGATGGTCAGGCTCGTGTCGTAGGCAACCGCATCGTCCTCGGAGACGTACCGCCGCCCGGCGCTCCCGAAGAACAGGCTCGCGTAGGGCCGATCCCCTCGCACGACATCACCAGGGCCCAGATCTCGCGGCGTGAAGACGAGCAATCCGGCAGCGAACGCGTGGGCCGCCTGCCCATCCATGACGCCCAATCCGGCGGCTCTGCAGCTTCCGCGATCGAGGAAACCAAGAGCACGATCGAGCAGACGTCCCGGGAACCCCGCACGCCTGCCGGAGAGAGTGACTTCACCTCCACCGTTGTAGTCCTGGTCCCGTGAGCCATCGGTCAGCAGATGCTCATCCAGGACCAAGCCCGCGCCCACTCCAGCCGGCTCGGAGGCGTCGGAGCGCCGCACGGCCTCTGTCGTCACGCCACAGGCATCACGCTGACCGCCCGCACCTCCCGCGGCGGCCGCCGGGCCCGCATGGGCGGACAAACACCACGCCAGAAGCCCCAGGGAAAGCAATATCGTAACAAGTCGCATCCGGTGCATGTTTCTGGAACGAGTCGCCGGCTGCAATACTCGCGGAGTTGATGAACCTTTTCCCGGCCATTGATGCGCAGGTTTCCTCACACGAAACGCAGCATGAATCGCCGATGCCTTGTTCCTTCGGCCGCCTGCACATAGCCTTTCCCCCACTGGATTTGCAACGATCTGATGCCCGTGTAGCGAGGCGTTCAACGCCGGGAGATTTCAATGGGCGGCGAGATGGTTCTGTTGAGAGTAGTTGATGACGCGCGAGAAGGCTGGAACTGCATGCCTTTCGCGGAATTCCTCGAGCGCATCAATCTGGAATCGTGGAAGCGCGGTCAGGAGCTGGTAGGAATGGTATTGCCGCAAGGACGCGAGGGCAGACCGCATTGACGGAGACACATCCTATGCGACACAACGATAGCGCCCAGCGGGCCCGCACCTGGGTCGTCGATTACAGCGCCGCGAGAGCCAAAGCGATCGAATGGCTCGGTGACCGATACCTGCTGGCGAAACCCATCAATCGCGTGGCCGTACCGCGCCGTCTCGAAGCCTGGAACCGACCCATCACCCCGCTCGGCCGCAGCTAGCGCGATCGCCTGATCTCCCCCGAAACCGGCGCTTCACAGACCCCCTGTACGCCGGCGACCTCGCCGGCGGGATCCCGATCCCGCCGGCATTTTTTTGCCATTTGCTCCAATGTTCACGGTTGCGAAATGCTCCATCTACCGTGCCGGGTGTTGCCCTCTCGAGCACACGCCTCTACATTGACTTCGCCAACAAGCGCCCTCCAGTCAGCGAGCGCGCCGGCAGAAAAGGAGCACGAAGATGAACGGTCGAATCATGATGTTTGGTCTCGTCACACTCGGGGCCGCCGCGCTGCACAGCCAGGCGGCAAACGCACAATCGCGGGCCGGATCGCAAGATCTGCAGATCTATGCCGGTGAGATGTTCGGAGACCGCCTCACCGAGGCTCCGCTCAGCGGCAGGTACCCGTTGCTCAACGATGATGCCGTATTCGGCGGACGATACACATATGACTTTACGGACCAGTGGGGTGTGCAGCTCTCAGCCGGCTACAGCCCCGGCCGCGCCGCGCGCATTCAGGGCGGTGACAGCAATCTCGGGCTGACGACGGTGGACCTCGACGTTCTGTGGAATATCACACCCGGTCTCACCTGGAGCGGGCACGCACTCGTTCCTTACACCGAGGCCGGTGTCGGTTACGCCTGGGCCGACCTGAATCACCCGTTATCCGGGGAATTCGGCGCGACTCCCGTAACGCTCACCGACAGCAACGGATATACCGCAAACGTCGGTCTGGGTGCGAAATATTATCTGACGAGCAACTTCTTCGTCGATTTCGACGCACGCTACCGATACCTGAGCAGACTCATCAACGAGGGCGGTCAGGGACTGAACACCGCGGAGACCACGTTGAGCGTCGGTTACCAATTCTAACATCACTTTGGACGGCTGGCGGCGACGCATGGATGTGTCCCGCCAGCTCCTCCACCGCAGAGGTCCTTGTCATGCCAAGCTGGGAGTTTCGTCACGATGCCGGTGAGGGCGTCGTCGCCCTCTCGGGAACGTGGCTCGCACGTGACGGGGAAACGCGCGCGCCCGAGGTTGGCCGCCTCTGCAGGCGAGCCGCAGTCACGCGACTCTCGTTCGAGGTCAGCAGGCTCGACCGGTGGGATACCCTGCTCGTCGCTTTCCTGTGGGACGTCAAGCGGGCCGCCGCCGCCGCCAACGTGGCGCTCGATGACAGCGCTTTGCCCGACTCGGCGAAGCAATTGCTCCGATTGCTTCCCTCGCGCACGGCCACGCAACCCTCTACTGCGCCGCCTGCGTTGCCTTTTCTGGCTCAGCTTGGAACCGGCTCGATCGATGTTCTGGCGGAGGCCGGCGCAAGCGTGGCGCTCGCCGCCGCAGTGACTGTCGGGGGTGCCCGGCTGCTGCTCGGACGCGCCCGGGTTCGCGCGGCCGACTTCATAACCCATCTGCTCGACGCCGGTCCACGAGCCTGCGGAGTGGTTGTTGTCGTCAACTTTCTGATCGGCGCCGTTCTGGCGTACATCGGTGCTGCCCAGCTGCGACCTTTCGGGGCTGGAGACTACGTCCCGAGTCTCACTGCAGTGGCCTCGGCACGCGAGATCTCCAGCGTCATGACCGCGATCGTGATGGCCGGTCGAACGGGAGGCGCATATGCGGCGCGCATCGCGAGCATGAAGGGAAACGACGAGATCGCCGCTCTGCAGACG
>Ga0134128_10003484_pt1 | contig 19222 bp, 12 predicted proteins | sample KB31754_FD_96462 | JGI IMG/M metagenome (GOLD analysis project Ga0134128, IMG submission 96462) | Terrestrial soil microbial communities with excess Nitrogen fertilizer from Kellogg Biological Station, Michigan, USA - KB3-175-4 | ecosystem: Environmental > Terrestrial > Soil > Unclassified ...
ATCCTCCGCACCGTTCCGGTGTCGCTCGGTACGCTGTTCGCCGGCAAGGCGCGCGCCTGGGCGGTCATCGTCGGCGGCGCGGCGGCGTTCGCCTTCGTCCCGCTGGCGCTGGTGATGCCGCCGGCGCCGCTCGCGAGCGTGCTCGTGGCCGGCCTCCTGGTGGTGGGCGGCGCGGTGGCGATCAGCTTCCTGGCGATCGCCATGGCCGCCGGTGGCGCCGACCTCTCGGACGAGCAGAGCACCGCCGTCGGTCCGGCGACGATCTATTCGTTCCTCCTGGTGGGCGGCCTCTACAACCTGGTCCTGGTCGGCGATCCGCGGACGCGGGTGGCGGGCCTGGCGCTCTATCTTTACGCCATCGCGGCGCACTGGGGCGCGGGGGTGGCGCGCGCGGAGATCTGCCTCGACGCCGAGGCGGTCGGCAGGCCGCGCCTGCGATCGGCCGAGGCGGCGACGGTCCTGCTGATCTACGCCCTCGGCGCGCGCGGGCTCGCCCAGGCGCCCGGCCTGACGGGCGAACGGTCGAGGGGCGCCGCGCTCGTCTGGGTGGTCCTGATGGGGCTGGTGGCGCTGGCGCTGACGCGTCGTGCGCCCGTCGTCCCGGGGCGGCGGGCGCTGCCGATCTCGGCGGCCATCGGCGTGCTGCTGGGGGCGGTCGCCGGCCTCGGTGGGGGTGGCGCGGCGAGCGCGCCGCTCCGGGCGGATCTGCCGGCCTGGTTGACGGCGGCCGTCTTCTTGCTGTTCGAAGAGGCCATCTTCCGCGGGCTCGTCGAGCGCGCGCTGGAAGAGGACCTGGCGTCACCGACGGCCGCCCGCTGGCGAGGGCGCGCGATGGCGGCGCTCCTCACGGGCGCGCTGGCCGTGGTGGCGCTCGCCGTCACGACGGCGCCGCTCACCCGCCTCGCGCTGGCGCTCGCGGTGGCGGCGACCGCGGCGCGCGCCATCACCGGCCGCCTGAGCGCGGCCTGGATGGCGCGCCTGGCCGGCCTGGCCGTTTGCGCTTTCCTCTGACTGACGACGGAGATACGATGGTCACATGCGAAGTGTCTTTGCTTCGCGCGTGGCCGCCGCCTGGGGCGCGCGCTCGGTCGGGGGGCTGGCCTTGGCGCTGGCGTTTGCGCTCGGCTGCAGCGTGGACAACACCGGTCTGGCCGAGACGAACGTGAAGCTCCAGCGCCCGGACGGCGGGCTCGGGGTCGGCAGCGGCGGGAACATGGCGAACACCGGGAGCGGGGGCACGACCGGCAGCGGCGGCGCGGCCTCCGGGGGAACGCCTGGGAGCGGCGGCACGATCGCCTCCGGGGGCACGACGGGAACGACCGGTACGGGCGGGGCCGGCGGCGGCGGGACGACGGGGACCGGGGGGGCCACGGCGAGCGGCGGGGCGACCGGGACGGGCGGAGCGCCGGCGACCGGCGGCGCGATGGGGACCGGCGGAATGACCGACACCGGCGGGACGATCGGGACCGGCGGGACGATCATGGCCACCGGTGGAACGACCGGGACCGGCGGCGTGACGGGCGCCGGCGGGACCACCGCCACGGGCGGCGCGATCGGGACGGGCGGCATCCTGGGCACGGGCGGCGTGATCGGGACGGGCGGTCTCCCGGGCACCGGCGGCGTCACGGGGACGGGCGGAATCAGCCCGCCGCCGTGCGGCCCCGGGAACTGCAGCGGCTGCTGCAGCTCCACCGGACAGTGCATCCACAGCACCAGCGCCCGGCAGTGCGGGAACAACGGCGCCGCCTGCGTGGCCTGTGGCGGCTGTCAGATGTGCGGCAACGGAGCCTGCGCGATCAATCCGAGCTCGCAGTGGACGATCGTCGCCCAGTCGGCCACGGTCAACATGACGGCGCCCGGCGGCGGCACGTGGGATCCGGTTAAAGGAGACGAGGGGGGCCCGGAGCCCGATCTCTTTTGCGAGTACGAGAACCCGGCCAACGACGTCAGCCCCACGACGGCCGGCGTGACCTCCACGGTCACCGACGTCTTCACCGCCACCTGGGACCAGACGATCACGCCGCAGGGGGTGACGGTCAGCGCCCAGGCGCTCATGGCCAGCAAGCCGGCCTGGCGGATCTGGGTGGGCGACGAGGACTGCGTCAACCCGAACAACTGCGGCACCCTGGGGCAGATCGCCTGCTCGTATCAGCAGACGATCAGCGCGGACGCGCTCGCGGCGGGCGAGCTGACGATCAGCAACTTCCAGAGCTGCCTGTCGATCCAGCTCCAGCTCGTCTGTCAGGATCCGAGCGTCACCACGCCGTAGCGAGGCGGGTCGAGCCCGGCGGGCCCGGGCGTCAGGCCTTGGTGACGAAGCCCGAGCGGAGGCAGCGGGCGCAGACGCGGACGTGGGTGTGGGTCCCGTTCGCGAGCCGGGTGTGCACGCGGCGCAGGTTGGGGCGCTGGATGCTCTTGGTCTTGATGTTCGAGTGGCTCACGTTGTTGGCCACCCGACGCTGCTTGCTGCAGACTTCGCATTGCGCTGCCATTTCAAATCCCTCCGGAAGGCGCGTACCTTTAGCACTGGCCGATGGAATTCGCAAGCGCGCGCCGTGCCGCGCGACAGCTCAGGCTGTCCACACTCCTCACCCTGTTCACGCTGGCGGCGCTCCTGCCGTCGGGCAGCGGCTGCTGCCGGCGGCACCACGGCGGCGCCGGGCCCCAGCCGAAGGTCCCCGCCGCGCTGCCGGCCACCGCCCGGCTGGAAGGTCGCGTGCTCGACGGCCGGGCCCACCCGGTCCCCGACGCCCGCGTGCTGGCCTTCCCGATCGCCGACGGAGGCACCGGCCGGGGCGAGCCCGGCCATGCCACGGCCGACCTCGAGGGGCGCTTCGCGATCGACCACCTGACCGCCGGGGCCTACCGGGTTCTGGTCGAGGCGGCGGGGTTTTCCGCGGCCGAGGCCTCGCCGGTCAGCGTACCGGCGGCGGACGTCACCTTGCGCGTGGCCGGCGAGGGGCGATCGATCGCCGGCCGGGTCGAGCGGGCGGGAAAGCCGGAGGCCGGCGCGCGCGTGCTGCTCGGCGCCGAGGTCGGCGGGCCGGTCCGCGAGACGGTGACCCGGGCGGAAGGCCGCTTCGCCTTCAGCGGGCTCGGCGAGGGAACCTACGCGCTGCGTGCGGTGACCGGTGAGCTCGCCTCGCCGACGGTCCGCGGCGTGGCCGCCAGTCGGGACGGCGCGACGCTCGCCGCGCCGTTGCTGCTCGGGCCGGCCGGGACGATCGCGGGGCGCCTGGTGCAGGACTCCGGCGAGGGGCTGGGAGCGACCGAGGTCCGCGCCGACTCCGCCGCCCTGGCGCCGGGTGACGACCCGTTGCCGGCCGTGACCCGCACCGATCCGAGGGGCGGGTTCGTGCTCGGCCCGCTGCCCCCGGACGGCTACCGGATCACGGCCGCGCGCGCGGGGTTCGTCCTGCGCCGCGCGCCGCGCGTGACCTTGGCGACCAAGGACGGCGCGGTGGCCGTCGACGACACGCGGGGGGAGAAGCCGCCGGTCAGGCTCGAGCTCGTGCGGGGCGCGCACGTCCTCGGGCGCGTGACCGACGCGCGCGGTGCACCGGCCGGAGGCGCGCACGTCCGCTGCGTGGCGAGCGCGATGGACGATCTGACGGTGCAGACCGGGCCGCTGCCGCTGGCCGCCGAAGCGGCGGCGCTGCCGTCAGGGGCGGGGCGGGCGCTCGGCAGCACCCGGAGCGCGATTGCCGACGTCCACGGGCGGTTCGTGGTCGACGACCTCATCCCGGGGCGCTACCGGGTCGAGGTGGCTCACGCGGGGCTCGAGCCGTTGCAGACCGGCGAGCTGGCGCTGGCGCCGGGCGAACGGCGGGACCTCGGGGCGCTCGTGCTGCGCGACGGTTTCCCGGTCGCCGGGCGGGTCGTCGACGACGGAGGCCCGGTCGAGGGGGCGCGGGTGACCGTCTCGGGCGGCGATCCGTCGACGGCGGATCTCTACGCGCTGACGGACGGATCGGGGTCGTTCTCGCTGGCGCTGCCGGCCGGCAACTATCGGCTGACGGCCACCGCGCCGGGGCACGGCCCGGCGCGCGCGGAGGTGGTGACCCAGCCGGGGCCGGCGCCGCCACCGCTGGAGCTGCGGCTGCGCCGGGCGGAGGCGGTCCTGGAGGGACTGGTGCGCGACACGGGCGGGCGGCCGCTCGCGCGGGCCCGCCTGCTCGTCTGGCCGCGCGACGGCACGCCGGGTGGAGCGGGGGAGGCGCCGCTCGGCAGCGGATCGGCCGACGTGGGCGGCCACTTTCGGCTGAACGACCTGCCGGCCGGGGAGCTGCGGGTCGAGATCCAGCACCCCGACTACCCGCGCGTCACCCTGCCGGCGACGCCCGGTCAGTTCGCCTCGCTGACGGTGCCGTTTCCGGGCGGCATCACCGGCGAGGCGCGCGCGCGCGCCTCCGGGGCGGTGGTGACGCGGGGCCGGGTCGAGGCCTCGGGCCCCGACGGCGCCACGGCCAGCGCGGAGATCCAGCGCGCCGGCTCGTTTCGCCTGCCGCGCCTCGCGCCCGGCCACTGGCGGCTCACCGTCTCGGCGCCGGGATTCCAAGCCGCCAACCAAGAGCTGGACGTCCCCCCCAGCGAAAGTCTCGGCGAGCCGTCGGTGCGCGACCTCCGCGTCGAGCTCGATCCGACCTAGATCTTGGCGCTCCGCCGGCGGCGCGCCGCCACCAGCGCGAGCCCGGCGAGCGCGGCGGCCAGGGCCGACCCCGAGCCTTCGCCGGAGGCCGCGCAGGCGCAGCCGTCGTCGGGGGCGTTCTGCGCACAGGCCGGCGCGACGCGCGCGGGCGGATATATGGCGCAGACGCCCCGCGCGTCGTCGGTGGTGATGACACGCTTGGCGGTGCCGGGGCTTTCGGCCTGGACGAGGTACCACATCACCGCCGCCGCCTGGACGGTCTCGCTGCTGTCCGGGTACGGCAGGCAGGTCGGAATGAGCTGCCCCTGGTCGTCTTTGCTGCCGTCCGGAGGCTGATCGCCGTTGTCGTCGGCGGTGCTCTCGCAGGTGTGCGCGAGTCCGAGGAAGTGACCGAACTCGTGGGTCAGCAGCGTCTGCAGATCGATGCGAGGCTGATCGTGTTGTTCGGGCGGCGAGCCGGGATCGAGGTTGGCCAGCAGGTACGGCATGCCGGCGGGACCCGGGATGGCGTTGATCTGGATGTCCGCGTCGATGATGTTGCCGTTGGGCTGCCACCAGACCTGGGTGTAGGCCAGGGCGCCGGGCGGAAACTCCGTCGAGTTTGGGTCCGTCTGGAAGACGATCGTGTTGTTACCGTCGTGCCAGGGCGTGGGCGCGGACCCCGTCGCGAACTGCGGGATGATCTGGAAAGACGGGTGGCCGCTGCCGGCGTCGCCCGTGCCGGTGGGGCAGGTGACCTGGTCGGGGCCCCAGGCGGCGGCCGCCGCGCCGATCGACTTGGCCACCTCGTCGGGCGTCATCTGGGTGAAGCCGTTCAGGTAGATGTTCACCGTCTCGCAGCTCGACGACCAGTAGAGTTGCTGTGACGTCGCGGGCGGTGGCGGTGTGTTGATCTCGCGGACGAACGCAGCGGCGCCCCGCGGCGCGAGCGAGAGGGCGACGAGGGCGGCGGCGCAAGCGAAGGGTCGAAGGCGCACCCACATCTCAGGATCGCGGCGCAGCGGTGCGGCGGCGGCGGAACGCGAGCCCGATCGCCGCCAGCGCCGCGAGCGCGCCGAGCGATTCGACGTCCTTGCTCGGGCCGCCGGCCGTCGCGCACTGGAGGCACCCCGCGTCGAGCGCCGGGGGTGGGCTGTTGGCCGAGTAGATCGTGCAGACGGCGTTCTGATCGTCGGGGGCCAAGGTCCGCTTCTGGATGTCGCCCGCCTCCGCCGAGGGATACATCGTCGTGGCCTCCACCTCGGCATCGGCGCTCGAGCAGTCGACGACCGGCGCGCCGGTGTTGTCGTCCGGACGCCCGTTCGAGGTCGACGTGAGCGCGTCGTAGCAGGTGTGGTCGAGTCCGATGAGGTGGCCGAACTCGTGGGTGAGCGCGTTCTGCAGATCCATGTCGGCGTTCAGGTTGGGGTCTTCGACCACGTCGGCCCAGTGGAACCAGACGAGGTCGACCTCGACGTCGGCGTCGAGGATCTGGCCGGTCGCCTTGTTCGCGGTGTCGGTCGTGACCGCCAGCGCCGTCTGGTCGTACACCATGTCGCAGTCGCCCTTGGCGGCGACGTGGCACCAGTCCTTGCCGTGGAAGATGAGCGAGTTGCGGGCGTCGTTGACGGCCAGCGGGGTCGGGGCGTCCGACATCGCCGTGTCGAGCTGGAGATAGGTGCAGGGGGTCTGGCCGCGGCTCCAGGCCGCGGCCGCGCCGGCCACCGCGCCGGCGACCTGGTCGGGCGTCATGCTCGACTGGTTGAAGTCGTGCGGGTAGCCGGTGATGGCCACGGTCGTCTCGGCCCAGAAGAACGGCGCGTTGTCCTCGGTCACGTAGCGGACGAAAGCCGCCGCGGGGCGGGGTGTCGCGAGCGCCAGCGCCGCCGCGAGGAGCGCGCCTGCCTGCGCCCGCCTCATCGTCCGCCGCCAGCGGCGCCCGTCACGAGCGCGCGCACCTCGGTCCGCAGATCGACGAGCGGCCGCGGCTGCGCCTTGAACACCTCCGCCGAGGCCGGCGTGGTGCGGACGAAGGCGGCGCCGGCGCGCCCGGGGGCGCTCACCATCCAGCGGCCGGTCGCCTCTTCGCGCCGCAGCGGGCGCTTGCCCTGGGCCATCCCCACCACGATGGCTCGGCCCGGCGTCTGGGGCGGAAAGCGGAGAAAGAGCAGCGTCCGCTCGCCCGGCGAGAACGGAGGCATCCCTTCGACCCGCATGGTCAGGCCGTCGAGCGACCCGCCCGGCTGCACGACCTGGACGTGAGAGGCCGGCGCCGCCGCGCCTTTCCAGCAGTCGACGACCGCGAGATCGATGGTGGTGAGGATCCGGTTGTGGTCGGCGTTCCAGGAGGTCTTGACGGAGACGACGTCCACGACCGAGATCTGATCGGCGCGCGCGACGAGCGTCGGCAGATCGAGCGCCAGGACCAGCGTGGCCGCGGCGGGCTTGACGAAGGCCAGAGCAAGCAGGAGCGCGACCATCGCAAACAGTCGACGCGAGGGGCGCATGACGGAGGCCATAATAAGGTGGAAACTGATAAGGCGGAAACAGCCGTTTGTTGAACGGTCAAGCGGGAGGCGCGCCGCCCGGGGCGACCGGCGGCGCGGCGCTGGTGGCGGGTGGCGACGCGGGCGCGGTACCGCTGCGGCTCGGGGGGGTGGTCCGGACGTGATAGGCGCCACCGGCGCCCGGTAGCGCCGGTCCCGATTGAGCCTTCTCGCGGGCCAGCTCCATGAAGCGGTACTGGCTGCGGACGACCTTGGCCGTCACGCCGCTCGGACCGGGGCCGTTCGTGCCGTTGGTCACGCCCTCGGGGCGGACCCGCGTGTAGCTGCCGTCGGCGTTGAGCCGCCGGGCCTTGACGTTGTCCTCCAGCGCGATGCCCAGGATCTCGTGCTGCACCCGGTCGCGCAGCCCCTCGTCCTCGATGGGGAACATCACCTCGACCCGGCGCTGGAAGTTGCGCGGCATCCAGTCGGCCGACGAGAGGTAGACTTCGCGCTTGCCGCCGTTGTCGAAGCTGAAGATGCGGGCGTGCTCGAGGAACCGATCGACGATGCTGGTGACCCGGATGTTGTCGGATATGCCGGGGACGCCGGGGCGGAGGCAGCAGATGCCGCGCACGATGAGCTCGATCGACACCCCTGCCTGCGAGGCGCGGTAGAGCGCCTTCACCACCGGCCCGTCGACGAGCGCGTTCATCTTGGCCACGATGTGCCCCTTTGGCCCCAGCGCCGCTTCGCGGTCGATGAGCGCGATGATCCGCTCCTGCAGCCCCAGCGGGGCGACCGAGAACTTCTTCCACGACGGCGGCGAGGAGTAACCGGTGAGGAGGTTGAACAGCGCGCCCGCGTCGTCGGCGTAGGCGTCGCGCGCGGTGAAGTAGGAGAGATCGCCGTAGATCCGCGCCGTCGACGGGTTGTAGTTGCCGGTCGACAGGTGCACGTAGCGCTTGATCCGGTTCCCCTCGCGCCGGACCACCAGCGCCACCTTGCAGTGGGTCTTGAGGCCGATGAGGCCATAGACGACATGCACGCCCGCATCTTCCAATGTCCGCGCCCATTGAATGTTGGGGGCTTCGTCGAAGCGCGCCTTGAGCTCGACGACGGCGGTCACCTGCTTGCCGTTCTCGGCGGCGCGGATGAGGGCCCGGATGATCGCCGAGTCGGCGCTGGTGCGGTAGAGCGTCTGCTTGATGGCCAGCACGTTGGGGTCGTCGGCCGCCTCGGAGATGAACTCCACCACGTCCTCGAACGACTCGTAGGGGTGCTGGAGGAGCACGTCGCGCTGGGCGATGACGCGGAAGATGTCGTCGTACTCCTGCAGCGGCGGCACGATCTGGGGCGAGAACGGCTCGTCCTTGTACTCGCGCAGGTCCTCGCGCGCGCAGACGGGCGCCAGGTCGGCCAGGTGCAGGGGACCCTCGAAGAGGTAGACGTCGTCGGGCTCGAGTCGCAGCGCGGCGCTGAGGAAGCCGACCACCTCGGGTGGGGTGTCGTGCGCGATTTCGAGCCGCACGGCGCTGCCGCGCTCGCGCCGCCGCAGCTCCTTTTGGATGGTCTTCAGCAGGTCGTCGGCCTCGTCCTCGTCGATCGAGAGATCGAAGTTGCGCGTCACCCGGAAGGGACTGCAGCCGAGCACCCGGAACCCGGGGAAGAGCTCGCCCGCGTGCATGGCGATGAGGTCCTCGAGCAGCGTGAAGGAGAACTTTCCGGGCCCGGCCACCTCGGTGATGCGGGGGAGCACCGAGGGGACCTGCACGACGGCGACCATCGTCTCGCGCCGCGCGACCTTCTCACGCTCGCGGTGCATCAGGATCGCCAGGTTGAGGCTGCGGTTGCGCAGCATGGGGAAGGGGTGGTTGGGGTCGACCGCCAGCGGCGTCAGCACCGGCCAGACCTCCTTGGCGAAGTAGACCTGGAGGTGCGCCTTCTGCTCGGGCGGCAGATCCTGCGCGCGGAGCAGCCGGATGCCCGCCTCCGCCAGCCCGGGCGCGACCTCGGTCCGCCAGACGCGGTACTGCTCACTCACCATCGCGTGGGCGCGGGCGCTGATGGCCGCCAGCTGCTCGGCCGGGGTCAGGCCGTCGGGGGGCGTCTCCGAGACGTTGCCCGACAGCTGCTGTTTGAGGCCGGCGACGCGCACCATGAAGAACTCGTCCAGGTTCGAGGCGACGATGGCCAGGAACTTGAGTCGTTCGACCAGCGGCACGGTCGCATCGCGCGCCTCCTCGAGGACCCGTTCGTTGAACCCCAGCCAGGAGAGCTCGCGGTTGATGAACAGCTTGGCGTTCGCCGGATCGTTGGCGACCGGGGGCTTGGGAGCCAGGTTCTTGCGCGTGCGACGGGCCACAGCACGACCATCTTACCTCAGGGGAATCACGTTCCCCTCGGGGGCCGTGAGGGGGGCTACCCTAATGCGCGTCGGAGAGGAAGCCGCTGCGCCGCTCGTGGCCGGGGAAGGTCACCTGGACCGCGCGCCGGTCGCGGCGGTGGCCGTGCGCCCGGAGCCGCGCGCCCTTGAGGGTCTCCTCCACGAGATCCTCGAACGACAGGCCGGCGCCGTGGGCGATCTTGGGGAGCAGGCTGGTGGGCGTCATGCCGGGGAGAGTGTTCACCTCCAGCACCACCTCGTTTCCCTTGTCGCTCACGATGAGGTCGACGCGCGTGGCGCCGTCGCAGCCGAGCGCCTCGTGGGCCAGCGTCGCCAGCCGCAGCGCCGAGCGGTAACGCTCGGGCGACAGGCGCGCCGGCAAATGGTACTCGGTGCGGCCGCTGGTGTACTTGTTGCGGAAGTCGTAGAAGCCGCGCTTGGGGACGATCTCCACCGCGCCGAGCGGCTTGCCGTCGAGGATGGCGACCGAGATCTCCTTGCCGTCGATGTAGCGCTCGACCAGGACGTCGTCGTCGAAGCGCAGCGCCTGCTCGACCGCCGCCTCCAGCTCCAGCTCGTCGCGCGCGATCTTGATCCCCAGCGACGACCCTTCACCGGCCGGCTTGACGATGACCGGAAATCCGAACGACCCGTGCAGCTCGAGGAGCTCCTCGCCGCCGTCGAACTGGACCACGTAGCCGGGCGCGGTGGGCAGGTTGTTGAGGCGGAAGACCTCCTTGGCCCGCACCTTGTTCATGGAGAGCGCGGAGGCCAGCACGCCCGAGCCGGTGTAGGGGATTCCCAGAAGCTCCAGCAGTCCCTGGATACAGCCGTCCTCGCCGTAACGGCCGTGCAGGGCGACGAAGGCGACGTCGATGCGTGATTGCCGCAGCACCATGTCGACGTCGCGGTCGACGAACAGCGGCCAGGCGTCGTACCCCCGGTCGGTCAGGGCGGCCAGCACCGCCTCACCGGTGCGAATCGAGATGTCCCGCTCCGCCGACAGCCCGCCCATGAGAACGCCGATCTTGCGCTGTCCGATCATGCTCCACCGGTAACCTCGCCGCGTGCAGTCGTCAAAAAAACTTCATCTGTGGTAAAGACGGGCGCCATGACTTTTCTAGAAGCGGCCTTCGAAGTCCTGCGACTCGAAGGGAAGCCGCTGCACTACAAGGAGCTGACGGAGCGGGTGGTCGGACGGAAGCTGCTCACTTTCGTGGGCCGCACGCCCGAGGTCACCATGCAGACGCAGCTGACGGCGGCGGTGAAGAAGGCGCCAGGAAATCCGTTCGTGCGGGTCAAACCCGGCGTGTTCGGGCTCCTGCGCTACCCCGAAGTCTCGGCGGAGGAGCGCGCCGCCGCCACGGCCAAGCCCGAGGCGCCCGCCAAGCGTGCCCGGGCGGCCGAGGAGGACGCCGCCGGCGCGGCGGGCGAGGGGCGACGACGCCGCCGGCGCGGGGGGCGCGGCCGCGAGCGCGATCAGGAAGAGCGGAGGCCTGCGGCCGCAGCGGCACCGGCGGGCGACGACGGCGAGGCGGAGGAGCCCACCCACGGCGGCGGCCTGTCGGCCGAGGCGCGCGCGGCGGCCCTGGCCGAGACCGGCGTTCTGGAAGGCGACGACGACGCAGCTGGCGACGAGGAGGTCCCAAGCGCGATGGATTCGACGGACGATGACGAGACCGCCGGGACGGCACCGCCCGAAGGCGCGGGCGCGGCCGAGGCGGGCGCTGCCGACGAGGGCGACGAGGGGGAGGAGGGCGATCGGGAAGAGGGAGGAGACGAGGGGGCGGGCCCGTCCGGCGGCGACCGTCCGGGCGGCGCTCCCGGCGTCGAAGGGCACCGGGCCGAGGGTGAGTTCGGGCCCGGCCGCCGCCGCCGGCGCCGCCGCCGGCGTGGGGGCCGCGGTGAGCTGGAAGGGGGAGGGTTCGCAGACGCCCCGCGCCCGAGCGGCAGCGCAAGCTCGAGCGCAAGTCCAAGTACGAGTGCAAGCGAAGGATCGCTGGCGGCGCCGGGCGGTGAAGGCGCCGGCTTCGCGCCGACCGAGTCCGGAGGTGGCGCGGCGGCCAACGGCGAGGCGGGTGGCCCGCCCAACGGGGGCGACAACGGGCAGGGACCGCGGCGGATCATGACGCCCGTCGACGCGGCGCTGGAGATCTTGCGCGGCCAGGCGCCCGGGCGGGGGACCGCCGTCCGACAGATCGCCGACATGGCGACCCGCCGGCGACTCGTCCACGGCGAGCCCAACGAGGCCTGGCGGGTCATGCGGACGGCGCTGGCCGCCGAGTCCCGGGAGCGTCTGCGCGCCGGGATGCGCCCCCGCGTGCGGGCCGCCGGCGCGGGACTCTTCGCGCTCTCCCGCCGGCCGCCGGAAGGGGAGCTGGAGCGCGCCGAGCAGGTGTTCGGCGAGGCGCGCCGCGCCCTGCGCGAGCGGACGGTGGCGTCGCTGGAGCGGCGGCTCGGCGAGCTGCCGGGCTCGGCGTTCGAGGCGCTCTGCCGCGTGCTCCTGCAGCGGGAGGCGTTCGGTCCGGCCACCTTCGTCAAGCGGATCGACAACACCGTCTACATCGAGGCGCTGCGCGGCCGCGGGGGGCGCTCGTCGCGCTGCCTCATCGCGCTTCGCCCCGGTGCTTCGCCGGGCGGGCGGAACGCGATCCTCGAGCTGCGCGTGGGGATCATGAAGCGAGGCCAGGACGAGGGGCTGCTCATGCTGGCCGGTCGTATGGCCGAGGACGGGATCGCCGCTTGGAAAGATCCTGGACCGCCGATCGAGATCGCCGACGGACCGGCGCTGGCCGAGACCTGCATCCGGCACGGGGTGGGCGTCATCAACGCGACCGTCAGCGTCGACTTCGTGGACGCCGACTTCTTCGCCGAGATCGCCGAAGGGTAGGCGGGGGGCCTTGGAGGCCGTCTGGCGGTGGCTGGGGCGTGCGCCGTTCGCCGAGACGGCCGCGCTCCAGGAGCGCCTGCGCGCGGATCTGCTGGCCGGGGTCGGCCCCGAGACGCTGCTCTTCTGCGAGCACGATCCGGTGGTGACGCTCGGCCGCTCGGCGCGCCCGGAGAACGTGCTGGCGCCGGCGGCGGAGCTCTCGCGCCGCGGCGTGACGGTCGCGGCCGCGTCGCGCGGCGGCGACGTGACCTATCACGGGCCCGGTCAGCTGGTCGGCTACCCGGTCGTGCGTCTCCGGAGCGGCGTGGTCGGCCACATGACGGCCATGGCGCGGGCCGTGGGTCGCGTCCTCGCCGAGCTGGGCGTCGCCACGACGTTCCGCCGCGACGCGCCTGGCCTGTGGACAAATGACGAAAAGCTGTGTGCCTTCGGGGTCCACGTCCGCTCCCGCGTCGCCGTCCACGGGTTCGCGCTCAACGTGACGGCCGACCTCGACGCCTTCGATCTGATCGTGCCGTGCGGGCTCCCCGGCGTGCGCACCACCTCGCTCGGGCGGTTGGGCGTCACGCCGCCGCCGCTCGAGATCCTCGCCGCGCGCGTGGCGCGCGAGCTCGGCTTGGAGTTGAACGTCACGTTTCACGCCAACGCAATTGCAATGCTGGATGGGATCACTAGAATGGTTGGTGCGTGAAGTCTGTCTGCCAGCCGCGCGTCTTGGTCGTTCACAACCGCGACTACGAGGGCGCGGAGGCCGATCCAGAGAATCGTTCTCGCGAGGACGTTCTCGGAACGGTGGGGAGCGTGACGAAGGCGCTCGACGCCGTCGGCTGGCCGTCGGGGACGGTCGGGATAGGCGCCGACCTCGACGAGGCCCTCGGCGAGATCGCCGAGTTCGCGCCCGACGTCGTCTTCAACCTCTGCGAGTCGATCGACGGGGTGAGCAGCCTCGAGCCGCTGCTGCCGATGCTGCTCGAGCGCGCCGGCGTGGCCTACACCGGATCGGCGCCGCTCACCCTGGGACTGGCGGTGCACAAACACCGGGCCAAGGACGTGCTGCGCGGCGCCGGGGTGCCGACGCCCGAGGCGACGCTCTTGACCACACCCGACGTCTCTCAGGTCACGCTTCCGTTTCCCCTGATCGTCAAACCGGCCCGCGAGGACGCCTCGGTCGGCATCACCGCCGATTCCGTGGTCCACGATCGCGGCGCGCTCGAGCGGCAGGTGACCGTCGTGCTGGCCCGTTATCGTCAGCCGGCGCTGGTGGAGCGCTATGTCGAAGGGCGCGAGATCTACGTCTCCCTGCTGGGGCGGACGCAGGGGGGCGCCGACATGTTGCCCCTCTACGAGATCGACTTCTCCGAGATGCCGCCCGGCTGTCCGCGCATCGTCTCCTTCGACGGCAAGTGGGTCGAGAGCTCGCCCGAGTTTCGCGGCACCAAGCCGGTCCCCTGCGAAGGGCTGTCGGCGGCGACGCTCTCCCGGATCGCCGAGGTGGCCGAACGTGCCTTCGCGGCGATGGAGCTGCGCGACTACGCGCGGCTCGACGTGCGCCTGGCGGCCGACGGCACCCCCTACGTGATCGACGTGAATCCGAACTGCGACCTGTCGGAGGGGGCGGGGTTCGCCCGAGCCGCGCGCGCCGCCGGCCTCGGATATGATGAGGTGGTCAGGCGCATCGTCGACCTCGCCCTCCTGAGGCGTCCCCATGCCGACACGATCCCCTTCACGGCGCGCGCGCGCGCGACCACCCAGCGAAGCCGCTCGGTTCTCCCCAGCCAGCCCGCCCGGCGGGGCGTACGCTCGGGCTGACAGACCCCGCGGGCGCGCGAGCCGGTGGGGCGCGGTGGCGTCGTTGAGGATCTTGGTCCTCGGCTGGGGGCTGGTGGCGCTCGGCTGTCACCGGGCGGCTCCCGTCGCGCCGCCGCGGCCGCGCCCCGCGTTGGGGGACGTCGACGTTCAGGTGAGCGTGGCGCCCGACGACGCCTCGCCGCCTCACCTCGATGCGGCGCTGCTGCGAGAGCGGCTGCGCGCGCGCCTGCTCGCCTCGGGGCTGTTTTTGGCGCCGGGCACCGACGGGGGCGCGGCACCGCGGGCGCGCGTGACGGCGCGGATCGCCACCGAGGCGGTGGAGGTGGGCGGCAAGGGCGAAGCGCGCGCGCGCGTCGAGCTGCGCCTCGACGACGGGCGCGCCGAGGCGGCCGACAGCCTGTCGTTCGCGCTCGAAGGCCGGGGGAGCGAGCGTTACGCGGCGGCGCCCGCGCGCAAGGCGGCAGCGTCCACGCCCGCACCGCGCGACGCGGTCACGAGGGATCTCGTGCTGCGGGTGGCAGGCGATCTGATCGACGGCTACCTGGCGCGGCGGCAGATCGCCGAGGGGCCGCCCGCGGCCGTCCACGCCGCGCTGGGGGCCGACGGCGGCGAGCTGCGCGACGAGGCGATCCACGCGGCGGGCGAGCGGAAGCTGCGCGACGAGGCGCCGCGGCTGCTCCAGCTGCTGAACGATCCGGACGAGCGGACGCGCGACGAAGCGCTCGGCGCGTTGATCGCGCTCGGGGATCGGCGCGCCGTCACCGAGCTGACCCGCACCCGGTCGCTGCGGGATCGCCGCGAGATGCGAAAGATCATCGAGGCGATCGCCATCCTGGGCGGCCGCGAAGCGGACGACTACCTCTCCTTCGTGGCGGCCACACACGACGACGACGAGATCCGGGCCGAGGCGGCGGCCGCCCGCGCGCGGCTCGAACGGCGAGAAAACGATGCAACGGCGCTGGGTTCCAGATGACAGGGGCCGCGGTTGCCAACTTTCGTTATCGATTAGCATTTCTTTTGTGATTGCAATAAGATTGCCTATGTGGCGGTCGCCAATGTAGTTGACAGGGCGGAGGCGGCGTCGATTCCGGCGCGCTTCCGGCTGGGCGAGCGACTGGGCGCGGGCGCGTCGGGCGAGACGTTCGCCGCGCGCGACACGACCGACGACAGCGCATGCGTGGTCAAGCTGTTCGCCGCGGATGCGCGCGGGCAGCGGTTCGCGCTGGCCGAGTTCCGCGGCCTCGAGACGCTCGCGCACCCGAGCGTCGTCCGGCTGCGTGACATCGGCCGCCTCGCCGACGGGCGGCTCTACCTCGTGACCGACCAGATCGTCGGCCCGGGCCTCGAGTCGGTGGCGACGATCGCCGACGAGGAGGCGCGTCGGACGCTGTTCGCGCGCGCCGCGATCGATCTGGCGTCCGCGCTCGCGCACCTGCACGCGCGCGGCATCATGCACGGTGACGTCTCGCCCGCCAACGTGCGGCTCTCCTCGGCGGACCCCACGGCACCGCGCGCCGTGCTGATCGACTTCGGGCTGGCGGGCCCCGCGCGCGCCGCCGACGGCGTGGCGCGCGGGACGCTCGGCTACGCGGCGCCCGAGTCGCTGACGGGCGCCCGGACGCCCGCCACCGATCTCTTCGCGCTGGGCGCCACGCTCTACGAAGCCTGGAGCGGCGCGCCGCCGTTCGGGCGCGGCCTGCGCGCGGCCGAGCGCGTGCTGGCAGAGCCGCCGCCGCCGCTCTCGTCGGTGCGTCCGGGGCTGGGCGCCGGCTGGGACGCGCTCTTGGCGCGTCTGCTGGCCGCCGATCCGGCCGAGCGCCCGGCGAGCGCGCGCCTCACGCTGCGCGAGGTGATGCGTCTCGGCGCCGGGGCCGCGACGCCGACGGAGCTCGATCTGCAGCTCCCGTACCCCGACGGCGATCCGCTGGCCGGTCTCCTGGTCGGCCGCAAGAGCGAGCGGGCGTCGCTGCGCGCTCTGTTCGAGCGTCTCGCCGAAGGGACTGCGCCCGCTTCGGCGCTGGCGCTGGTGGGCGCTCCGGGCTCGGGGAGGCGGACGCTGTTCGAGGCCGCGGCGCGCGAGGCAGCGGTCGCGGCGGCCGCCGGGGCGCTGGCGGGCATCGATTTTTGGCGGGGCGACGTGGCGGGCCTGGAGCGCTTCCTGGGCGCGATCTCGAAGTCCGAGAGCGACGACGCCCGGCGCGCGGTCGAGTCGCGCATGGCGGCGCTGGCGGAGTCGATCGAGACGCGCGCGCGGACGCGACCGCTCTGCCTGTTCCTGGAGGAGAGCGCGGCGGCCGAGGCGCTGGCGACGTTCGTGGCCGGCGCGGCGCCCAGCGGGCGGGCGCTGCTGGTCGTTCCGACCCGCGCGCCGCTCGGGCGTCCCTTCGGCGCCGAGATCGCGCTGCCGCCCCTGGGAATCACCGAGATCGCCGAGCTGGTCGGCGCCGCCGTCGACCAGCCGCCGCCGGCCGAGGCGATCGCCGCGATCGCGGAGGTCTCGCGGGGCAACGCGGCCTCCGCGGCGTTGCTGGCGCGGCGGCTCATCGCTGCCCTGCGCGTCGGCGACGATTGGAGGCCCCGCCAGGCCGACGGCGATCTGGAGACGCTGCTGGCCGCTGGTTTCGCCGCGCTTCCGGCGGGGACCGGGCGCTTGCTGTTGGGCGTGGCGCTGGCGGGCGAGGCGGGCGCGGAGGTGGCGGCGCTCGACGAGCCGGGGACGGCCGGGGCGCTGGCGACCGCGCGCAACGCCGGCTGGCTCGAGGTGGGCGCCGGCCGCGCGCTCCATCTGCCGAGCGCGGCGCACCGGCGGGTGGTGCTGGCGGGCCTGGCGGGCGCGGCCGCGGTGGAGGTGGGCGTCCGAGCGCTCGGCGCGCTCGGGCCCGACGATCCGAGGCGCGTCGACGCCCTGGTGGTGGCCGGGCGTCGCCAGGAGGCGGCCGAGGCCCTGCGCCAGGAGGCGGCGGCAGCCACCTCGGCGGGCGATCACGGGCGCGCGGCGCTGTTGCTCGAGCGCGCGTCGGAGCTGGCACCCGCGGCGCTGACGTTTGGCGAGCGGCTGGCCCTGGCCACGGGCCTCGGCGCGATGGCGCGCTACGAAGACGCGGCGCGCGTGTTGGTCGAGGCGCGCGCGCGGGCCGAGGGCGCGGCGGAGGTCGCGGCCGCTTGCGAGCGCGAAGGCTGGCTGCTCACCCGCCGTGGCGATCTCGCGGGGGCCCGGGGCGTGCTCGAGCGGGGTCTCGCCGAGAGCGAGGCGGCCGGCCAGCCGGCGCCTGGCTTGCGCGCGCGCCTCGGGCGCCTCCTGGTCACCGCCGGGCGGTTCGCCGAGGCGCTGGCCATCGTGGAGCCGACGCTGGCGGCCGGAGCGGGCGGCGAGATGGTCCGGGTTCTCGCCACGGAGACGGCGCTCCTGGCCAGCGCCTACCTCGGCGATCTCGCGGCGGCGCGCGGGCGCTTGGCGGCCCTGGAGAGACTGAGCCTGGGCGAGACGCGCCGCGCGTATCTCGCGGCCCTGCTGGCCCAGCTGGCGGGAGACGAGGTGGCGGCGCGCGACGCCTACCGACGCGCTTACGACGTCGCCGCGAAGGAGAACGACGTCCACACGGTGGCCGCCGTGGCGCTCAACCTCGGCGGGATGTTGGTCGAGGAGGGGCTCTATGGCGAGGCCCTGACGGCTTCCTCACGCGCGGTTCGCGAGCTGGGGCGGCTCGGTGCCAACGCCGAGCTCCTGCCCGCCCTGGTGAACGCCGCCAACCTCTTCGTCGAGCTCGGCGACCTGGCGGCAGCGCGGCGGGCGCTCGATCGGGCGCTCGGTCTCGCCGCGGGCGGCCGGTCGGGGCGGGCGGCGGCGACCGCGGCGTTCGTGGAGGGGGACCTCGGGCGCCGGCGCGGCGAGATCGAAGCGGCGCTCGCGCATTACCGGCAGAGCGCGGCGCTCTATCGCGAGGCCGCGTATCCCCAAGGCGCGGTCAGCGCGCTGTTGGCGGTGGCAGAGACGCTGGCGGTGGCCGGGCGCCCCGCCGACGCGCGGCGGGCGTTCGCCGAGGCCGTCGAGGTCAGAGGCGAGGCCGGCGCTCCCGGCGATCCCGATTTGGCGCGCGCCGAGGCTCACCTGGCGCTCGCCGAGGGGGGCGGCGCGGCGCCGGGGGCTTTGGCCGCCCGGCTCGATCGGCTGGCGCGCCAGGCCGAGGCGCGCGCGCGACGCCCGGCCGCCTGGCGCCTGGCCGTGCTGGCCGGCCGTCTGGCGGCGCGCGCCGGGGCGACCAGCGAGGCGCGCGCCGCGTTCGAGTTTGCTCGCACCGTTTGGAAGGAGGTCCGGATGGCAACGCCCGAACATCACCGCGTCGCGCTGGAGAGCGATCCAGACGCCCTCTGGCTCGGTCCCGAGGGGGCCGAGCAGTCGGGGGGCGGCCCGATCGCGGCGCGCGCGCAGGCCGCCGAGGGACGCCTGCGGCGCCTGCTGCGCATCAACAAGCGACTCAACAGCGAATTGCGGCTGCCGCGGCTCCTGGAGATGGTGCTCGACACCGTCATCGAGCTGACCGACGCCGAGCGTGGGTTCCTCCTGCTCGAGGACGAGAGCGGCGAGCTCTGCGTCAAGGCCGCGCGCAACATCGATCAGCGGACGCTCGAGACCGAAGAGCTGGCGCTGTCGCGCTCGATCGCCCGCCAGGCGGCGGCCGGCGGCGAACCGGTGGTGACCATCGACGCCGCGGGCGACGACCGCTTCCGGGAGGCCCTGTCGGTCTCCGACCTGCACCTCCGCTCGGTGCTGGCGGTGCCGCTGGCCATCAAGGGTCGGGTGGCGGGCACGATCTACGTCGACCACCGCCTGCGCAAGGGGGCGTTCGATCAGGAAGACGTACGGTTGGTGCTCGACTTCGCGGAGCAGGCCGCGATCGCGCTGGAGAATGCGCGTCTGCTCAGCGAGCTCAAGCGGCGCGAGCGCCAGGTGGAGGCGCTCAACCGGCGTCTGGAGGCGGAGCTGGCGGCGCGACGGGAGGAGATCTCGGGGATCAAGGTCGAGC
>Ga0134128_10003485_pt1 | contig 19222 bp, 21 predicted proteins | sample KB31754_FD_96462 | JGI IMG/M metagenome (GOLD analysis project Ga0134128, IMG submission 96462) | Terrestrial soil microbial communities with excess Nitrogen fertilizer from Kellogg Biological Station, Michigan, USA - KB3-175-4 | ecosystem: Environmental > Terrestrial > Soil > Unclassified ...
ATGCCGCGCGCAACGCGCGGTACCGCGCGCGGACTCGCGCCAGGTCGTGCGCCGAGAAGCGGAATCGGAAGTGAAAGAGCGCGAGCAGCACCGGGCCGGTCACGACGAGGCCCAGATGGCTCAGCAATCGCTGCACGCGCAACGCGAGGCGGCTGCGCAGCCGCAACCGCGCATGCGTCATCCGTCTAGGGAACGAGCTTGCCGATCAGGGCGACGGCGTCACCGACAGTGGCGATCGAGTCGGCTGCGTCGTCGCTGACCTCGATCCCGAACTCGTCCTCGAACGCGAGCACGATGTCGACGAGGCGCGCGGAGTTGATGCCGAGATCGGCGAGGAAGGTCGTGTCGGGCGTGATGTTGGACAGCGCCTTCCGATTCTTGACGTAGGGCGTGACGAGCGCGATGACTTTCTCGGTGATCTCGGCTTCGGTCATGGGACTTCCTGGCAGGTTGAACGGGGTTGAATGAATCAGCTTGGCCACTTGCGGAAGACGATGCAACCGTTGACGTCGCCGAAGCCGAAGCTGCTCTTCACGATGGTCCGCCCGGTGAAGGCGCGTGTCTGCTGCACGACTGATGCGCGGAACGGTTCGATCTTCGGATGCAGGTCCTCGCAATTGATCGAGCCGTGCAGGAATTCGTGGTGCAGTTGCAGAACCGTTGCAACGCATTCCAGACCACCGGCAGCGCCGAGAGCATGCCCGATCATGCTCTTGGTAGCATTGATCGGCGGCAATCGGCGGGCGTCGACATCCAGCGCATGCCGCCAGTTCTCGAGCTCGTGCGGATCGGCAAAGGTCGCGGTCAGATGGCCGTTGATCGCGTCGACCTCGCCGGACTCGATGCCGGCCTCCGCCAGCGCGGCGCGCACGCAGCGTACCACGCCGGCGGGATTGGGCGCGGTCATCGAGCCGCCCTCGCGCTGGCCGCCGCTGTTGACGTGTCCGCCGATCACTTCGGCGTAGATGCGCGCGCCGCGCCCCTCGGCGCTGGCGAGGCTCTCCAGCATCAGCAAGCCCGCCCCGGAGCCGGGAACGAAACCGCTCGCACTGGCGCTCATCGGACGCGATGCGCGCTCGGGAGCGTCGTTGCTCTGGCTCGCCAGCACCTTCATCGCGTCGAACCCCGACCAGGTGTAGTGCGAAGCGCCTTCGACGCCACCGGCGATCATCCGCGCGATCCGCCCGGTCCTGATCCTGTGGAAGGCGTCGATCACGGCTTCGGTTCCCGTCGTGCATGCCGAGCTGTTCGTGGTGGTCTGCCCGCCAAGCGCCAACAGACCGCCGACCTTGGCCGAGACGGCGCTGCACATGACCTGCTCGACCATCGTCGAGCCGAGCCGGCGGACGCGGCCCTTGTCGACCATCGGGATCAGACGCTCGCCGATGGTCTGCATGCCGCCGATGCCCGTGCCGACGATGGCGCCGGTATCCCAGTCGACCGGAGCATCCGGGGCGATCTCGCGCAAGCCAGCATCGCGCCAGCAATCGATGCCGGCGATAGCCGCATAGATCATCGCGTCGTTCATCGCCAGGAGATCGTCGGGAGCGAGGTAGGCGTGCTCGAGCTCGTCCACGCCCTGCGGCACGCCGCCGACCTGGCAAGCGAAATTCCGCTCGGCGAGCTTCTCGATGAAGCGGATGCCGGAGACTCCGCCGCGAAGCGCGGCTTCGTAGGCTTCGAGACCGTGGCCGTTCGGCGCGAGGACGCCGAGGCCGGTCACCACGACGCGATGGCTGATGGCGTCACCTGCCACGCTTCACTCCCACGCCGGCCAGCGTGCCCTCGGCCCCGATGCGGCCATCGGCGAGGAGCAGCTCGACCCGGCTCTTCAGCTTCATGCGGCGAAAGAATACTTTCTCGCCGCGCAGCGTGACGCGCTCGCCGGGAAGGACGGGAAGATGGAATTCCACCTGGCACTCGGTAAAGAAGGTGATCCACTGCGGCAATTCGGCGGCCGGAAGCTCCTGTGCGGCGAGGTAGATGCCCAGCGCGACAACGCCCGTCTGCGCCATCGCCTCGATGAGGATCGCCCCGGGTGTCACCGGATCGCCGGGAAAATGGCCCCGATAGAAGAATTCGTCCCGCTTGAACGCATAGCTGCCGACGATATGCTCGCCGTCGATCTCGTCGATCCGATCGATGAAGCGGAACGGCTCCTGCTGCGGGACGGCATGCAGCACCTCGTCGGCGGTCATTTGTTGAGCACCCCCCCTTTGCTGTTGGCCGACCGCGCCGGATAGTCCATGTACTGGATACCCGGGTAGATGCCCACCTTCGCTTCGCGCACGCTGTAGATCGCCTCGCCGTCGATGCTGACCGAGCCGTCGCCGATGACTACTGCGGCACCCTGCAACTGCGAGTACCGGCGCACCTCGACGCGGTAGGTCGCGACGCCGTCGTGAGGCCGAATCTGGCCGAAGAAGTCGACTTCCTTGCAACCGAGCGCACGGCCCGCACCGAGTCCGCCACGCAGCGCGCAATACATGCCAAGCAGCTGCCAGATCGCGTCGACACCGAGGCAACCCGGTTGCACCGGGTCGTTGCCGAAGTGACAGAGGAAATACCAGGCATCGAGGTGGATGTCCTGCTCGGCCACGATGAGGCCGCGGCGCCCGGCGTGCTCGATGGCGACGATGCGGTCGAACATCAGCATCGGCGGCAGCGGCAACGACGGGATCGCGCCCGGCGCATCGGCGACGAGCGTCTGCCTGCCCCAGGCCAGCAGTTGCTGCTTGTCGAAGCTCGCGGCCTGCATGAACTGGGCGTAGGTCATCAGCCCCCCGGCTTGACGGCCCGCGACCGGACTCATTCACCGACCTCGAACAGCAGTCCGCCCCAGCTCAAGCCCCCGCCAACGACGACGAGCGACACGAGATCGCCCGCGTGCAGCCGGCGCTCGTTCTGCGACAGCACGCTCGGCGCTCCCGCAGCGCCGCAGTTGCCGAAGCGACCGACGTTGAACCAGTGGTCATCGGGCGCGATGCCCGCACTGCGGCTGATATGGTCGAGCATGCCGCGGTTGGCCTGGTGGCCGATGAACTTCATCCGCGCCGCGCGTTCGGGACCGACCTCCTCACGAAGCTGCGCGAGCACCGCGAGCGAGCGCTTGATCGCGAAGGTCTGCACGGCACGGCCGTCCTGCGCGAAGTGACCCGCCTGCACGAAGCGCACCCTGTCGCAGCCTTTAGGGTCGGAGCCGAAGCGGCTGCCGATGAGCCTCAATCTCGCCGGCAGCCGCGCCGAGACGACCTGCGCCGTCGAGCCATCCCCCCACAACACGCAGCTGTTCCGGTCGTTGTAGTCGATCGAGCGGGTGCTGTTCTCGACTTGCAGCAGCAGCACGTAATCGGGCAGGCGCTCCGGACGCATCCCGGCGAGCACGTGGAACTGGGCGGCGAGCGTCGAGCATGCCGAATTGACGTCGAACGCCGGCGCCTCGATGCCCAGCGCGGCGGCGATCGTGCACGCTTCGGCCGGACAGCTCGACTGCGGTGTGCAGCTGCCCGAGATCACCATGCCGATGTCCGCGGCCTGGATGCCGGCTGCGGCGATCGCCTGGGTCGCGGCCAGCGCACCCGTTTCGGCATTGGTGTAGAGCGATGCCTCGCTCGCCCGGCGCGGATCGGCATTGCGCGTGGTCCGGATGTAGTCGAGCGACAGCACCGTGCGCCGCGACTCGATGCCCACGCGCTCCATGATCCACTGCGCATCGGTACCGATGTCGAGATCGCGAAGAAACGCATTGTCGATCTCGTTGGGCGGGTGGAAATGGCCGAGGCCGTGGACGTAGATCATCGCGGATACTCGCGCTTCAAAGCGGGGCGATGTGCTCGCCGCCGTCGACGCGGATCAGCGCGCCGTTGACCCACGCGGCCTCGTCGAGGCACATCAGCGCGATGAAGTCGGCGACTGCCTCCGGTGTCGTGGTGCGCCTGAACGGATTGCGCCGTTGCGCCACCGCCTGCATTGCCGCACTTCCGGGGATGAGCTTCAACGCAGGCGTCGACGTGACGCCTGCCTGGATGATGTTCGAGCGAATGCCGTACGGTGCGTATTCGACGGCGATCGCACGCGACACCGATTCGAGGGCGGCCTTGGCGGCCGCCACCGCGGCGTATCCCTTCCACGCGGTGGTGTTGCCTTCGCTCGTCAGTCCGAGAACGCGCGCGTCGCCGGCGAACAGTCGCAACCGGTGCAGATCCTGCACCCACGCGAGGAGGCTCGTGCCCATTGCATGGATGGTGCGCGCCATGTCCTCCTCGTCGAGCAGCGTGTCGCCGTAGCTCGTCGCCTGCAGCGCGTGCACCGCACCGACTCCGCGCTCGATCAGGCGGGCGACGGCGGCGCTCACCGATTCGGCGGGGACGCCGAGTTCTGCGGCGAGTTGCGACACCGCCTCGGCCGCGCGCCGATCGGGCTCGTCCGGCGCGATCGGCTTCAGATTCCCGAACGCGATCGAATGCAGCAGCAGGCGGACCCTGCCGCGATCGCCCATTGCGCCGGCGAGTCCGTCCAGCGTCTCGCTGCGTCCCTCGGGGGACAGCGCGTCGAGGTTCAGCGCGCGGAAGCCGGCTCCGGTGGCACGAATCCGGTCGAAACTCGGCTCGATGCGCGCCATCGCGCCGCGGCGATCGCGATGCACGACCATCACGTTCATGCCGTGCCGTGCGAGCTTCAGCGCCGTCGCGAGGCCGAAGCCGCTGGAGCCCCCGAGGATGAGCGCCCAGTGGGACCGGTCGAATTCGATCACGGCGTGATCGCGGCAGGCTGCGTGCGCGCAGCGCGCTGCCTCGTCGGGCGTCGGTATTCCATCGGCGATCGGAGTGACCGGGGGTATCGAAGCGTGGTCTTGAGTTGCGCTACCTGCCGGTGTGTGCGCTGGCTGAATGGTTCACCAATTCAGCCTGCTATTGTAGTCCAGGTCACATGTCGCCGATCGAGCGATCGGCCGGCGCCGCATTGCGGCGAGCCGCCGCCGACCTCGACCATGCGCATCAAGAACAAGGCCGCGATGGAGTCGCCCCCATGCGGCCTTGTAGTGGCGACCGGGCGGACAGGAGATCGCCCGATCGTGTCCGGCAACGGCGAGTGAACGCGCTAAGCGCTCCCGCTCACTTCGCCTTCATGCATTCGCTGCGCGTCTTGTCCGCCTCTTCCTTGGTCATGCCCTTGGTCTTCGCGTTGCACTCCGCAAGCTTGCTCTTCGGCTTCACTTCCGCCTTCATCGGCTTGGCCTTCAGGCACTCGTTGACGAAGCTCTGCCGGTCCTTCCCTTCGAGCTTCTTGTCGCCGGCCTGAGCCTGGCATTCCTTCATCTTGTTCGTCTGCGCGTTGGCGGCGAACGCGGGCGAGGCCACGAAGGCGAAGGCGCCAAGCGTTGCGAGTACGAGGAGTTTCTTCATGAACGGACCTTTCTCGGGTAAACGATTGTCTCGGTTGGACGATTGAGCACTCGGCAGGTCGCCATGAACGCGCCCCCGGGTAGACGCTAAGTTCAGTCTACGGCAAGCTCAACGGATGGGGCAACGAATGCGCTGACAGCGCACACGCGGCTGTTGCGCAGGTGGTATCTTGCAGCGCAGCATGGTCGAGGGCAGCGCAGGATAAACCTTACGAATGAGATGAGATAGATAATCCAACATCTTGAATTACAGGTATAATTTACGTCAAATGATCCTGGTACTCGAACCGAACACTCACCCCGACAGTCCGGAATACCGGATGCTCACCGGCGAACTCGAGCGGCTTCCCAACATCGACTACCGCGTGCACCGCGAGGTCGGCAAGGAAGTGACGCTGACCGAGATCTATCTGATCGGAAATACCGGTGCGCTGTCGACCGAGCAGATGCAGGTACTGCCCTGCGTCGCCAAGGTCGTCCGCGTGTCGGAAGCGTATCGCGTGCTCGGGCGTCACCAGCAGGGCGATGACCGTCCGTCGTCGTTCGAGTACAACGGCGTCCGGTTCGGTCAGGACAGTCTCAACGTGTTCGCGGGGCTCTGCGCAGTCGATTCACCTGAGTCGGTCGGCGCGATGATGAAGGCGCTTGCCGCGAACGGCCAGGTGTGCACGCGGATGGGGGCCTACAAGCCGCGCACGTCGCCCTATGCGTTTCAGGGCTTCGGCGCGAAGTGCCTGCCCTATGTGTTCGAACTCGCAGGCCGCCACGGCATCCGCGTGATCGCGATGGAGATCACCCACGAATCCCATATCGACGAGATCCGCGAGGCGCTTGCGCGAACCGGCAATCCGACCGGAGTGATGCTGCAGATCGGAACGCGCAACACGCAGAACTTCGAGTTGCTGAAGCTCGTCGGCAAGCAGCAGGAATTTCCGGTATTGATCAAGCGTGGGTTCGGAATCACCCTCGACGAGTCGCTGAATGCGGCCGAGTATCTCGCCACCGAGGGCAATCGCAAGATCGTGTTCTGCCTGCGGGGGATGAAGACGAATATGGGCGACCCGCACCGCAATTTCGTCGACTTCTCGCACGTGCCGGTGGTGAAGCGGCTGACGCGCATGCCGGTCGGCATCGACCCTTCCCACTCGGTCGGTTCGCGCGCGCGCGCGCCCGACGGGCTCCTCGACGTCTTCCACGTTGTCGCGCAGGGCGTGGTCGCAGGCGCCAACATGATCCTGGTCGACTTCCATCCCGACCCGGCGAAAGCGCTGGTCGACGGCCCTCAGGCGCTGCTGCTCTCCGAGCTGTCGCACTTCCTCGACGACGTCGCGATCGCCCGCGACGCCTATCTCCGACGTGCCGAGCTCGCGCGCCGCGCAACCGCCGCGGGCTGACGGCTATCGTTCTCCGCGCTGGTTGCCAGGCGGCCACGCCCAGACCGTCTGGCCATACCGGCTGCGGCGCCCGCGAATGCCGCTGCGCCGCGAGCGCGTCGACCTCCCCGATGGCGACTTCTGGGATTTCGACTGGCTCGATGCGAACACTGCCCGCAACGGCGATTCGACCCACGGCCCGCGCGCCGACAGCACGCCAACGCTCGTGCTGTTTCACGGGCTCGAGGGTGGCTCGGGCTCTCACTATGCACGCGCGCTCTTCGGTGCGCTCGCTGCGATCGGCTGGCGCGCGGTGGTGCCGCACTTCCGCGGCTGCAGCGGCGAGCCGAACCGCACGCCGCGGGCCTATCACTCGGGCGACCACGAGGAGGTCGGCGCGATGCTGGCTGCCGTGCGCGTGCGCATCGGCGAGCAGGCCCCGCTCTACGCGGTCGGCGTGTCGCTCGGCGGCAGCGCGCTGCTCAACTGGCTCGGCCGCGCCGGTCGCGACGACTCGCGGAACGTACGCGCCGCTGCCGCCGTGTCGGCGCCACTCGACCTCGTCGCCGCCGGAATCGCGATCGGGCGCGGCGTCAACCGCGTCTACACCCACCACTTCCTCGCGACGCTGAAACCGAAGTCGCTCGCCATGGCGAAACGCTTTCCGGACCGCCTCGATCCCGCGCGAATCCGCCGCGCCCGATCGCTACGCACGTTCGACGATGCGGTAACGGCGCCGCTGCATGGCTTCACCGATGCTCTCGACTACTGGACGCGTGCATCGTCGAAACCGTGGCTCGTTCGCATCGCCGTCCCGACGCTCGTGCTGAACGCCCGCAACGACCCCTTCATCCCGGCGCGCTCGCTGCCTGGCCCCGGTGAGGTGAGCAAGGCGGTCTTGCTCGAACAGCCGTTGCACGGCGGTCACGCAGGGTTCGCGCACGGACGGTTTCCCGGCAACGTCGAGTGGCTGCCGCGGCGGTTGCTACACTTCTTCCTCCACGAGGCCGGCGCCATCGCCCATGCAACCCGAGATCTTCAAGGCCTATGACATCCGCGGCATCGTCGGGCGCAGTCTGACGCCCGAAGTCGTCCGCGCCATCGGTCGTGCGCTGGGCGAGCTCGCACGCAAGCGCGAACGCCACGCGATCGCCGTCGGGCGCGACGGGCGCCTGTCGGGGCCGCTGCTCGCGCAAGCACTCATCGCGGGCATCCGTTCGGCCGGCGTCGCCGTCGTCGACGTCGGCATGGTCGCGACGCCGATGGCCTATTTTGCCGCCCACCACCTCGGCACCGGCTGCGCGGTGATGGTGACGGGCAGCCACAATCCGCCCGAATACAACGGCCTCAAGATGGTGATCGACGGCACGACGCTGTCGGGTGACGCGATCCAGGAGCTGCGTACACGGATCGAGCGCGGCAGTGCCGAAAGACGCCAGCACGACGGTACCGACTTCGCCGAGGGAAGCCTCGCCAGCGTCGACATCGCCTCGGCATACTTCGATCGCATCTCGTCCGACGTGCGGCTCGCGCGGCCGCTGACGATCGCTGTCGACTGCGGCAACGGTATCGCCGGCGCCTACGCGCCGCCGCTGTTCCGGCGTCTCGGCTGCGAGGTGATCGAGCTCTACTGTGACGTCGACGGCAGCTTTCCGAACCATCACCCCGATCCGTCGCAGCCGAAGAATCTCGAGGACTTGAAGCAACGCCTCACGCGCGGCGATTGCGAGCTCGGCCTCGCCTTCGACGGCGACGGCGACCGCCTCGGCGTGGTCACCCCCGCCGGCCACATCATCTATCCCGACCGCCAGCTGATGCTGTTCGCCGCCGATGTGCTGCAGCGCGTGCCCGGCGCCACGATCATCTACGACGTCAAGTCGACCCGCAACCTGAAGCCGTGGATCGAGCGTCACGGCGGTGTACCGCTCTTGTGGAAGACGGGACACTCGCTGATCAAGACGAAGATGAAGGAGATCGGCGCGGCGCTCGCCGGCGAGATGAGCGGCCACATGTTCTTCGGTGAGCGCTGGTACGGCTTCGACGACGGGCTCTACGCCGGTGCGCGCCTGCTCGAGATCTTGTCGCGCAGCGCCGACCCTGCGGCGTTGCTCGATGCACTTCCCGACGCCGTCGCGACCCCTGAGCTCAACCTGGCGTGCGCCGAAGGCGAGCCACAGGCGCTGATCGCGCGCCTGCAGAGCGATACGCGCTTTCCTGAGGCGAGCGAAGTCATCCGCATCGACGGCGTACGCGTCGAGTATGCGGATGGGTTCGGGCTCGCGCGCGCGTCCAACACGACGCCGACGATCGTGTTGCGCTTCGAGGCCGACGACGCGGCGGCGATGAAGCGAATTCAGGCCGACTTCAGACGCGCGCTCGAGGCCGCGAAGCCTGGCGTCGCGCTCCCCTTCTGACCGCCGCGACCGTCCGCCGCCCGCCATCCGATGATCACCGTTTCCGATGTCGAAGCCGCCCGCGAGCGCATTCGCGGGGGCATCTACGAATCGCCCTGCGTCGAGTCGATCCCGCTGTCGGAGCTTACCGGCGCGCAAATCTACTGCAAACTCGACTACCTGCAACGCACCGGCAGCTTCAAGGAGCGCGGCGCGCGCAATGCGCTGCTGCAACTCGACCCCGAGGCGCGGCGCCGCGGCGTGATCGCGGCATCGGCGGGCAATCATGCGCAGGGTATCGCGTACCACGGTGCGCTGCTCGGCATTCCGGTGACGGTCGTCATGCCGCGCTTCGCTGCGCTCGTCAAGGTGACCAACTGCCGCCGGTTCGGCGCCGACGTCGTTCTCCACGGCGCGGATCTCTCCGAAGCGCGCAGCGAAGCCGAGGCGATCGCCGAGCGCGACGGCCTGACGTTCATTCACCCGTTCGACAACGAGCGGGTCATCGCGGGCCAGGGGACGGTCGCGCTCGAGGTCCTCGAGCAGACGCCCGACCTGCAGGCGATCGTCGTGCCGGTCGGCGGAGGCGGCCTGCTCGCCGGGATCGGTACGGTGATCAAGGCACGCCGCCCCGATGTGCAGGTGATCGGCGTCGAGCCCGCGCGTGCGGCGTGCCTTAGCGCGGGACTTGCGGCGGGCCGGCCGGTTCCCATCTCACTCGCACCGACGCTGGCCGACGGTCTCGCGGTGAGCCAGGTCGGCGAGCGCCCGCTCGAGATCCTGCGCCACGTCGTCGACCGCGTGGTGACCGTCGACGAAGCCGCGATCGCCCTCGCCGTGCTGCGGTTGATCGAGCTCGAGAAGAGCGTCGTCGAGGGTGCCGGCGCCGCGCCGCTCGCCGCATTTCTCGCCGGCAGGCTCGACGAGCTTCGCGGCCAACGCGTGGTGCTGGTCCTCTGCGGCGGCAACATCGACCTCACGATGCTCGATCGGGTGATCGAGGTCGGTCTCGTCGCCGACGGGCGCCTTGCGCGCTTCACCGTGTCGATCAGCGATCGACCGGGCGGCCTCGCGAGGCTCGCCGAGGTCATCGCCGCGACCGGGGCGTCGATCAAGGAGATCGTCCACGACCGCGCGTTCGCCGGACCGGACCTGTCGGAGGTGCGCGTCGTCTGCGTCGTCGAAACGACGGGGCAGGACCACATTGCCGCGCTGCACCGCGCACTCGCCGATGCCGGCGTGACCGTGGTGACCTGAGCGGCCGCACGAGCCTGCGCGGGCCGCGGCTTCAGCCGGCGGCGAGCAGGTCGGGAGAAAGCGGGCCGCGGCGCTCGAGTGCGCTGACGTGCATGCGGAAACGGCCGTCGAGCCGGTCGCGGAAGAAGTTGCGCAGCGTACGCGCGATCGTGCGGAACGCGAGCTGCTCCCACGGAATGTCGCGCTCGTCGAACAGGGCGACTTCGATGCTTTCCTGGCCCGGACCGAAATCGGGGTCGAGGAGGCGCGCGCGGAACATCACGTACACCTGGCTGATGTGCGGCAGGCTGATCACCGTGAAGAGTTCGTCGAGGCCGACGCGTGCATGCGCTTCCTCCAGCGTCTCGCGCTCGGCGCCCTGCGCGAGCGTTTCGCCGTTCTCGAGAAAACCGGCCGGCAGCGTCCACAGGCCGCGCCGCGGCTCGATCGCGCGCCGACAGAGCAGCACCTGACCATTCCATGTCGGCAGCGCGCCGACCACCACCTTCGGATTCTGGTAGTGGATCGTTCCGCAGGCGGTACAGATCCAGCGCGCGAGCGTGTCGCCTTCGGGAACGCGGAACTCCAGCCCGCCGGCGCCGCATTCGCTGCAGTAGTTCATCGCCACTCCGTCGCCAATCTCCGTCCCCCGGATGCGGCCCTTCGGCCGGCGGTCGGCAGCGTATGATCGCTCGTCATCACCAAATTATTCCGTCGAGGAGCCGGCACGATGTCGCACCGATCGTTGCTTCCCGAGGCCGTCGAGCGCTACGTGGAGCGCCTGTCGGCGGACGAACGCGAAGCGCCGTCCGCGCGCCGGTTGCGCGAGGAGACCGCGCGGATGCCGAACGGTGGCATGCAAATCGGCCCCGACCAGGCCGCCCTTCTCGCGCTCCTCGTGCGCGCGATCGGCGCGCGGCGCGCGCTCGAAGTCGGCACGTTCACCGGATACAGCGCGCTTGCGGTGGCGCAGGCGCTGCCCGCCGACGGCAGCCTCGTCTGCTGCGACGTGAGCGACGAGTGGACGTCGGTTGCCCGGCGCTACTGGCGCGAGACGGGACTCGACGCGAAGATCGAGCTTCGCCTCGCGCCCGCGCGCGAGACCCTCGACGCGCTGCTGCGCGCCCCCGGACCGGGAAGCTTCGACTTCGCGTTCGTCGATGCCGACAAGACCGGCTACGACGGCTACTATGAGCAATGCCTCGAGCTGGTCCGGCCCGGCGGACTCGTCGCCTTCGACAACACGCTGTGGAGCGGGAAGGTGGCCGACGCCGAGGACCACGGCGCCGATACGCTCGCCCTGCGCGCGCTCAGCGCGAAGGCGCATCGCGACCCGCGTGTCGACGCCTGCCTGCTCACCGTCGGCGACGGCGTGCTGCTCGTCCGAAGGCGTTAGCGCAAGCAAATGTGCAGCGGCCCTTCCGGCTTCACCGACGACCGCCGGGCGTCGCATGCCGGTCACAGCTTCAGCAGGTGCTCGCGGTAGTAGCGCAGTTCGGCAATCGACTCGTGCACGTCGGCGAGCGCTTCGTGCCTGCCTTCTTTTGGAATGCCCTTGACGACTTCGGGCTTCCAGCGCCGCGCGAGCTCCTTCAGAGTCGAGACGTCGAGATTGCGGTAGTGGAACCAGTCCTCGAGCGCCGGCATGTAGCGGGCGAGGAAGCGCCGGTCCTGACAGATCGAGTTGCCGCACATCGGTGACGCCTTGGCGGGGACCTGCTCGCGCAGGAAATCGAGTGCCTGCGCCTCGACTTCGGCCTCGGTGGCAACGGATGCGCGGACGCGGCCGATCAGTCCGGTGCGCGCATGCGTGCCCTGGTTCCACGCGTCCATCGCATCCAGCACCGCATCCGCCTGATGCACGACGAACACCGGCGACTGCGCGACCGTATCGAGCGCGTGGTCAGTGACGACGATCGCCATCTCGAGGATGCGATCGGCGTCGGGCTTCAACCCTGTCATCTCGAGATCGATCCAGATCAGCCGGTTGGGATCCTGTGGCATGCGCACACCGCGTAGAATGGAAGCCGACATCATAGCGCCCCGAGTCCCCGATCCGCCGCGGCATTCGACGCTTGCGCGGAACACCCGCATGGCGACGCTCCTGTTCACCGCCACGTTTCTCGTCCTGCTCGCTGCATCGCTTGCCGTACGCGTCTGGCTCGCGCAACGGCAGGTTCGCTGCGTGCGCCGCCATCGTGACGACGTTCCCGGGGCGTTCTGCGCGTGCATCGACGCCGCGGCCCATCGCAAGGCCGCCGACTACACGATCGCCCGGGTGCAGGTCGACGAAGTGGAAGCCGCTGTCGATACGCTGGCGCTGCTGGCGCTCACGCTGGGCGGCGGTGTTGCCGCGCTCGCGCGAGCGACGGGGACCCTCGCCGTAGCGCCACTCGTGCAGGACCTCGCGCTCGTCGCGGCCGTCGCGCTCGTCGGTGGCGCGATCGCGCTGCCTTTCTCGTGGTGGCGCACCTTCGGAGTCGAAGCGCGGTTCGGATTCAATCGCAGCACGCGCAAGCGATGGGCAGCCGACGTCGCCAGCGCTGCGGCCGTCACGGTGATTCTCGGTGTGCCGCTCGCCGCCGCCGTGCTGTGGCTGATGGGCGTCGCCGGCCCGCTATGGTGGCTCGACGCGTGGGTCGTGTGGGTGGCGTTCGTGGTTGCACTCGCCGTGCTCTATCCGGCGCTGATCGCCCCGCTCTTCAACCGCTTTACACCGCTGCCGCCCGGCATACTGCGCGAGCGCGTCGAGCGGCTGCTCGTGCGCTGCCGCTTCGGTGCGGCGCGGCTCTTCGTCGTCGATGGATCGCGGCGTTCGTCGCACGCGAACGCGTGGTTCGCGGGCCTCGGCCGTGCGAAGCGTATCGCGCTCTTCGACACCCTGCTCGAGCGGCTCTCCCCCGACGAGGTCGAGGCGGTGCTTGCGCACGAGATCGGTCATTACCGGCTTCATCACGTCGCGAGGCGCATCGCATGGTCGGCGGCCGCGTCGCTGGTCGGGCTCGCCCTCCTCGCGGCGGTCGCACGCGCACCGTGGTTTCTCGAAGGGCTCGGGATCGCCGCCGACGACGTGCCGGCGATGCTGATCCGGCCGGGAGTCGCGCTCGTGCTCTTCGTGCTCGCGCTCCCCGCATTCACGTTCGTGCTCGCGCCGGTGGCGAGCGCGTGGTCACGTCGGCACGAATTCGAGGCCGATGCGTTTGCTGCGAATCATGCGTCGGCACCCGCGCTGGTCGCGGCGCTCACCCGCCTCTACGCCGACAACGCGTCGACACTGACCCCCGACCCGCTCTACGCCGCATTCCACGATTCCCACCCGGCCGCCGCCGAGCGCGTAGCGCGCATCGCGGCGGCAACGCCATGAACGATCCGGATCCGATCGACGTCCTCGCCTCCGAGCACTGCCGCCCGGGCGCGCCTCGCCTCGACGCCGCAGCGATCGCGGCAGAGCTCGGTACCCTTCGAGGCTGGGCGCTGCACGACGGGGCGCTCACCCGCACGTTCGAATTCACGAACTACTATGCGACGCTCGCCTTCGTGAACGCCGTCGCGTGGATCGCGCACCGCGAGGACCACCACCCCGCGTTGACAGTGTCGTTCAGCCGCTGCACCGTCGCGTGGTCGACTCACGACGCTGGCGGAGTCACGCGCAACGATCTCGTCTGCGCGGCAAAGGTCGAACGGCTGTCGGCCCGGTGAATGCACCGGCGACCCGCCGGTCCGCCACCGCGAATGCCGACGCGCGACCGCACGATCCGCTGCGCCGCGAGACCGGGCTCGTCGTCGCCACCCATCGGCGTCACTGCGTCGTCGAGATCGACGGAGTCGGCGCCCTCGAGTGCCAGCACCGCGGACGCCGCCTGACCATCGCCTGCGGCGATTCGGCGATTGTCGAGCACGACGGCCAATACCGCGCCGTCGTCGGCGTCGGGCCGCGCACGAGTCTTCTCTACCGGTCCGATGCGTGGCGCGAGAAGATCGTCGCCGCCAACGTCACCCAGGTGGTCGCACTGGTCGCGCCGGACGTGCCGGTCGACGAGCACCTGCTCAATCGGTGGATCGTCGCCGCGGAGGCCGAGCGCTGCCGCTTCGTGCTCGTCGTGAACAAGACGGACCTCGCCGACTCTGCCCGATTCCTCGAGCGCTTCGCCCCGTATCGGGCACTCGGCTACCCGGTGGTCGCGGTCTCGGCGCTGCACGATCCGTTACCGCTGGCGCCGTGGCTGACCGGACAGCACAGCGTGCTGATCGGGCAGTCGGGAATGGGCAAGTCGACGTTGGTGAACGCGCTGGCACCCGGCGCCGCCGCGGCGATCGGATCGATCTCGACGGCGCTCAGGAGCGGGCGGCACACGACGTCCGCGACGACGCTTCATCGCCTCGGTGCGCGAGGCGGCGGCGACCACGGCTGGATTGTGGACTCGCCGGGAATGACGCTGTTCGGGCTCGCCCACTATGGTCCCGCCGAGATCGAGCGCGCGTTCGTCGAATTGCGCGCGCTGTCCGGCAGCTGCCGGTTTCGCGACTGCCGGCACGACCGCGAGCCCGGCTGCGCGGTCCAGGCCGCGCTCACCGACGGGCGCGTCGCCGCGCAACGCGTGGCGCTGCTGCGAACGCTCATCGACGAGTCGGAGGTCGCTGCGCGTGCGCTGCGTCGCCGCTGACCTCAGGGCGCCCAGTTCGCGAGCAGCAGCAGCAGCACGAGCAGCAGCCAGAGGACCAGCGCGCGCCAGACGAGGCCCACCGCCGACGGCAGCACCTCGGGCTCGACGGCATCGCCGACGCCGAGATCGGGGCGCAGCTCGGGTTCACCGCTGACGCCGGGAAGCGGACCGCCGAGACGCACGCCGAGCGCGCCCGCGCCCGTCGCGAGAACGATCCCGGCAGCGCTGCCTCCCTGCGTATCCGGCCAGTGGCGCGCCTGCGTGCGCCAGCAGTAGATGGCATCCTCGAAATCGCCGACGGCGGCGAAGGCGAGCCCAGTGAGGCGCGACGGCAGCCAGTCGAGCAGCCACAGCACGCGGCGCGCCGGGTACCCGAACACGTCGAGCGAACGCGCGAGCGGGCCCGTGTCTTCGCCCGGCTGGGACGCGCGCCATTCCGATGCGAGGAGCGTGGCGAGGCGATAGACCACCGCGCCGACGGGGCCGGGCAGCACGACGAACCAGAACACGACGCCGAACACCTGCCGATAGGCGTCGAGCAGCCCGCGCTCGATGGCGAGCCGCGCGACGTCGTGGCCCGAGAGGTCCGTCGACGACGCGCCGCGCCACCCAGCGAGCGCGCGCCGCGCTGCCGGAATGTCGCCGTCCTTCAGTGCGCCGATGATGAGCGAGAGCGCATGGCTGAAGTGGCGGAAGCCCATCAGCAGATACAGCACCGCGATGTCGAAAGCGAGCGCGACCAGTGGGTGCACGGACGCGAGGAGCCGCGCCGCGATGGCGACGACGAGCGCAGGCGGAACGACGACGGCAATGAGCGCCAGCGCCCCCTGCCCCCGCGTGCCGCCATTGAGGTGGAGTTCGACGGTGTGCGCGTAGCGTCGAAAAGCCCGCTCGACGCCAGCGCGCCAGTCGAACGCGCGCCACTGCTCGAGACCGAGCGCGGCGAGAATCGCGATCAGCTTCATCGCCGCGGCAGGGCGGTGCGCCGCACGTCAGGCGTTCGGCGGTACGAGCGTACGCACGGATTCCGGGAGTGCGACCGGACGCCCGGTCGCGCGGTCGGTCCAGACGATCCGCGCGGCGCCGTCGGCACGGCAACGCCCATCCAGCCAGAGCTCGTAGTAGCTGCCGATGCTGCTGCGGCCGGCATCGCCGAGAAACATGCGGACCTCGACCTCGCCCGGGTAAACGAGGGGCTCACGGAACGTGCAGCTCGCGTTGACGATCACCGGCCCGTGCCCGCCGTCGTAGGCGCGCCCTTCCATCATCGCGTAGATCCATTCGATGCGTGCCTGCTCCATGTAGCGGAAGTAGACGGTGTTGTTGACGTGCCCCAGCATGTCCATGTCGCCCCACCGCATTGGCTGCCGCGACGTGTGCACCAAAACCCGCCGTTCGTCCACGCAATCGATCCCTCGCGACGTTCGCAGGCGCAATCGTCATGCGACGCCTTTCGCGAACCCGCGTCATTATAATTGACGCTCCTTCGCCCGGTGACGGCGCAGCACGAGACAAACGATGACGCACGACGCGATGGAATACGACGTGGTGATCGTCGGTGGCGGACCTGCCGGGCTCGCAGCGGCGATCCGCCTGAAGCAGCTCGCTCAGGCGGGCGCGCGCGACATCTCCGTATGCGTCGTCGAGAAGGGCTCGGAGATCGGTGCGCACATCCTCTCCGGCGCAGTCGTCGACCCGCGCGCCCTCGACGAACTCGTGCCAGACTGGAAGGCGCTCGGCGCACCGCTCGAAACAAAGGTCACCGAGGATCGCTTCATCGTGCTTCGCGAGCGTGGCGCGTGGCGCATTCCGAACTGGATGCTTCCACCGCTGATGAAGAACCACGGCAACTACATCGTGAGCCTCGGCAATGTCTGCCGATGGCTCGCGACGCAAGCCGAGGCGCTCGGCGTCGAGATCTATCCCGGCTTCCCCGCCGCCGAAGTGCTCTACGACGATGCCGGCGCCGTCGCCGGCATCGCCACCGGCGAGCTCGGCGTCGCCCGCGACGGCAGCCATCGGCCCGATTACCAGCCGGGCACGGAGCTTCGCGCGAAGTACACGCTGTTCGCCGAAGGCTGCCGCGGCTCGCTGTCGGAGGAGCTGATGCGACGCTTCGGTCTGCGCGACGGCGTCGATCCGCAGAAGTACGGCATCGGCATCAAGGAGCTGTGGGAGCTCGCCCCGGCGCTGCATCGCCCCGGGCTCGTCATGCACACCCAGGGATGGCCGCTCGATAGCGCGACCGGCGGCGGCTCGTTCGTCTACCACTTCGGCGATCGGCTTGCAGCCGTCGGCTTCGTCGTGCACCTCAACTACGCAAACCCCCATCTGTCGCCCTATGACGAGTTCCAGCGCTTCAAGCGGCACCCGTCGATCGCGCCGATGTTCGAAGGCGGCAAGCGCATCGGCTACGGCGCGCGCGCAATCAATGAAGGCGGGCTGCAGTCGGTACCAATGCTCGCGTTTCCGGGCGGTGCGCTCGTCGGCTGCGCGGCAGGCTTCGTCAATCTGCCGCGGATCAAGGGCTCGCACAACGCGATGAAGACCGCGATGCTGGCGGCGGAAGCCGCCGCAGCAGCGCTCGCCGCCGGGCGCGCGCATGACGCGCTCGTCGACTACGCGTCAGGGTGGCGCGATTCGTGGGTCTACGAAGACCTGTGGAAAGTGCGCAACGTGAAGCCCGGGCTGCGCTTCGGTATCTGGGCGGGTACGCTCCATGGCGGCATCCACATGTGGTTGAACGACCTCGGCCTCGGCCGGCTCGTGCCGTGGACGCTGCACCACCGCCACGCCGACCACGAAACGCTGCGCCCGGCGTCCGAAATGCCGGCGATCGAGTACCCGAAGTACGACGGCGTCGTGACCTTCGACAAGCTCTCGTCGGTCTACCTGTCGAACACCAACCACGCCGAGGATCAGCCGGTCCACCTGCGCCTTCGCGATCCCGCCGTGCCCGTCGAGGTCAATCTGCGCGTCTACGACGGCCCCGAGGCACGCTACTGCCCCGCCGGCGTCTACGAGTTCGTCGATTCCGACGCAGCGCCGGGTACGAAGCGACTGCAGATCAACGCGCAGAACTGCGTTCACTGCAAGACCTGTGACATCAAGGATCCGCGGCAGAACATCCACTGGGTTCCACCCGAGGGCGGAGGCGGTCCGAACTACGCCGGCATGTGATCCGGGGCGCAAGCAAGACGCGCGGCCCCGCGCACCCCGCTCGAATCGCCGTGCACCGGCCGCACGAGCCGCGTGGCGATGCGATCGCTGAACACATGGCGTTCCAGGAGCTTCGGTACGCGGTCGTACCAGCGTGCCACATTGGACAGCCCCCCGCCCAGCACGATGACGTCGGGGTCGACGATGTTGATCACCTGCGCGAGCGAGCGCGCAAGGCGGTTCTCGTAGCGGTCGAGCGCGCGGCGGCAGCGCTCATCGCCGCTCAGGGCCGCTGCGACGACCGCCTCGCTCGATCGCATCGCGGCGTCGCGCGCGAGCGCCGGCCCGGAGAGCCAGGTTTCAATGCAGCCGCGCTGGCCGCAGAAGCACGCCGCGCCGGGACGCTCGTCGTCGTCCGGCCATGGCAATGGATTGTGTCCCCATTCACCGGTGATGCCGTTGGCGCCTTCGACGAGGCGACCGTCGACGACGATCCCGCCGCCGACGCCGGTGCCGAGGATCACGCCGAACACGACGAGCGCTCCGCGACCCGCGCCGTCGATCGCTTCGGAGAGTGCGAAGCAGTTGGCGTCGTTGGCGAAGCCGATCGGGCGCCCGAGCGCGGCTTCGAGGTCGCGCCGAAGAGGCATGCCGTTGAGGCACACCGAGTTCGCGCCGCGTAGGAGCCCGCTCGAGCGCGACAGCGAGCCCGGCGCGCCGACGCCGACCGGCGCCGCACCCGCACCGATACCGCAGGCGCGCTCGACTTCCGCGACTAGCCGCGTCACCGCGGCGACTGTGCCAGCGTAGTCGCCGGATGGGGTCGCTTCGCGGCGGCGCTCGCGCGTCGTGCCGCGGGCGTCGAGTGCCGCCACCTCGATCTTGGTGCCGCCGAGATCGACGCCGATGCGAATGCCCTGAGCGCGAGCGAGCGCGTCCATTCGGTTAAAGTGTGCGACTTTCGCGGAGACTCGTCATGACATCACTCGCCTG
>Ga0134128_10003486_pt1 | contig 19215 bp, 18 predicted proteins | sample KB31754_FD_96462 | JGI IMG/M metagenome (GOLD analysis project Ga0134128, IMG submission 96462) | Terrestrial soil microbial communities with excess Nitrogen fertilizer from Kellogg Biological Station, Michigan, USA - KB3-175-4 | ecosystem: Environmental > Terrestrial > Soil > Unclassified ...
ACCTATACGGATCAGCAGACACAAGAGGCGATCAGTTCGGCCAACACGTACACGCAATCGCAGAACTCGCAGACCTTGAGTGCGGCGAACGCGTACACCAACCAGGCGCTCGCCAGCTATGTGACGACGGATACGTTCAACCAGTTCCAGAGCCAGGTGAACATGCAGTTCCGTGAGCAGGACAAGCGCATTGACACCATGGGCGCGATGTCGGCGGCAGCGACGCAGATGGCGATCAACACGGCCGGTCTGTCGGGTGACAACCGCGTCGGCTTGGGCCTGGGTACCTACAGCGGCCAGCAGGCAGCCTCGATCGGTTACCAGCACATGTTCTCCAACCAGAAGGCGAGCGTTTCGGCAGGCGTTTCTTCCGGTGGCGGTGAAACGTCAGGGGGTGTTGGTGTTGGCTTCAGCTGGTGAGCCATGAAGTTGCTTTCGCCAGCATTGATGACTCGGTGGTGGGCGGTTGGGCTGTGGCCCGTCGGCCCACCGATTGGCGGCATTGCTGAAAGAACGGGTTTGCGTAGTGGATTGACCAGCTGGTAACGAAACGAAGCATCGCTATTGATGCCCCTTTAAACCTGCGTAGAGGACACGTACATGTTCAAACAATGTGCAAAGTTTCGAAATCGCGCCATTGTGCTCGCCGTGGCGGGCGCGCTCGGCGTCTCGGGTGCCGCGCTGGCGATTGCACCCGCCGGAGCGGGTGTCGTCAGGGCCACCCCGGTCACCACTGCGCAGTTCAGCGTGCTGACCAAGGCAACCACCCTCAAGCGTGGCGACGTGGTGAAAAGCGCCACGCCATTGACCAAGCCGGTTCGCGTGACGGTGGCGTTGAAGCTCCGCGATGATGCGGGGATGAAAGCGTTCCTGAGCCAGCCGTCGCATGGCGTGATGAGCCAGGCGCAGTTGCAGAACCATCTGCCCACGCAAGCGCAGGCGCAGGCCGTCGCCAATTACCTGAAGGGTGCCGGCTTCAGCAACATCACGGTTTCGGCGAACCGCATGCTGGTGCGCGCGACCGGTACGGCGGCCGCCGTGCAAACGGCGTTCAAGACGCCGCTGGTCAACGTGCATACGAAAGACGGCCGCAACGCGTTTGCCAACAGCGCGGCCATCCAGGTCCCGGCGTCGCTGCGCGGTTCCGTGCAGGCGGTGCTCGGGCTGCAGACGGTGCACAAGGCGCACACGATGGCGCAGACCAATGCACGCATCGGCGTGGGCGGCCACATGCCGACCGAATTTGCGGACATCTACGGCGCCTCGGCGCTGCCTGCCGCGACCGACGTCGATGCGGCGGTGTGGGGCTGGGGCAGCATGGAGAACACGGTCAATGACCTGAGCGACTTCACGGCCAACACCGGCCTGAGCGCGGGCACCGTTGACGTGGTCTGCACTGATACCAACGGCATCGACTGGAACACAGGCGAAGGCTTGGGCGGCACCACCATCGGCGATCCGACCTGCAATGGCAATTTTGACGAGGGTGAGACCGAGTGGTCGATGGATAGCCAGAGCATTGTCGCCATGAGCGGTGGCGTGAAGAGCCTGACCTTCTATGCCGCCTACGGCGGGTACAACACCACCATCACCGATTCCCTGGCGGAAATCGTGACACCGACCCAGGGACAGCCGCTGGCTCAGGTGATCAACGCCTCGTTCGGCGAGTGCGAGCGCTACCAGGATTCAAACCAGGGTGGCGACGGTTCGATGCAGTCCAACGACGCGATGTTCCAGATCGGGGCAGCGCAAGGCCAGACCTTCTCGGTTTCGACGGGTGACGCCGGTTCGGACGAGTGCGGCGATGGCCAGCCCAATTCGGCGAGCTACCCCGCCAGCTCGCCGTGGGTGGTCGCGGTCAGCGGCACCACGCTGCGTGCGTCGGACACGGTCTGGGCGCGTGAGAACGTATGGCTGGGTGCAGGCGGCAGCCCGAGCTCGGCCGAAGCGGCGCAGTCCTGGCAGGCCGGCCTGACCTACGGCACGTATGCGGGCCAACGCGGTCCGGACGTGGCGTTCGATGCCAATCCGAGTTCGGGCGAGCTGGTATTGCTGCAGGGCAACTACTACCAAGTTGGTGGCACGAGCCTTGCGGCACCGCTGTTTGCCGGTGCATGGGCCCGCATCCTGCAAGGCAATCCGGGTCTCGGGTTTGCAGCGCCGAACCTGTACACATTGCCGGCTGCGGCGTTGCACGACGTGCGTGCGGGCAACAACGGCGGCTATCTTGCCAAGCCGGGTTGGGACTGGGCCACGGGCCTCGGCAGCTTCGACGTGGGCAGGGCGGCGGCCATCCTGGCACCTTCCCAGCCGGCAGGACGTCGCGCGGCGAGCCGCTGATCCAGTTTCAAGGTTGCAAGAACAAACCGCACCGGGGCAACGCCCGGTGCGGTTTTTATTTGGGTGCTGTTGCAGTTGGATGGCGCAACCGTCGCCGGGGAATTATCCGCTGCGGCGCATCCGTGGCTGCCGACTGGCTCCAAGCAGGCGTGCGACCTGCTCGGGCGGCTTCAACAGCGCGCCGCGGAAATACCACACGCGAAGATCCAGGCCGCGCGGACTGATGCCGATGAAGGAAAATCCGACACCCGGCCAGTGCGCCCAGCGCAGGGTATCGGCGAACCCTTCGTTTTCCAGCTCCAGCAGGATGCCGATGCACGGATAGCCGTTTGCGCGCGCATATTTCTCCAGAACCTTCTGGGTATGCCGCAGCAAGGGCCGCACCAGCTTGCTGGAGCGCCATGCCTGGCCGACAAAACAGCGGTAGTAATACATGGGCTGCCCGAGCCGCGGCAGGACCTTCTGCGCGACGGTCGCCACCGCGACCATTTCACCGTGTTCATCCACGACGTGCGCCACGACCTGGTCAAGGCGGCGGGTTGCTTCGTCCCCCGAGACATTCGCGCGCTCCCGTTCCCAGAAGGCACGGATGGCCTCGCCGGTGGCCGGATCCAGTTGCTGCCAATCAGTAATGGTCTCGTAACTGCGCCGGTCGGTCATGCGATGGCCTGCCTTGCGGGAAGATGCACACTATAACCAAATGCAGTGCTCCTGGAACCGGCAGCCGGGGCGCTGGCGAGCGCTCATATGCGGAAGACTAGCCGGCTTGCGCGATGGCGCGCTCGGCGTGGGCCTTGATGGCTTTCACCATCGAAGCGAGCCCGTTCGAGCGGGTGGGGGAAAGATGCTTGCCCAGCCCGATCGCGTTGATGAAGGCAGGGTCCGTATCCAGGATGTCGCGCGCACTCTGTCCCGAATAAACGCGCAGAAGCAGCGCGACAAGTCCGGAGACGATCGCGGAATCGCTCGCCGCGCGCAGGTCCATGCGGTTGGCGTCGCCGGACACCACGATCCAGACTTGCGACTGGCAGCCATCGACCTTGTTGGCGTCGATCCTGTCCTTGTCGGCAAGCGGCGGCAGCTTGCGCCCGAGGTCGATCAGGTATTGGTAGCGCCCGGTCCAGTCATCGAAGAAACCGAATTCATCGATGATTTCCTGCTGCGCATTCTGCATGGCGGACATGTTCATCAGTTGGCGATTTTCCAGCGGGTACCGTCGGCGCCGTCCTCGATCGCCACGCCCATGGCCGCGAGTTCCGCGCGAATCGCGTCGGCGCGCGCGAAGTCACGCGCTGCACGCGCGGAGCGGCGCGCTTCGATAAGGCTTTCCACGTGCGCCGCATCCACCTGTTCGGATCCGCGTTTGAACCATGCTTCCGGATCCTGCTGCAGCAGGCCGAGCAACGCGCCACTACCGAGGAGGTCGGCCTTGAGGTCCGCGAGTTCCGCGCGTTCCGTCTCACCCAGCGGGCGCGGCGATTTGTCCAGGATGTGCCGCGCCAATGCGGCATCCCGGTTGAGCAGTGCCAGTGCTTTCGGCGTGTTGAGGTCATCTTCCAGCGCGGCTTCGAAATCGGCATTTCCGATCTTCGGTTGCACGTCGAATTCGCCCAGGTCGCGCAACGTCCCGTACAGCCGATCCAGCGTCACGATGCTCTGCTCGATCAACGCATCCGACCAATCCAGCGGCTGGCGGTAATGCGCGGACAGCAGCGCGTAGCGGAGTGCTTCCGGCGGGAACTGTTCCAACAGCGCATGCAGCTGCTTCACGTTGCCAACCGATTTGCTCATCTTGGCGCCGCCGAAGGTGAGCATCCCGTTGTGCAGCCAGTATCGGGCGAAGGTTTTTCCACCGTGCGCGCAGGTCGATTGCGCGATTTCATTTTCGTGGTGCGGAAACACCAGGTCGACGCCGCCTGCGTGGATGTCGATGGTTTCACCGAGATGCGCCGCCGCCATGGCCGAACATTCGATGTGCCAGCCCGGTCGACCGCGGCCCCACGGACTGTCCCAGCCGGGCAGCTCGGCCGTGGAGGGTTTCCACAACACGAAGTCGGCGGGGTTCCGCTTGTAGGGCGCGACTTCAACGCGCGCGCCCGCGATCATTTCGTCGGTCGAACGTCCCGACAATTTGCCGTAGTCCGCGAACTTCGGCACGTCGAACAGCACATGGCCTTCAGCGGCATAAGCGTGTCCCGACGCAATGAGGTTCTCGCACATCGCGACGATGGCGGCGATGTGCTGCGTGGCCAACGGCTCCACGTCGGGCGGCGCGACGCCCAGCTTGGCCATGTCCTCGCGATAGATCGCGGCGTATTTGTCCGCAACGGCCGCGATGGGCACCGCGGCTTCCAACGCTGCCGCGTTGATCTTGTCATCCACGTCGGTGATGTTGCGCGCGTAAACCAGGCCATAGGTGCGCCGCAACAGCCGCGCCAGCACGTCGAAAGCCACCGGGCCGCGCGCGTTGCCGATGTGCACGTAGCTGTACACGGTCGGCCCGCACAGATACATCGTCACCCGGTCGGGGTCGGTGGGCGCGAAAGGCTCCGCACGGCGGGTCAGCGAGTTGTGGAGGCGCAGGGCCATGTTTCGATCCCGGGTACGTGCCGGCAAAAATAATCAAGCAATTTTATCAGGTTGCGTTCGTTGCTTGAGCGCCTATTCAGGGTCGCAATGCTTCAATGCGTGCCACATCCGCAGAGGCGCCAACACTGGCGTCGGAGCACGACATGTACAGGGCCATCATTGCCGCGCTGTTGGCGGCATTCGCAATCGCGGCGAATGCGCAGGGATATGCGCCGCCACCACCTCCACAGTATGGGCCAGCCGCCAACGTGCACTATGGTTGGGCGGAAGTCCTCCGTGCCGATCCCGTCTACGACAGCGTCGCGCAGCCGCCGCAGCAACAGTGCTATCCGCAGACGGTGACGCGCGAGGACAACAACCACACCGGTGGCACCGTGCTCGGCGCGATCGTCGGCGGCGTGCTCGGCAGCACGGTGGGCAAGGGCGATGGCCGCAAGGCCGCGACCGTGGCCGGTGCCGTTGCCGGTGGCGCAGTCGGCAATCGCGTATCGGCCGCGCACGACCGCAGCAATACCACGCAGCAGACGGTCTGCCAGCCCGTGAATTACCCGCCGCAGCAACAGATCGTGGGGTACGACGTGGAATACCGTTACCGGGGCGATGTGTACATGTCGCGTCTGCCCTACGATCCGGGCGAGCGCTTGCGGGTCAGGATCACGGTGGCACCGGCGGACTGATGAATCCGGTCCCGTTGCGCCCGCGCGCCGGGTGTGCGAGGATGCGTCGCTCACCGTAGCAGCAATCATGTCCATACACGCACGTCCATTTCCGGTCATCCTCACCAGCGCCCGTGCGGCGGCGGGGATGACTTCGCGCGCGCGCCGACCGGAACTCCTACATACGGCCGGGTAGGCAGTCGCGCGCATTGGTGTTTGTACCGAACGACAAAAACCCGGCCCCCGTGCCGGGTTTTTGCTTTATTTCAGCACCCATGCACGAGCCAAACCGGCCATCCATGGCCGGCTTTCCACAAGGGCATCAGCGCGCCTCCGTGCGTGCACAAGCCCGCTTCCACAGGTAGAGCATTGGACCACTCGTGACCATCCGCCATTTCATCACCACCCAGGCCTGGAGCCGCGCCGAGATCGACGGGCTGCTCGATGAAGCCGCCGCCTTCAAGCGCTCGCCGGCCGGCACGCAGTTGGCGGGCAAGTCGGTCGCGCTGCTGTTCTTCAATCCATCGATGCGCACGCGCACCAGTTTCGAGTTGGGCGCATTCCAGTTGGGTGGCCATGCGGTGGTGCTGTCGCCCGGCAAGGATGCATGGCCGATCGAATTCGACGTGGGCACGGCGATGGAGGGTGAGGCCGAGGAGCACGTGGCCGAAGTCGCGCGCGTGCTGTCGCGCTATGTCGATTTGATTTGCGTCCGGGCTTTCCCGAAGTTCAAGGACTGGTCGGTTGATCGCGAGGATCGCGTGATCCGGGCATTCGCGAAATACGCCACGGTGCCCGTGATCAACATGGAAACCGTCACCCACCCGTGCCAGGAACTCGCGCACGCGCTTGCGCTGCGTGAGCATCTGGGCGAACTGCGCGGCAAGAAGTACGTGCTGACCTGGACATACCACCCGAAGCCGCTCAACACCGCTGTCGCCAATTCCGCATTGCTGATCGCCACGAAGATGGGCATGGACGTGACGCTGTTGTGCCCGACGCCGGATTACGTGCTGGACGAGCGCTACATGGCTTTTGGCGAACAGAACGCGCGCGAAAACGGTGGAACATTGCGCGTGATACACGACATCGAAGATGCCTATCGCGGCGCCGATGCCGTGTACGCCAAGAGCTGGGGCGCGCTGCCGTACTTCGGTCGCTGGGAAGACGAAAAGCCCATCCGTGATGCGCACAGGCACTTCATCGTGGACGAGGCCAAGATGGCGTTGACCAATGCTGCGGTGTTCAGCCATTGCCTGCCGCTGCGCCGCAATGTCAAAGCCAGCGATGCGGTGATGGATGCGCCGTATTGCATCGCGATCGACGAAGCCGAAAACCGCCTGCACGTGCAGAAAGCCGTGATGGCCAGGCTGGCCGCGCAAGCCGGCATTCGGGAATAGGGCCACGGGATTCTTTTCAACCTGACAAGGGTCGAGCCATGAACCATGCACACAGCTATCGCGTGAACGTCGAATGGACCGGCAACCACGGCACCGGCACCGACGGTTACCGCAACTACGGGCGCGAGCACGTGATCCGCATCGACGGCAAACCCGACATCGCGGGTTCTTCCGATCCGATGTTTCGCGGAGATGCGGCCAGGCACAATCCCGAGGAGATGCTGGTGACCGCACTTTCCACCTGCCACCTGCTCGCCTATCTGCACGTGGCCACCATCGCGGGCGTGGTGGTGACGGCTTACACCGATGCTGCCGAAGGCACGATGGTGACCGAGGGCAATGGCGGGCACTTCACCGAGGTGGTGCTGCGGCCGGTCGTGACGATCACCGCCGCGAGCGATGCCGCCAAGGCCGACGCGGCGCACGAGGACGCGCACCACGCGTGCTTCATCGCCGCGTCCGTCAATTTTCCGGTGCGCTGCGAACCGCGCATCGTGGTCGAAAACACCTGATACCGCGGGATACAACATGAGCAAGGATATCGTTCTCGCATTTTCCGGCGGCCTCGACACCAGCTTCTGCGTGCCGTACCTCGCGGAACGCGGTTGGCAGGTGCACACCGTGTTTGCCGATACCGGCGGTGTGGGCGAGGACGAGCGCGCGTACATCGAGACGCGCGCGAAGGAGTTGGGTGTTGCCTCGCACGTCACGGTGGATGGCGGTCCGGCGCTTTGGGAGCATTTCGTCAAGCCGTTCGTGTGGGCCGGGGAGGGTTACCAGGGCCAATACCCGTTGCTGGTTTCGGACCGCTATCTGATCGTCGAGGCGGCGATCAAGCGTGCAACGGAACTCGGCACCCGCGCGATCGCGCACGGCTGCACCGGAATGGGCAACGACCAGGTGCGCTTCGACCTGGCGGTGAAGGCGCTGGGTGATTTCGAGATCATCGCGCCCATCCGGGAAATCCAGAAGGAAAACCCTGCGGTTCGCGCCCACGAACAGGAGTACCTGAAGCAGCGCGGCTTCGAGGTGCGCGCCAAACAGCAGGCTTACACCATCAACGAGAACCTTTTGGGCGTGACGCTTTCGGGCGGCGAGATCGATCGCTGGCTGGCGCCCGGCACAGAAGCGCGCGGCTGGTGCAAACCGCGCAGCGAATGGCCGGCCGAACCGCTGCGGGCGAAGATCGGGTTCGCCGGCGGCGAGGCACGCACGTTGGACGGCGAGCGCATCGTCGGGCACATGCTGCTGGCCAGGTTGAACCACCTGTTCGCGCAGTACGGCGTCGGTCGCGGACTCTACACAGGCGACACCACGATCGGCCTGAAGGGGCGCATCGTGTACGAAGCACCGGGCCTCGTCGCCCTGCTCACCGCGCATCGGGCGCTGGAGGAGGCAGTCCTGAGCAAACACCAGAACCGGTTCAAACCGGATGTCGCGCGCAAGTGGGTGGAACTGGTGTACGAGGGTTTCTTCCACGACCCGCTCAAACAGGACCTCGAAGCATTCCTCGGATCGAGCCAGCGCTGCGTTGAAGGCGAAGTCACGCTGGAGACACGCGGCGGTCGCGTGGACGCCGTCGCGGTCGATTCCGCGCACATCCTCTCGGCCAAGGGCGCGACTTACGCGCAAGCCGCGGACTGGGGTGTTGCCGAAGCGGAAGGCTTCATCAAATTGTTCGGGATGAGTTCGACGCTTTGGTCGGAGGTCAATCGCAAGTGACACGGGATTCGCGACTCGGGACTCGGGACTCGGCGCTGCTGGATGCGACGCTTGCGCATCTGCACGCGCTGATCGCGTTCGACACCCGCAACCCGCCGCGCGCGATTGGCGTGGGCGGGATCTTCGATTACCTGCGTGCGCAACTGCCGGGATTCGACATCGATGTGAACGACCATGGCGCGGGGGCGGTCAGCCTGTTCGCAGTCCGCGGCCAGCCGAAGCTGCTGTTCAACGTGCATCTCGACACCGTTCCGGATTCGCCGCAGTGGGGTGCAAGCCCGTTCGAATTGCGGGTGGCTGGCGATCGGGCGGTCGGACTTGGCGCTTGCGACATCAAGGGCGCGGCGGCGGCGCTGCTTGCAGCGGCGAACGCATCGAGCGGCGACATGGCGTTGCTGTTCACCACCGACGAGGAAGGTGCGGACCCGCGCTGCATTCGCTCCTTTCTGGGTACGGTTTCATCTCGAGTCCCGCGTCCCGAGTCACGGGTCCCGGACTTGGAAGCCGTGATCGTCGCCGAACCCACGCGTTGCAAGGCCGTGCTCGCACACCGCGGCATCCAGTCGGTGCGCGTGCGATTCGAAGGCCGTGCGGGGCACGCATCGGCCGAGCAGAAACCCACCGACAGCGCCCTGCATCAGGCCGTGCGCTGGGGTGCCGCGGCACTGGATTTTGCCGAATCGCAGTCGCGGGAAAACTTCGGCGGGTTGCACGGCATGCGCTTCAACCTCGGCAGGATCGAAGGCGGCATCAAGGCCAATGTGATCGCGCCGGAGGCCGAACTTCGCTTCGGGACGCGGCCCTTGCCATCGGTGGACATGGCCGGCCTGCTGCAAGATTTGCGCACGCTGGTCGAGCCGGCACCCGCGGCGTTCGACGAGACCTTTCGCGGGCCGCCGTTGCCGGCCAACGCGGCCGATGCGGAATCGTGTCTGCGCAACGCCCGCGTGCTCGCGCAACGTCTGGGTATTCCGGTCGGCGACGCGGTCGATTTCTGGACCGAAGCCGCGCTGTTTTCGCAAGCGGGTTGCACGACCTTCGTGTACGGCCCCGGGAATATCGCGCAGGCGCACAGCGCCGACGAATGGGTGGCGCTGGGTGAACTGGAAGCTGCAGCAAGAACCTATCTGCGAATCACGGAGCAATCGTCATGAACAGTTTGGTTCCCGGACCTGCGGGCATGGCATTGGACGCCATGCGATCCCACCGGAGGTCGCTTCCGGTGGCCCACGCGTGAGGATGCGATCGGCATGAGCGAAGTCCGCAACACCATCGTGCGCCTGCTGTCGGCGATGGGCAGCGCGCGCGAAATCCAGCAGTACCTGAAGCGCTTCTCGCAACTGGACGCGAAGCGTTTTGCCGTCGTGAAGGTCGGTGGCGCCGTGCTGCGGGACGATCTGGCCGAGCTGGCCTCGTCGCTGACGTTCCTCCAGCGCGTGGGTTTGACGCCGATCGTGGTGCACGGCGCCGGCCCGCAGCTCGACGATGAACTCGCGAAGGCCGGCATCGAGAAGCGCACGGTGAAGGGTCTGCGCGTGACGCCGCCGGCGGCACTGGGCATCGTACGGCGCGTGTTCCACCAGCAGAATCTCGCGCTGGTCGATGCGCTGCACGCCATGGATACGCGTGCGACTTCCGTTGTATCGGGCGTGTTCGCGGCCGACTGGCTGGATCGCGAGAACTGCGGGCTGGTCGGCAGGGTCGCACGTATCGAACTCGCGCCCATCGAGGCCAGCCTGCGCACCGGTTCGATTCCGGTCATCGCCAGCCTCGGCGAAACCGACGAGGGCCAGATCCTCAACATCAATGCCGATTTCGCGGCCAACGAACTGGTGCGCGTGCTGCAGCCGTACAAGATCGTGTTCCTGACCGGCACCGGCGGCTTGCTGGATGGCGCGGGCAAGGCCATCGATTCGATCAACCTGTCGACGGAATACGAACACCTGATGGCGCAGCCTTGGGTCAGCGGCGGCATGCGGCTGAAGCTGGAGCAGATTGCCGACCTGTTGCGCGACCTGCCGTCGGCGTCGTCGGTGTCGATCACGCGGCCGGCGGAACTGGCGAAGGAATTGTTCACGCACAAGGGTTCGGGCACGCTGGTGCGGCGAGGCGAGAAAGTCCTGCGCTTCGATTCCTGGGATGGGGTCGACAGGGACCGGCTGCGTTCGTTGATCGATTCCAGCTTCGCGCCGCGTCGTCTGGCGGCCGATTACTTCGATTGCATCCGGCCATGCCGCATTTACGTCAGCGAGAATTACCGCACCGCAATGATCCTGACGCTAGAGCAGGTCGACAAGGAGCAGGGCTTGCCTTATCTCGACAAGTTCGCGGTGCTCGAAGATGCACAGGGCGAAGGTCTGGGGCGCGCCGTGTGGCAGGTCATGCACGCGGAGAACCCGAAGCTGTTCTGGCGCTCGCGCCACGGCAATCGCGTCAACGCGTTCTATCACGAGCAATCGGACGGTTGCTTCAAGGCGCCGAAGTTCAAGGTCTTCTGGTACGGCCTCGGCGCCGATTTCAAAACCATCGAACGCTGCGTGGCGCATGGCGTGCAGCGGAAGCCGACACTGATTGGATGACATGGATACGGCCATGAAAACTGTCGGAATAGTCGGTGCGCGCGGCCACACCGGCGCGGAGCTGATCCGCCTGATCGCGGCGCATCCGGCGCTGGAGCTCGCCTTCGTTTCGTCGCGCGAACGGGACGGACAGCGCGTCGATGCCCACAATGACGCGTATGCCGGCGATTTGCGTTACGGAAACCTTGCTCCACCAGCCGTTGCGGACATGCGCGCGGACATCGTGGTGCTTGCGCTGCCCAACGGCAAAGGGGCACCCTTCGTGGAGGCGATCGACGCCGCGGTGCCCGAAACGCTGGTCATCGATCTGTCTGCCGACCATCGCTTCGATGGAACTTGGTACTACGGCTTGCCCGAACTCACGCGCGACCACTGGCGTGGCGAGCGCCGCATCAGCAATCCGGGTTGCTACGCGACCGCGATCGAGCTGACGGTAGCGCCCATGCAGGATGCGCTGGCCGCGCCGCCGGTCTGTTTCGGCGTGTCGGGTTATTCGGGTGCGGGCACCACGCCCTCCGACAAGAACGATCCCGAGAAACTTCGCGACAACCTGATGCCGTACGCATTGACGGGGCACATCCACGAGAAGGAAGCGTCGTTCCGGCTCGGCGTGCCGTTGGAATTCATTCCGCACGTGGCGCCGCATTTTCGCGGGCTCACGGTCACCACCAATCTGTATTTGTCGCGCCCGATGAAGCGGGACGAGGTGCTGGCGCGCTTCCGCGAGGCATATGGCGATGAAAAGCTCGTGCGCATCCTGGACGACCCGCCGTGGGTCAGCCGGATCGCGGGCCGACACCACGCCGAAATCGGCGGGTTCGGGCTTTCCGCTGATGGCCGGCGCGCGGTGATCGTGGCGACGCTGGACAATTTATTGAAGGGCGCCGCGACGCAGGCGATGCAGAATATCAATATCGCGCTGGGGCTTGATGAGCTGACTGGAATCTCGGTTTGCCGTCATTCCGGCGCAGGCCGGGATCCATCTTGATGCTTGTCCGCAGAAAGCAATGGATTACGCGCTGTTCCTGCGGCGCGCCTTTCAGGCCATCGACTTCGTCGATGTTCGCTCCGACATCCTGCCTTCGCAACCCGGCTTCGCCGGAATGACGGGCGAAAGGAACCCGTGATGACCCAGCCGGTTTGGCAAAAATCCGACAGCAAGATCGACGCAAGAATCATGCGTTTCCTCGCCGGCGACGACGTGCTGCTGGACCGCGAGTTCTTTCTGCACGACATCGCGGCCAGCAAGGCGCATGTCGAAGGGTTGGCGAACATCGGAGTAATGACTCCCGAAGAAGCAGCCGCGTTGAAGCGCGAACTCGACATGCTGGCCGACGACTTCCGCAGCGGCGCGTTCGTGCTGGACGAACAATATGAAGATGGTCATTCCGCCATCGAGGCGCGGCTGACGGAGCGCCTTGGCGATACGGGCCGCAAGGTGCATACCGGTCGCAGCCGCAACGATCAGATCCTCGTCGCAACGCGCCTGTGGCTTAAGGAGAAGCTGGAAATCCTGCAGGCATATTGTGTGCGGACGGCCAGGATATGCCTCGACCGCGCAGCGAAGGAATCGCTTCCGATGCCGGGCTACACGCACCTGCAGCGCGCGGTGGTGTCGTCTACGTCGATGTGGTGGGCGGGCTTTTCCGAAGCCTTCATCGATGACGCGTCGCGGGCAAAACAGACGCGCGGGTGGATCGACGCCAATCCGCTCGGCAGCGCGGCCGGCTACGGCGTGAACCTGAAACTCGATCGCGATCACACCACGCGCGCACTCGGCTTCGCCCGCCTGCAGGTGGCGTCGACGTATGCGCAGCTTTCCCGCGGCAAGTTCGAGATGGCGGCGTTGGAGGCGATCGGCAGTGCCTTGCTCGACGTGCGCCGTCTGGCGTGGGATCTGTCGTTGTTCACCACCGCCGAATTCGATTTCGTGAAGCTGCCGCCGGAATACACGACGGGAAGCTCGATCATGCCCAACAAGCGCAATCCCGACGTGATCGAACTGCTGCGCGCGAGCTATGCCAGCGTCGCCGCCGCGCGTACCGAGGTCGAACAGTTGCTGTCGCTGCCATCCGGCTACCAGCGCGACCTGCAATTCAGCAAGGGTGGCATTTTCCACGGCGTGCAGCGTGGCCTGATGGCGATGGAGTTGATGCCGGATTTGCTGACGCGGGTGCAATGGAACGAAGCATCGATGCGCGCGGCGATCGAGCCCGCGATGTATGCCACCGACGCGGCAATCGAGCAGGCGGCGAGCGGTGTCCCGTTCCGCGATGCCTACCGTGCTGCCGCAAGTGACGCGCGATCGGCAGGGCAGGGACGCACGCCCGAACAAAGCCTCGCCGCGCGCACCTCGCCCGGCGCGCACGCCGATTTGCGACTGGATGAACTGCGTACGCGACTGGAGGCGTTCGAGCATCGGGATGGGCAACCATGAAGCCCATCAGCGCGAAATCGGCGGAACACTATCAATGGGGCGACGCCTGCGACGGCTGGCATCTTCTGCAAGGCGACGACCTCAGCGTGATCGAGGAATTCATGCCGCCTGGCGCCGCGGAACAACGCCATCGCCATACGCGGGCACGCCAGTTCTTCTACGTTCTTGCAGGCGAGGTGACGCTGGAACTGGAAGGCGAAACCCACCGGCTGCAACGAGGCGAAGGCCTGCATGTCGCGCCGGGCGCCGGGCATCAAGTGCGCAACGATAGCGCGGCCGCTGTGCGCTTCATCGTCGTATCCGCGCCGAAAAGCCACGGCGACCGGGTCGCGATACCGCCTGCCCGACGATACGCCGGGTGACATTCCCCCGGCGCAGCGTCAGTTGTGCGCACTCGCCGTATGCGAATCGTTCTTCAGGTAACGGTCGAACCAGGCGATGGTGCGTTGCAACGCATCGATCTGGTTTTCGCGCTTGGTGAAGCCGTGGCCTTCGTTCGGGTAGTAGTGAGCCGCGACCGCGTGGCCCTTCTGCTTCAGGATCGAGACGACCTGCTCGGCTTCTTCCCTGGGTACCCGGATGTCGTTGTCGCCCTGCAGTACCAGCAGCGGCGCCTTCGCGTTCCTGATGTAGGTGATGGGCGAGTCGGCTTCGTAGATCTTGCGGTCCTTCACCGGATCGCCCAGCAGCGACATTTCGTATTGCTGCAGGAACGGGTCTTCGTGCTTCAGCATCGTGAGCCAGTTGATGATGCCGTATTCCTCGACCGCCGCGGCCCACACGTCGGGCGCCTTGCCGATCGCCATCAGGGTCATGTAGCCGCCGTAGGAACCGCCGGTGATGCCGATCTTCTTCGGATTCACGTAACCGGTCGCGGCCAGGAACTTCGCGGCATATACCTCGTCCTGCAGGTCGCCCCCGCCGAGATCCTTGATGTTGGCCTTCTGGAAGGCCATGCCGTAGCCGGTCGATCCGCGCACGTTGGGTGCGATGACCGCGTAACCGCGCGAAGCCAGTGCCAGCGCGGTGGAATTGAAATAGTCGGTGGTTTGCCCGGTCGGGCCGCCATGTGGCAGCACCGCGCCCGGTGCGGATCCATCGCGTTTCAGGTTCGCGGGCATCCAGAGGAACGCACTGATCACTGTGCCGTCGAAGCTCTTGTAGTGCACCAGCTGCGAGTGCGGCAACGCAGCCGCCTTGATGCTGGGCAGCAAAGAATGCGTCAACTGGCGCGGCGATCCATGGGCGACCGGATAGACCCAGTAGTCCGCGGGCTCGCTGGAGCTTTGATGCGAAACCAGCAGGCGCGCACCGTCACCGGAGAACGCATCGGGATTGCCCGAAGGCCGGTTCAGGCCGTCCGGCAGCGCGAGCTTTCGTGATTTCCCGGAAGCTACGTCGTAGAGATAGACATCGCTGCGTCCATCGGCATTGATGGTGTAGAGCACCTGCTTCCCGTCAGGCGAGAAATGGCTGGCGCTGGATTCCCAGGGGCTCTGCGTGAGCCAGCGATAGCCGTGATTCGCAACGTCGTACAGCGCGGCACGGCTGGTGCCGGTTTCGGCGTTCGAGGCGACGGCGAGCCAACGTCCATCCGGCGACACCGCGCTCGCCATGATCAGCGCCTGACCCTGGTGCGGTGTCAGTTCTTCCGCCTTGCCGCTCGACACGTCGATCCGCCACACGCTGGAGTCGGTGAAGCCGGCATTGATGCGGTTGGCGTACACGCTGTGGCCATCGCTGCTCCAGGCGATGGCCTGCCACAGGTGATCCTTGCTCGCTTCGTGGGTCAACGGGCGGATCGCGTGCGTTTTCCAGTCGAGCAGGGCGGCATTGGTGACCGGTGAGGCCTTCGGCTTGAGATTGAACGCAATCGTCCGGCCGTCGGGCGAGAACAGCGCGCCCATATTCGAAACGTCGGGCTTGGGCGTCAGCTCGACCGGCTTGCCGCCACCTCCGGACACGGCGTACAGCCTGAATTGTTCGTTGCCGGCCTGATCGGACTCATACACGATCCACTTGCCGTCCGGCGACCAGACCGCGTCGTACTGGCGGTCGTTGGAGTGCGTCAACTGAACAGGCGAGCCGCCCGTGGCCGGCACCTTCCACAGGTTGTAACGCCCGGTCGCATTGGTGGAGATCACGATCGCGCGGCCGTCCGGCGACCATGCCGATCCGGCCAACTCGTGCGTGAAAAACAGATCGTGGATCGCCACCGGATGCGCGGCCGAATGGCTCGCGGACTGAATCGAGGCGGGATCGGTAAGCGCGCGTTCCGGTGCGGGAACGGCGGCGAGCGATGAAGCGGAAACCAGCACGAACGCAACGGCGAGCCAACGCATCACGGCGACCTCCCTCCGGCTGAGGAAAGCAGCCTACACCGCGCGGCGTCCGAAGACAGGGCTGGAAGTCATGCGTCCGGCCCCGTCATGTGATGCTCAGAACGACATGAAATACCCGCCGTTCACCGGGATGTTGGCGCCGGTGATGAAGCCGGCATCGTCGGCGGTCAGGAACGCGACCGTGCGCGCGATCTCGGAGGGCTCGCCAAGGCGCCCGACCGGGATCTGCGCGACGATCTGGGCGCGGATGTCTTCCGGCACCTTCATCACCATCTCGGTCTTGCAGTAGCCGGGCGACACGCTGTTGACGGTGACGCCTTTCTTCGCGACTTCGCGGGCCAGCGCCATCGTGAAGCCGTGCATGCCGGCCTTGGCGGCGGAATAATTGGTCTGGCCGAATTGGCCGGTCTGGCCATTGACCGAGGAAATGTTGACGATGCGCCCGAACGCGCGCTCGGTCATGCCGTCGACGGTATGGCGGCACATGTTGAACACGCCATCTAGGTTGACGTGCATCAGTTCGCTCCACTGCGCCTGGCTCATCTTCTTGAGCGAGGTGTCGCGGGTGATGCCGGCGGCGTTGATCACGATGTCCACGCTTCCGTATTTGTCGGTGACGTGATTCACCAGGTTCGCGCAGTCTTCGAAGTTCGCGACGTCGGCGGGGGCGAACACGATGCTGCCATCGTACTCACGCGTTTCCTCGCGAAATGCGGCGAGGCGTTCCTGCCGGTTGCCGAGGTCGGCGGCGACGACCTGACGGCCCTCTTCAGCGAGTCGCTTGCAGATGGCGGTGCCCAGCCCGCCGATGCCACCGGTGACGACGGCTACACGTTTGGTCATTCAAATCTCCCGAAAATGCGGCGCAGCGGCATGTGTTGCGCCGCAGCAATCGAGCGATGGTACGAAGCCGCATCCGGAGTGTCAACGGCGCTTGCGTGAGGCCTTGCCGTCTGGATCGGAATCGGGCTCGGGCGCCGGCTTGGCGCCGCCCGTTGCGGCCCCAGGCTGCAGCGAACGCCACAGTTCGACGTTGCGCTCGGTGACTTCGTTCAACATCGACCAGGGCGTCTGCCCGAGCAGGCTGTTCAACTGGTCGCGGAACTTGTGCTGCTGTTCCAGGAAAACCTTGAGGCTGTTCTCGAGATAGCCGCCCACGAAGCCCTGCATGGCGTCGCCGTAGAAGCGGATGATCTGGGACAACAGCACAGTCGAGAAGATCGGTTGCCCGTGCTGTTCGTGTTCGGAAATGATCTGCAGCAGCACCGCGCGGGTCAGGTCCTCGTTGGTCTTGGCATCGCGGACTTCGAAGGCCTCGCCGGACAGCACCAATTGCCGCACTTCCTCCAACGTGATGTAGCTGGAGACGCGGGTGTCGTAGAGTCGACGGTTGGGATACTTCTTGATGACGCGGGGTGATGCCATGCCGCAAAGCTAGCACGGGATGCGGCGGCGCACCAGCGAGGGACTATGCGTCTGGCCCGCGATCGGCAGTGTTTTCACCCAGCGGCAGCACCGCGTGTCCGTGGATCTGGTTGACGGCTTCGGCGGCCGCGATGTAGATCCCGACCACGGCGGCGACCAGGCCAAGGTATCCGCCCAACACGGCCACTCCCTCCACATGGATCCAATTGGAAAGCGCGGCCGCGAAGAGCGACAGGCACAAACCCGCCGTGAACAGCATGCGGGCGACGCCATCGCGGCACGCGGCGATCCATACGCAGAAAACGAGGAAAGCCCACACCATGTAATACCAGCCGAGGAACCCGGCGGAAGTCGTCACGTGATCCCCGTCGGCCAGCGTGTGCTGGTACAGCGCGCTGACCCACCAGTAGGCGGCAAACGCGAGGAACAACAACGTGTCGAGGGAATTCTCACGGCGCCATTGCAGGATGCCGGCGATCGCAAGCACGCAACCCCCGAGCACCGCGGTGAGCAATTGCAGCAGGCTGTTGTTCCACGGCTGATCGAACCATCCCGCCGGCGTCATGCTGTTCAACCACAAGGTCAGCGCGAACGCGCCGTAACCCAGGGCCGAGGCATTTGCGGTTTTGTTCATGGCAGCTCTTGCATGCACGGGAGGGCGCGTCCGACCGGGCGCGCCGTTGACGACCATTGTCGACAACGCATGTGTAGAAAGAGTCACGACGGTGCGGCGCGCGCGGTCGAGTGCGTCCGCGCAGCAGCGGACGCAAGCCTTGACGCAAGCTTTATGTTCCGTCGCCCGAGACGTGCACGATGGAGCCCTTGTCCGGTGGCGCGGGGCTGTGCACCTTGCGCGCCGGCACCGCAAATTCGATGCCCAGCTCGTGCCATGCGTCCAGCATCGCGAGGTTGATGCGTTGCTGGATTTCGACGAACGTGTTGTAGCCCGGATCCAGCACGTAATACACGAACTCGAAATCCAGCCCGTAGTCGCCGAAGCCCGAAAGGTAGCCGCGATCGAAGCGCGTCGGGTGTTCGCGTTCGATGAAACCGCGCACGCGCGTGACGACTTCGGGGATCTTCGCGCGCGGCGTGTCGAATGGCAGCCGGAAATTGAACACGACCCGCCGTTGCTTCATCCGCGAATAATTGTGGATCAGATCCTTCAGCAGCACCGAGTTGGAGATCGCCAGCTCTTCCCCGGACAATGACTGGATGCGCGTGGATTTGATGCCGACCTTGGTGACCGTGCCCGAGCCGCTGGCGAAGCCGATCGACTCGCCGACTTCGAACGGCTTGTCCAGGCCGATGCTGATCGACGCGAACAGGTCGCCCAGCACATTCTGCAGCGCGAGGGCCACCGCGACGCCGCCCACGCCGAGGCTGGCCACGAACGCCGTGATGTTGACGCCGCCCTCTGCGAGCAAGGCAAGCACCAGCGTCACCCAAACGATGAACTGCACGGCCCAGGTGAGCACGCCCAGCATCACCGCATTGACCGGCCGCGCGCCATCGCGTTCGGCCGAACGTTGCAGCCATGCCACGAATAATGCCGACACCCAGAACGCGCCCTGGAAGCCCACCACCGCGTAGGTCAGCAGATGCAGCCAACGTTGCGCGTTATGGACCTCTTCGGGGGTCTTGCCGAAATGCAGGAAATCCAGCGCGATCGCGATCGCGATCAGCAGCAGCAGCCAGCCTCGCGTGGCGGCGACCACCGCGGCC
>Ga0134128_10003487_pt1 | contig 19211 bp, 17 predicted proteins | sample KB31754_FD_96462 | JGI IMG/M metagenome (GOLD analysis project Ga0134128, IMG submission 96462) | Terrestrial soil microbial communities with excess Nitrogen fertilizer from Kellogg Biological Station, Michigan, USA - KB3-175-4 | ecosystem: Environmental > Terrestrial > Soil > Unclassified ...
ATGGTTGCCCAGTCAGACGCTGTAAGCGTCTCCGGTAAATATTTCCTGGTTAACTTTTTTATATCTGCTGGATCAATCATCTTTTAAAATATTATAAAAAGACCATTTTCTACATTTTAGCTTGTGAGGCTATAGTTCGCCAATTTCAAATGCTACATTAATATTATTTCACGCCCCTGCTTTCAATCTTTCTTGGATTGGATTGCTGAGGCTTCATATCTTTTACATGGGCATTTTCATTGTGAGCCGGCTTTAGATTCTTTAATTCAGCTGCAGTTTCCTTTTCCTCCTCTGTTTTTACTTTGATTTCGATTTTATTTTTATCCAGAATATGATACCACTTTACCATCTTTTTCATATCGCTGGAATACACTCTGTCAAAGTCAAGATCAGGATATACCTTTTCAAAATAAGCCTTCAAAGTCTTGTTATCGGCATTAGTGTCAGGTATTTTTTCTTCGCTGTTTTTCATTGCATCAAACAACTCGGCCAGGTTGGTATTTTCCTTTGTTGTGTATACTTCAATACTTTCCAGGTGCGAAAAATTATGTTGTCTTGTGCTCACAAATTTGGTGCTGTTGTCATCCAGGGACCGCACTACTGCGCCATCGGATTTTGAGGATAATAACTCAAATAAACCCGGAAGTCCTGTTACTGATACAATCTTATTATAGTCCATAAATATATTTTTTTGTTTTGGGAGTGCAATATAATTGAAATGATTTTCAGATTTGTTAAACGCGATAAAAAATCCTTTTCAATAAAAAATACAGAAAGCCGCAGGTTTATGGACACATTATCGTCATATGAGCACTTAATCAATATTATGTATCGAATTATATCTGCTTTCCTTTTTAGTGCATTTTTGTTTGGGACCGCAAGTGGCCAGTCAGTTTCCGGATCCTTACAGGATGCAAATGATAAAACACCGCTATCCAATGCTACCGTAAAAATTTTAAACAGCGATTCCACAGCCACACCTTTTGTAACCGTAAGTAACAGCCGCGGCACCTTTATTTTCAATAATGTTTCCAATGGAAATTATTTGCTGTCAGTGACTTCAGTAGGCTATACAGGATTTAAAAAACGTTTTACCGTAAATAATAATAACATTGATCTTGGTGAGGTAACTGTTGCAAAAACGGCGGAAACTCTTGCAACAGTTGTGGTGAGCACAGAAAGTGCGGTCAAGCAAAAAAATGACACCGTAGAATTTTCAGCTAATCAATTCAAAGTAAATCCCGACGCCACAAGCGAAGACCTGGTCAAAAAAATGCCAGGCGTTACTGTTGATAAAAGCGGAACCGTAACTGCCATGGGAGAAACCGTGCAAAAAGTTACTGTAGATGGCCGTGATTTTTTCGGAGATGATGCCACAGCTACTTTGCGAAATTTGCCCGCCGAAGTGATTGACAAGATCCAGGTATTTGATAAGCTAAGTGACCAGGCGCAACTCACAGGATTCGATGATGGTAACACAACAAAGTCCATCAACATCGTTACTAAAAAAGATATGCGAACAGGAAATTTTGGCCGCATATTCGCCGGCTATGGAACAGATGACCGGTACAGCGCGGGAGGAAACGTAAGCTTTTTCAACAATGCGAGAAGAATCTCCCTCGTCGGATTAGTAAATAATGTAAATCAACAAAATTTTTCATCCCAGGACCTGCTTGGTGTCACAAGCACAGGTGGCCGTGGCGGTGGCGGACAGCGCGGAGGCGGCGGTGGGGGCAATTTTAGAGGCGGTAATACCGGCAACTTTACCGTAGGTCAGCAAAATGGTATTGCAGGTACAAATGCGTTTGGAATCAATTACAGCGATGCATGGGGAAAGAAAATAGATGTTACCGCAAGTTATTTTTTCAACAATGCGAATACTTCTAATAATCAATCCCTCAGCCAGCAAAATATCATAACAAAAGACAGCAGCACTTATTATGATGAAAACACTCTTTCTGATAACCATAATTATAACCACAGAGCGAATTTCAGGCTTACCTATAAAATTGATTCGAGCAACTCTATCCTGGTAACTTCCAGTTTGAGTTTTCAAAACAATAATTCAGTTAATTATGTAAATGGAACCAATTACCTGGACGAAAGCAGACAGACCATGCTAAGCAAAACCGTTAACGATATCAACAGCCGTTATTGGGGAAATAATCTAAACACGTCAGTTTTATACCGCCATGCTTTTGCAAAAAGAGGACGTAGCATTTCCCTGGGTATCAATGGCAGTTTCAGCGATAAATCCGGCCTTAATTACTTAACGGCAGTAAATAACTATTTTAAATCCACCACATTAATCGATTCGCTTCAACAGCTTTCTGACCAGGATAATTATAATAGAAAATATAGCTTCAACCTTGTTTATACAGAACCTGTTGGCAAAAAAGCGCAGCTTCAACTAAACTATAATCCTTCTTTTTCGAACAACAATGCCGACCAGGAAACCAGCAATTTTTCCGATGCTACCTCAAAGTATTCTGAGATGGATACCAGCCTCAGCAATAAGTTCAATAACACTTACAATACGCAAAATACTGGCATCACCTATCGGCTGGGTGATCGAAACAATATGGTTTCCGCCGGGCTATCTTATCAATACAGCGAGTTGAAAAGCGACCAGGTATTTCCGCAGATTTCGCACATTGATAATTCTTACAGTAATATTTTGGCAAACGCATTTGCCAGGTTTAAACTTTCATCAAAAAGTAATCTGCGAATTATTTATCGTTCCTCTGTTAGCGCCCCGTCGGTGACGCAATTGCAAAATGTAATTAATAACTCGAACCAGTTTTTTTATTCAACCGGAAACCCTGACCTGCAACAACAATACACTAATAACATTATTGCCAGGTACAACTACACGAACACTGCCAAAAGCCAGACGTTCTTCGCCAATGTATTTTTTCAAACCATTAATGATTATATAGCCAACGCCACTTATACGGCAGCACAAGATTCCACGCTTTCCAAAACTGTAATTCTTTTCAAAGGATCACAAATTTCAAAGCCCGTAAATTTAAACGGATACATCAGTGCAAGATCTTTCTTCACTTTTGGAATGCCGCTGAAATTTATGAAGTCGATCCTGAACTGGAATGGCGGCGTGAGCTATGCAAAAATGCCGGGGCTCATCAATGATGTTGACAACATTTCTAACAGTTATAATTATAACCTTGGAGCTGTATTAGCGAGCAACATAAGCGAATATGTAGATTTTACCCTTTCTTATTCTGCTAATATCAATACGGTAAAAAATACCATTCAGCCGAAATTGAATAATAATTATTTTACCCAATCTGCCGGGATCGGCTTCAACCTACTTACGAGAAAAGGATCGTTTTTGAATAACGATCTTTCTAACCAGTATTATAAAGGTTTAGCCGGAGGATATAACACCAACTATTGGTTATGGAATATTGCCATCGGACAAAAATTCCTGAAAAATGAAATGGGTGAATTAAAGCTTTCCGTGTTTGACCTCTTGAAACAAAATAAAAGCATTTCCCGAAACGTAACTGACTCCTACATTCAGGACGTGCAGAACCAGGTGTTGCAACAATACTTTATGCTGACATTTACTTACAAATTGAAGACCTTTGGCAAAGGGAAAGCGCAGACTAATGGAGACAGAGAAAGACCCGATCGCCCTTATGGCGGCCCGGGTGGACCACCGTTCGGAGGTGGAGGACATGGCGGACCCGATCTTTAGTATTAAAATATTTGCTTTGAACGAAAGGGAATTAGTTAGGCTACTTAAAAATAAAGACCGGGCTGCTTTCAAAACCATTGTTGAAACATGGCAAAATATGGTCTATAACACGGCGCTTGGGATCTTGCAAAATGAGGAAGACGCTGAGGATACTGCTCAGGAAGTGTTCATGAAAGTTTATGAAGCGATTGATTCTTTCAAAGAAGAGTCGAAATTATCGACATGGATATACAGGATCACTGTCACGAGATCAATGGACCTTATCCGCAGAAAAAAACGAAAAAAACGCTTTGCGTTTATTCAAAGCCTTTATGGAAAAAATGATGGCATGATGATCGATCCACCGGATTTTTTTCATCCGGGTGTAAGCCTTGAAAACAAAGAAAATGCGGCAGTGCTGTTTAAAGCGATCGACCAATTGCCTCCTAATCAAAAAGTAGCTTTTGTGCTAAATAAAATAGAAGGATTAAGCTATGTTGAGATCGGTGAAGTAATGAATTTAAGTGATTCTGCCGTGGATGCATTATTGCAAAGAGCAAAAAAAAAGCTTCAAGGCAACCTGTTAAGCTTTTACAACAACAGCAAAGAATAACTAATAAAAATTATCAGTTATAAAAAAGAAAAAGAATAGCAAAAACAAACCCCGCGCAGGTTTTCTAAAGCAACAACGTCTAAAATAAATCAATAATTAATTATAAATTCCCGAACCATTAATTATAAGCCATGCAAAATAACATCAATAAAAAAATTGAAGAAACCATGCACAGCATTGATGGTATTGACAAAGCTCAACCCAACCCGTTTTTCTTTACGAGACTTGAAGCGCGAATGGAAAAGGAAAATAATATTTGGGTAAAAATTACGTCTTTTATGACCAGACCGTTAGTCACCTTTGCGTGTATTTGTTTAGTAATAATAATCAATGCTTTTGTTATTCTTTCTTCATCACTTTCTACTAACACGAGCACAAAACAAAATACCGAATTGGCCACTGTCGACGAGTATACTCAAATAAACACCACTTTGTACGATTTTGAAAATACAAAACCATGATGAACGACACGAAAAAATATAAAGCGCTGGTCTCAATTATCATCTTTTTGCTGATTACAAATTTGGCTATGCTGCTATTTTTTATTGTACTCGATAAACCTTCAGGTAAAAGATCGAAGGAGCGCGCTGAAAACGGCATGTACAATTCGCTTCAGAAGGATGTAGGCTTTTCAAAAAATCAGCTCGATCAATATCAGTCTTTAAGAACCCAGCAGCGCCAAAATATAAAACCGCTATTTGATAAGGTAAGAAAATCCAAAATGGATTTTTACGGATTAATTTATATGCAAAATGTTTCGGATTCCACATTGGCCATGGACGCGGATACCATCGCGCAAACACAAAAAGAGCTGGACTTGCAGATGTTCAATCATTTCAGGAGAATCAGAAGCCTTTGTACTCCCGATCAATTGCAAAAGTTTGATTCCACGATCAAAAAAGTAATTATCCGCATGACCGGGCGCCCGGGCAAAGGAAAATAAATTACTTGATACAACTCAGTAACAATTAAAAAAAAATAAACATTTATGAAATTAAAACCCTTTCTGTTTGTTGCCTTTTTATTATTGGCAACAACTACCATTTTCGCACAAGGTCAACGCATGACCGTTCCTGAAAGAGTAAAAGCAACGATGGATAAAATCACTTCGCCACTGGCGCTAAATGATGCGCAGGTCACGAGCACAACGACCGTTTTTACAGATTTTTACACGGCACAAAATAAAATGAGAGAAGACGCAAGAGCGTCCGGAAACCGCCCTGACCGCAGCGTGTTTGAAAAGATGGCTGACGATCGCGACGCGAAATTGAAAGATATTTTTACTGCAGATCAATACACTAAATTTAAAAATGAAATAGAAGCTACCCTTCGCCCGCAAAGGCAGCAAGGCGGCGGTGGAAATAATTAGAAGAACACCTCTGATAAGTAAAAAGGGATTGCGCAGGCAGTCCTTTTTTATTTTGCGTTTTTTCTTTGTTCTTTAAATTCATTATTCCGTTCAGTGATGAGGTCAAGTACCTTATTTTTTCCCATTTTTTTTACAGCGCTTGTAACAAAATGCTGGGGTAAAAACTGCCGGATCCTGGTAAGGCGCTCCAAAAAAGATTTTACATTCTTACTAACTATGGCTTGCTTTTCCTTATCGGCTTTGGTAAAAATAATGGCAAATGGCACTTCCCATAAATCCAGTTTTTGGATAAAATCAAGATCCAGTTTTTGAGGCGAATGCCGGGCATCTACCAACACAAAAACGCTCACAAGATTTTCCCTTTTCTTCAAATAATTTTCAATCATTTGCTCCCATCTTCTGCGGCTGCTCAGTGAAATTTTTGCAAAGCCATATCCCGGCAAATCAACGAGATACCAATTCGTTTGATCAAAATCGCCGGTTTTAGAAACGCTCGCAATCTCAAAGTGATTGATCATCTGAGTCTTTCCGGGAGAGTTGGAAGTTTTAGCCAATTTATCATTATTACACAACATATTTATCAATGAGGATTTTCCAACATTGCTTCTTCCAATAAATGCGTATTCAGGCAGGTTTGGTGTCGGGCACTTGTCTACAGAAGGACTACTAATAAGATAAACTGCTTTTTTGATGTGCATGGCGCAATATACGTTAATATGGAATTTGTAAGTTGAAGCGTAGAATAGTTTCACAATCTTCATCGCCGCATAACCCAAAAAGTAGTTTTTTCTGTTATTCCGGATCCCAGGAATCATTAAACAATATAACCATGTAACAATAATTCATTAATAAAATAATTTACGACACCCTTGAATTCCAACAACAATCAAACAATATAACCATCCAACAATTTTAATTTTTCATTCCTTATTTCAAGGACTTTATCTTTGTGGTATGAGTAAAGTAAGAGTAAGATTCGCTCCAAGTCCCACCGGAGGCTTGCATTTAGGCGGTGTGCGCACTGCCTTGTATAATTATTTGTTTGCAAAAAAACATAACGGAGAATTCGTGCTGCGAGTGGAAGATACGGATCAGACACGCTATGTCGCCGGCGCGGAGCAATACATTATTGATTGCCTTAACTGGTGTAATATTCCACCGGATGAAGGTCCGCAAAAGGAAGGCGCTTATGGTCCTTATCGCCAAAGTGAAAGAAAAGATATTTATAGAGAATATGCAGAGAAATTAATTAAAGCCGGACACGCGTATTATGCATTTGACACGCCGGAAGAAATTGAAGAAATGCGAAAAAGATTACAGGTCGAAGGAAAAGACAATCTTCAATATGGATATCATGTTCGTTTCGAAATGAAAAATTCTATCTCGCTTCCACCTGAAGAAACGGAAGCCTTATTGAAAATAAATTTTCCGCATGTGATCCGGTTGAAGATCGAGCGCGATGAAGTGGTTCGCTTTAATGATATGATTCGTGGCGACATAGAAATGAGCACCAACGGAATTGATGACAAGGTTTTAATAAAAGCTGATGGCATGCCAACTTACCATCTTGCAGTTGTAGTTGATGATTATTTGATGAAAATTACACACGCGTTTCGTGGCGAAGAATGGCTTCCCAGCGCACCGGTGCATGTGTTACTTTACAAATATTTAGGTTGGGAAAACCATATGCCGCACTGGGCTCACTTTCCGTTGATCTTAAAACCTGATGGAAACGGAAAATTGAGTAAAAGAGATGGTGAGCGATTAGGTTTTCCCGTGTTTGCCATGGAATGGAACGATCCTAACAGAGGACCGGTTAGGGGATTCAAAGAATTGGGTTTTATGCCGGAAGCATTTTTAAATATGCTTGCTATGCTCGGCTGGAACAATGGAACGGAGCAGGAAATTTTTTCTTTGGATGAAATGATCGACCAGTTTTCCATTGAACGGGTTCACGCGCATGGTGCAAAATTCGATTTTGAAAAAGCGAAATGGTACAATCACGAATGGATAAAAAAGTCTGCTGCGCAAAGACTGATGCCTGAAGTCAAACAAATTTTCGAAGAGAAAGGAATCACAATAAATGATGAGGCTAAATTTGAAAAAATTATTGAGTTGATAAAAGAAAGATGTCCGCTTCTAACTGATTTTTGGGAACAAGGAAGCTTCTTTTTCTCAACACCTTCGCAAATTGACACGGCATCAATTCTTTCAAAATGGACTGAGATTAAAAATCAATTTTTCATCGAATTGATACGCTCTTATTCATTGTTAAATTCATGGGATGCGGCAGAACTCGAGGTCGTTTTTAAAGAGATTGCGGCGGCGGTTCGGTTAAAACCCGGAGAATTAATGTTGCCATTCCGCATCATGCTCGTCGGAGGAAAATTTGGACCCGGCGTGTTTGATATCGCATCGTTAGTTGGAAAAGAAGAAACAATCAAAAGAATAGAACATACTTTATCTTTATTGAAATAATCATTCAATCCCGGGAAGCCCTGAAAAGCGAAAATGTAGTTTTTTACATTTAAATTCTTATCTTAAAAGTTCTCATTCATATAATAATGACAGATCAAAATAAAGAAACGCCCACAACAGCAAAGCAAAGACCTGTCAGAGTTTTGGTAGCCAAAGTAGGCCTTGATGGCCACGATCGCGGAGCCAAAGTCATCGCCACATCGCTTCGTGATGCGGGAATGGAAGTGATCTATACCGGACTGAGGCAGACACCTGAAATGGTTGTGAATGCTGCATTGCAGGAAGATGTGGATGCTATTGGTGTAAGTATTTTATCCGGTTCTCATAATACGGTTTTCCCAAAAATACTTGCGCTGCTCAAAGAAAAAGGGATGAATGATATCCTTCTTACCGGAGGCGGAATCATTCCTGCTGACGATATGAAAAAACTGAATGATTTGGGTGTTGGAACATTATTTCCCCCGGGAACTCCAACCACAGCGATCGCCGACTATATAAAAAATTGGGTGAAGGAAAACAGGAGCTTTTAAATCTATTTTAAGCATACATTCCTGGTTAAAAGAATTCAGAAAACGGTTACGAAACATAAACACTAAACGAAGAATTAAATATCGAAATCATGTATTCAACTTTATTGACCAGTTTAGAAAACCAGATTCTGACCATTACTATTAATCGTCCTGACAAATTAAATGCACTGAACAAAACTGTTTTAGCGGAACTTGATCATGCCATCGATGCTATTTATAAAGATGACCAGGTTAAGGCCGTGATCATAACAGGGTCCGGGGAAAAAGCCTTCGTCGCTGGTGCCGACATTTCAGAATTTACAACCGTAAGTGATGACCAGGCAGCTACGCTTTCTAAAAAAGGCCAGGACATATTTTTTAAAATAGAAAATTGTCCAAAGCCTGTAATTGCCGCTGTCAATGGCTTTGCGCTTGGTGGCGGATGTGAGCTGGCAATGGCTTGCCATTTCCGACTTGCCGGCACCAACGCAAAATTTGGTCAGCCTGAAGTGAACCTCGGATTGATTCCGGGCTATGGAGGTACGCAGCGTCTAACCATGCTTATTGGTAAGGGCAAAGCTTTGGAATTAATGATGACTGGAAATATGATTGGAGCGGAGGAAGCAAAATCACTTGGACTTGTGAATTATGTAGAGCCTTTAGAAAACCTACTTCCAAAAACAAAGGAAATATTGAACACGATTCTTTCGAAGTCGCCGGTAGCAATTTCTAAAGTGATCGAGGCGGTTAACTCTTTTTATAATTCAAATGAAGACGGATATAGTGAAGAAGTACATCTATTCAGCCAGGCATTTTTGAGTAACGATAAAAAAGAAGGAACTGCCGCATTTATTGAAAAAAGAAAACCTGTGTTTAAGGGCAATTAATATCATGTAGAAAAAACATACGAATATCAAAGTAAAAACTTTTTAAAATTCCTTCTTAATAGCATCCTCTTTTTAATATTTCAGATAAGTCAAAAAATAGTTTTTGTTCGAATAGAGTTTTGATAATTATCATTTTTTCCTTGTGCCAACATTCAAGTAAATTTGCATTGAATTTTTATTGAATCAATAAAATATTACTATGGATTACAGAATAGAAAAGGATACAATGGGAGAAGTCAAAGTCCCTGCTGATGCCTATTATGGAGCACAAACAGAACGTAGCGTAGAAAATTTTAAAATAGCCCGCGATATCAATAAAATGCCAAAAGAAATTATTAAGGCATTTGCTTATTTAAAAAAGGCTGCAGCTATCACCAATTTTGATGCTGGTATTTTATCAAAAGAAAAGCTGGACCTCATCAGCAAAGTAGCCGACGAAATTCTTGAAGGAAAATTAGATAAGGAGTTCCCGTTGGTTGTATGGCAGACTGGTAGCGGCACACAAAGTAATATGAATGTGAATGAAGTGATCGCCTATCGCGGCCATGTTCTGAACGGGGGAAAACTTACCGACAAAGAAAAAGTACTTCACCCCAATGATGATGTCAATAAATCTCAATCAAGCAACGATACATTTCCAACCGCTATGCACATAGCGGCATATAAAATTCTGCAGGATCTTACACTGCCTGCCCTGGAAAATCTTAAACAAACCTTTCAAAAAAAATCTGCAGATTTTATGCATGTCGTTAAAATAGGGCGCACCCATTTTATGGATGCAACTCCATTAACATTGGGCCAGGAATTTAGCGGATATGCATCACAGTTAGACCATGGTATCAAAGCCATTAAAAATACACTTGCGCATTTAAGCGAATTGGCGCTTGGCGGTACTGCAGTGGGCACAGGCATCAATACGCCGCCAGGCTATGCAGTAAATGTAGCAGATACGATAGCAGAACTTACGGGCCTTCCTTTTGTCACTGCAAAAAATAAATTTGAATCGCTGGCTGCTCACGATGCGATCGTAGAAACACATGGCGCGTTGAAAACCGTGGCAGTAAGCCTGATGAAAATAGCAAACGATATCAGGATGCTGTCTTCCGGGCCACGCAGTGGTATCGGGGAAATACATATTCCAGACAATGAGCCCGGCTCATCGATCATGCCCGGCAAAGTAAATCCGACACAATGTGAAGCGCTCACAATGATCGCTGCGCAGGTGATGGGCAATGATGTAGCCATCAGCATTGGCGGCGCGACCGGTCATTTTGAACTGAATGTTTTTAAGCCGGTAATGATTTATAACTTTTTGCACAGCGCAAGATTGTTGGGCGACGGCTGCAACAGTTTCAACGAAAAGTGTGCAAAGGGAATCGAGCCGATTGCAGAAAATATCAAGAAGCATGTTGATAATTCACTCATGCTCGTAACGGCGTTGAACACAAAAATCGGCTATTATAAAGCCGCCGAAATCGCCCAAAAAGCCCATAAAGAAAATACAACTTTAAAGGAAATGGCTGTCAAATTAGGATATGTAACGCCTGAAGAATTCGACCAATGGGTCGTTCCAAAAGATATGGTAGGTACCTTGAATTAAAAAAATTATTTCATGCGCAAATGTTGCAAAATGCTCCAATTTTCGATCGCTAGCAGAAATCCGGCTTTCAGACCGAATGAATAAAACTATATCCGAAGCTGCATGATTTTTCCTATCCGCAGCACTGCGGACAGGCGAATAATATTTGGCCAAACAAAACTTTCCGCCATACAGGCAAATCTTCTTTTTCGTACCGTAGCAATCAATAAATAATAAGGTCAAAAACCGTAGCAGCCTTTTAGCATAGCCCTGTTTTTCACTTAATCTCATGGTGGTCAATTATTTACTTCAAGGTTCGATATTCATATCAGACGTTTGTAGCACTATTGGTAAAAGCGATAAAATCCGAAGTTGAAATAAATGCAATAAAAAAACGTTATGACTATTGATTTCGAAAAGAACGACAACTGCATATAAAACAGCGCTATGAAAAAATTTTACCAAAAAAAACATATTGCTTCCCGTATAGACATCATGTCACATCGGCGTTATCAGCCCAGAAAACGAATTATATCACTTTGCGTTTTTTTCATTGCTGCCCAGCTTTTCTTTTCATCAAATTTGTCGGCTCAGAAACATGATTTTAGTTATAGCTATCTAAATATTACCAGGGGAAATGGTGGAGGAACGCTTGAGCCTTTAGACATTATTGAAGTTCGGGCACTTGTGAAAGTGAATGCTACTACAAGTAATTTTTACTATATCGACACCATACGGGCAGGAACGCAATACATAACCAATTCCCTTAAGATCCTTACGAATGAGGGCTTCACATTTAAAGGCCCCTATACCAACGCGGCCAACGATGACAATGGCGTATATGCAACTACAGGCGGCATTGGAAGGATCAGAGTTAACCTTGGAGTTGGCGCTTCCAATCCCGATAATACACTGGCCAATTTTGGTGTTACAACCGGAGGGGGTACTGTAACCGCCGGCACTGACCTGCCAAAATTTTATGGAGCTACATTATTCATTGTTTCCTACAGACTGTTGGTGACCGCTAATGAGGGCGATACGATTCGTCTTACGGGAAATTATTATTACGATTCTTCGAAGATCAAAAGGAATTATCGATTTAATTATCCCGGAATTAAAATTATTAAAAACCAGGCGCTATGTAATAATTTCTCCAGTGCAAGTTTCACTGCTGATAGTTCTTTTAAAAGTGGTAATGTCCAAAACCGCGCGTTGCCCGCAATTGTGCCGGGTTATGTTAAGGTAAATCTGGACGCAAACGGACCACAGGATAATTATTATGCAATCGTGAACAACACCAGCGCAAACGGGACAACTAATAATGCCGGTGCTTACAATCCGAATCCGGCAAGGGTTTTTGGCTTATGGGATATCATCGGAGACCATACCGGTGCGACTAATCCGACGGCTGGAAATGCTCCAACGCCTCTTGGCCAGACGGGCGGCTACATGCTGGTCGTTAATGCAAATTATCCTACCGGAGAGGTTTACCGAGACACTATAAAAGATGTGTGTCCCAATACTTACTATGAATTTTCTTCCTGGATCAGAAACATTTGTGGTAAATGTGGAATTGACCAAAACAGTATTCAAACTTTTACTCCGGGTGTGTTGCCCAATCTTTCTTATGCAATTAACGATGTTGACTATTACACAACAGGCAACATTTTATATGATCAAAAATGGCAGAAACGGGGATTTATTTATAAAACAGGCCCAACTGAAACTCAGTTTCGGATCACCATAAAAAATAATGCACCTGGCGGAGGAGGTAATGATTGGGTGCTTGATGATATCAAATTGGCGACTTGCTATCCAAACCTGGTAATGAACCCCAGTGATACGGCTTCTACATGCAAAGGATGGCCTTTACATTTAAGCGATACCGTAAAAAGCTTTTTCAATAATTACACCAATTACTGCTGGGAAAAAAGCACGAATGGAACTACCTGGACATCTACGGGTGTTTGTGGAACCAAAATACCAAAACTTGAGAACGGCGTTTGGGTTTACGTTGTTGATACTGTATTCACGCCGGTTGCCGCAGACAGTGGAACGTATTATCGCCTTAAAGTTGCTACCTCGGGCCCTAACCTGGCCGATGCAAAGTGCGCGGTAAACAACAGTCAGAAAGTCTTCCTCAAGGTATTTAGTGCCGGGTGCTCTGTGCTTGATTCAAAACTTTTAAATTTTAGTGGCAAACTTGTAAGTAATAAATCAGTCTTGAAATGGACGTCCAAAAATGAAGAGAATCTGGTCGAATACCAGGTTGAAAAAAGCGTAGATGGAACGAGTTTTATGGTCGCGGGTATCGTATCTGCTGCGAAAGATCCTAATGGCGCTTCTTATATTTTTAATGATCCTGAAAAAATTGGCACCACAGCTTATTACCGGTTGAGACTTATTACGAAGGATGTAAATGATAACAAATATTCTAAAACCATTGTCATTTATAATAATAATGCACCATTCAGAATTTCTACTATTAATCCTTTCAAAAATAATTTGAAAATTGAAATTACTGTCCCTTCCGATGGCCAGATGGAAATCAACCTTTTTGATATGTATGGAAAAATTGTGAGCAAAAAGATCTTACAGGCTCCCAAAGGAAATTCAAAAGTGGACATGGACGATATCAACAAACTGGCCTCAGGCATGTATATTTTAAGGGTACAATTTAATGGCGCGATGATTCAAAATAAATTATTTAAAACAAACTAATAACGGGGTAAAGAAAAGAATCGCGAAAAACTACTTTTTCATTTATCACGAAAAAAATCTGGGGAGATTTATTTATACAGAAAAATCTGCAACCCTAAAAAGAAACGTTGATGTCTTTAGGGTCTTTTTATTTTGAAGAAATAGTCCTGCAAAATTAATATGCGTTTTAGCATACCTGTTAGGTAAATGTTTGATGGATAAAATGACGCGAAATAACCCTTAATACCTATTTTAAATTGTAAATAGGCCAATCTCTTTTCTGTCGACATAATCCCATCTAAGATTTACAATAAGGCCTTTGGCCTATTTTATAAATCAGATGGAATAACATTTAGAAAGAGCAATTATTAAAAGATAAAAACTATATTTTCGCTTATGAGCTTTTTACTATTTCGGCCAATAAAAAAGCCACCTCTGATTAGGTGACTTCTTTACATTCAAAATTTTTGTTTGATTAGAATATCTGGTAATTGTTAACCTCGTACGTCATGGAATTGGTTCCATTTGTTAAGCTGACATGAATTTCGCCAACATTTTTCGCAAACCATCTTTCGCTGGTTTGGACGGCAAGAGGAACGCCATTCATGAATAATTCATATTTCACTTTAATAACATCAGGAAAATCAAAACTTCCAATTTTAACTGCCACTGCCTTCTCCAGGATGGTCATTTTTATATAGCCTGAAAAAGGCACACCTCCTATTGATCCATTAATCGCAGATGAATTCCATGTAGCACCCTGGGCAGCGTAATCTTTCAATATCAACAGGTCAAGTGTTGCCGGTGGATCAAATTGATATGTTGTTGCCAGGTTCATATATTGATAATAATCACCGTTCCCTTTTTTATAATACGACGAATCATCAGCCGGAGCAGTCCCTGAAATCCCCTGGGTGATCGTATTGTATGTGTTTCCGTTGAGCTTCGGCGCATAGTCAATCACTTTCAGATAAATATTATCAGCGGAAGTGCCACCGACAAGCCCAAAGATCCAGTTACTTTTCGGAGTTAGCGGAAGATAATCACCCGAGGCACTAACACCGGGTAAAAAATTGACACTGAAAGCGCATTGACTGTTTCCATAATGCAAAGTGAAATTTTGGTTTCCGGAAAGTGATGAATTGCCGGAAGCGGTTAATATGACATCCTGCGTTCCCGTATTGATGAAAGTACCCGAGTTAGAAAAAGTGACACCGTTCACTGTGTTGGTTGATATCGTATAAGTGCCGGCGGTAGCTACTACCACCTGCACGCGTGCGGTGTTCGCAGCCGTCATTGCCACACCCTGTGTATAAGTTCCCGATAAAACAGCCGGCTTGCAATTTCCCGAACTGTCACCTAAAACGCCGGTCGACGCGCTGATTTTTATTCCATTTCCCAGGGTCGTTTTAAATTTTCCTAAAGTGATTTGAGTGATGGCGCCCGAAGAATCTTTTGCGCTTCCCGAAAACGTTCCCTGTACAAGATTGCTTGTATAGGATGTAATTTTAACGATGAATTCACCTACCAACTGATCGGCCTCATAAATTGTCTTGGCTGTTGTAGCGTAGGTAAAAGTGGATTGAAACAGCGAAGCCTTGTAAGATCCCACTTTAATCGTGTCTCCATAAATGACCATTTTGAAACTTTCGCCGGAAGATGATGTTCCGTTAAGACGCAATTGCTTAATAGTGCCCGACGAATCAATTTTCGCGGAATCCATATTACCTATATAAGGTTTGGTTCCGTTGTTAAATTCCCAGTTGCCTGTAGGAAGCTGAAGCCCGCCGTTTTCAACGCTATATTCTTTCGAACAGGCGTTCAGTAACACCGTGGTAATTAAAAGAGAAAGAGCGAATTTTATAAGTTTCATTGTACGCGATTTTGATTGTTGAATTTCATAAAGTTTTAAGAAACCTGCATCTCATCATTCACAATAGCAGTTGTCTCCACACTTTGTTGCTTTGATTTTCTAGGATCATTTTTGAAAAAACGCTTTTGAAAGATAAGTATTGTTATAATGCCGGCCGAAATAGACGCATCAGCCAGGTTAAAGATCGGTCGAAAAAATTCAAAATCCTGACCTCCCCATATCGGAATCCAAACTGGAAAACTGGTGTCCCGGATAATAGGAAAATAAAGCATATCCACCACGTTGCCATGCAAGAATCCGGCATAACCATGTGCGGGAAATATTTTAGCGACATTATAAAGATCCCCGCTGCTGTTTTCAAAGATTAATCCATAAAACATGCTATCGATCAAATTCCCAAGCGCTCCCGCAAAGATGAGCCCAACGCAAATGATAAAGCCCGGATGATATTTTTTTCGAATGATTTTTTTAATATAAAAAACGCCGAAGATCACAGCGCCAAGACGAAACACGGTCAGAATCATTTTGCCCCATTCTCCTCCAAACTTCCAACCATAAGCCATTCCCTCATTTTCGATAAAATATAGCCGGAACCAATTTCCAATTACTGCGTGAGATTCACCAACGTGATAATGTGTTTTGATGTAAATTTTTAATCCCTGGTCAGCTATAACAATAAGGCAAATGATTAAAAAAACTTTTATTCCTTTCACTTAATAAAATTGATGGGCAAAGATAATAAAATAGAGAACGTATAAAGTAACGATCAATTATTGGCGAGTGACACCGCCTCCACATTTTGAGAACTTTCCTTTGCCGGATATTCTTTAAAAAAATGCCTCCTGCAAAATAGAATTGTAAGCACGCCGATAGAAATTGAAGCATCTGCCAAATTGAAAATATAATTAAAAAAAGTAAAGTCCTTTCCACCCAAAAAAGGAATCCAGGCCGGCATGCTCTCAACGCGGATCAAGGGAAAATAAAACATATCCACTACCCTGCCATGCAAGAATTCTCCATATCCATGGGCAGGAAATAGTTTGGCAACATTCGAAGTGAGCGTGCTGCTATTATCAAAGATCATTCCGTAAAACATGCTGTCGATCAGGTTGCCGAGCGCACCCGCGAACACAAGCGCTACGCAAATTATAAAACCGGAGGGGTATTTTTTTTCGAGCAGTGTTTTGATATAAAACACGCCGAAAATTACCGCCGCCAATCGGAATAATGTGAGAAGGATCTTACCCCAGTCGCCACCAAATTTCCATCCATAAGCCATCCCTTCATTTTCAATAAAGTAAAGCTGAAACCAGTTGCCTGCGACCGCGCGTGATTCACCAATATAAAAATGGGTTTTTACATAAATCTTAATTGCCTGATCTGCCAAAACAATGAGGGCAATAATCAAAAAAATTGTTCGTCCTTTCACATATGAGATTTAAAAGTCAAAGATAAAAAAATTGATCCGGAGCCGATTAAATTCCGGCACCATTATTCTTCAAAATAAACACGCTTTACGCGCTGAGACACACCTGTCATGATCTCGTAAGAAATCGTTTGCGCCCATTCTGCCAACTTGGGCAATGGCAGCGCTTCTCCAAAAACCACCACTTCCTCGCCTTCTTTTACATTTTTTATCCCGGTAATGTCGAGCATCGTCATGTCCATACACACATTTCCAATTACAGGAACAAGTTTATTTTTCAATAACATCTTCCCATTCCCATTTCCCAGGCTTCTGAAATAGCCATCCGCATATCCAATGCGCACAACCGCTATCACACTGTCTTTCAAAAGTTTCGCCTTTCGGCCATATCCAACGGTTTCGCCTGCCTTTAGTTTTTTTATTTGTGAAATGTTAGTAGTCAGGGTGGATACATTTCTCAATTGCTTTTGCATTTTTTTATTGCTGTCAATTCCGTAAAGCCCTATTCCCAGGCGCACCATATCCATTTGCAAATCCGGATGACGACTGATGCCGGAAGTGTTATCAATATGCTTAATAAACGGATATTGTAACGCCGATTCAATTTTTTCACAGGCCCTTTTAAAAAGATCATATTGATGCTGCGTAAAATCATCTTCGTTTTCATCTTCGCTGGCAGCAAGATGAGAGAATACACTTTTTATTCTCAGATAATGATTCATCGAAATTTGTTTACACAACGTATCAATATCTTCCTCCATAAAACCCAGCCTATGCATTCCTGTGTCGATCTTCAGATGAACCGGATAATTTTCTATTTCTGATTTTTTCAAAAAAGAGATAAAATCTTTCACTAATGTGAATGAAAAAATTTCCGGTTCCAGGTTGTAATTGATGAGAGAGTCAAATGTATTACTATCGACATTCATGACCATTATTGGAAGTCGGATGCCGGCCTTGCGCAATTCCACACCTTCGTCGGCATAAGCGACTGCGAGGTAATCTACCTTATTATATTCAAGCACAGATGCAATTTCATAACTTCCGCTCCCATAGCTGAAAGCCTTTACCATCGCCATAATTTTGGTGTCCGGCAATAATTTTTCTTTGTATTTTTTTAGATTACACAACAGCGCATTCAGGTTAATTGATAACACCGTTTGGTGAACTTTTTGCTCCAGGAAATGACTTATTTTTTCAAATTCAAATTGACGGGCACCTTTTACCAGGATGGTTTCATCCTTGAAATTTAGGGATGACACGTTCTGCAGAAAATCACCGACACTCTTAAAAAACGATTTGTTTTTTAAGAAGGAAAATTCATCTTGCAACGAAAAAATATCCGGGCCAATTCCAAAAAACCGGTCGATTTTATTTTGCCGCAAATGGGTAGCAATCTCACGATAAAGCCCGCGCGGCTTGCGTCCGGACTGCAGAATATCAGAAAGAATCACTGTGTGAACCGCGTGTTGTTTTTGCTGCTTTAAAAAATCAATAGCGATATTAAGAGAATAGAGATCATTGCTATAACTATCGTTTATAATCGTACAATGATTGATGCCTTGTTTAAGCTCCAGCCGCATGGCAACAGGATAAAGTGTACCAAATCTATCCAGGATTTCTTTATCCGTTTTATTTAAAATCATCAACACGCAAAAGCAGTTCAGCGCATTTTCCACGGAAGCTTCATGTATAAAGGGAATCGTAATTGAATAAGATTTTTTTTGAAAAACCACTTCTATTACAGAATCCAAATTATTTTTTTTAATCAAAATCACCCGCACCGCATTAAAGCTTTTGCTGCCCCAGGAAAATAGTTGAAGTGACTGATGTTTTTGCTGAAATGCAATCATTTCATCATGAACATCTTTATCATCGGCACAATAAATCACCTGCTTTGCATGCCCGAATAATACCAACTTCTCCCGGATCTTTTGTGTTCGGTTTTTAAAACCTTCATCGTGCGCATTCCCGATATTGGTTAAAATACCCACATCCGGCTGAATAATCTTTTCAAGCATTTTCATTTCTCCCGGAAGAGAAATGCCCGCTTCAAAAATCCCCAGGTTATTGGTGG
>Ga0134128_10003488_pt1 | contig 19209 bp, 17 predicted proteins | sample KB31754_FD_96462 | JGI IMG/M metagenome (GOLD analysis project Ga0134128, IMG submission 96462) | Terrestrial soil microbial communities with excess Nitrogen fertilizer from Kellogg Biological Station, Michigan, USA - KB3-175-4 | ecosystem: Environmental > Terrestrial > Soil > Unclassified ...
ACCGAATCGTCGACGAGACGGACGGGCAAATCAGCCGCCTGCGCGAATCGGCAAACATCAAATCACCGGAATTCGAAACAGAATCTACGAGCCTTCGCAACCAGCTCAAATCGCTGTCAAAAGAGCCGCTTACCGCGCAGAAAGCGGACGCCATCGATCAACAATTCGGTAAAGTCATAGAAGAAGCCGAACGGGCAGGCGTAGCCGCCGACGACGCGCAGCTGCAAGCACTCAAAGCCGCTCAGCAGTCGGTCAAGTCGAATCTCACAGAAGCGCTCCGGGGCAACGAGCCCGCTCCGCCAATAAGCAGGGGAGAACCGGTTCGCCCGGCAGCAGCGGCACCAGTAGAACAACATCCGGCAGGCGCGCATTCGGTCGACGCTGCGCGTGCGGTGGAAACTCCCGGTGCAGTCGGACGGGCAACCGCTAATAGAATGTTCGACGAAACCGAGGCGCGCATCACGCGCCTGCGCGAATCGGCGAACATCAAATCACCGGAATTCGAGACAGAATCAACCAACCTGCGCACGCAACTCAAATCGCTGTCCGAAGAGCCGCTTACAGCGCAAAAGGCCGAAGCTATCGATCAACAGTTCGGCAAAGTGATCACAGAAGCCGAAGGCGCAGGCGCGGCCGCCGACGGCGCTCAACTGCAAGCACTCAAGGCCGCTCAGCGGTCGGTGAAATCCGAACTTACCGAAGCTCTCGGTGGCAGTGAAGCAGCACCAGCCGTTCGTCCAGCACCTTCGGCTCGCGCGGCATTAACGGAGCCACTCGAAGTACGTCCGGCAGATATGCGTCCAGTCGAATCGGCGCGTCCCGTCGAACCGGCACGTCCGCTGGAAGGCACACGTCCAGTCGAACCGGTAACTGCTAATCGGATTATCGACGAGACCGATGCTCGCATCAGTCGCCTGCGTGAAACAGCCGAGATCAAATCGCCGGCGTTCGAGAATGAGTCGAGCAACCTGCGTACGCAACTCAAATCCCTCCGTCGAGAGCCGCTTACAGCACAGAAAGTTGAAGCAGTCGATCAACAGTTCGGCAAAGTCATAAAAGAAGCCGAACGCGCTGGCGTAGCCGCCGACGACGCGCGGCTGCAAGCACTCAAAGGTGCTCAGCAGTCCGTCAAGTCGGACCTTGCAGAAGCCCTTCGCAGCGCCGAGCCTGTCGCATCGGCTGAGCCGCGCGGATTTGCCAGAACCGACGTCCGGGTGGACGAACCGGCACCAAAAGTCGCTCCGGCAACCGCTGACGCTCTGGCTGCGAAAACCCGTTCCACATTAGAGTCTTTGCGCACCGAGTCCGGCATTAAATCGACGGCGCTCGATGCAGAATCCGCTGCTTTGACCAAACAGCTCGAATCCTTGCGTACCGAGCCAGTTAATCTGGAAAGAGCGCTGCAAGTCGATCGTCAATTCGGCAAAGTCATCGAAGAAGCCAAACTAGCCAAGGCGACGGACGCGCAGCTAGAGCCGCTGAACGCCGCACGCGAGTTGACAGCCCGAGAACTCGGTGCCACCATCGGCGAAGCCGAACCGGGCGCAGCGGTTCGTCCGCCTCAAGTACAAGCGGCTGGCACGCCACATGTACGAGAACTTCGCGGCGAAATTGAGAATCGCGCACCATCGCGACCGACTCCAGCTCAAGCTGAAGTTCGCACACAACCACAGCCGATAAGAACAGACGACGCCCCGGCACCGTTGCAACAAGCACGGCAGCGCGTCGTCAGCGCCGCCGACGATCTGCGCGCAGCGCAATCTTCCGATCAACTGACGGCGGCCGCCCGCCGTCAAATGCAAGATCTCGAGCGCCAGTATACGCAAGCGGTCGCCGACTACAACCAACAATTGCGCGCTCGCATGTCTGCCGCCGGTGAAAGCACCGCTCCGCAGCTGCGCGAACAGGTACAAGGCGCTCGCCAACAGCTTGCACAGGATCGGCTGGAGAAAGCCGCAGAAGCAAAACTGGCGTTGCCGGTGCCACTGCGCGGACTGGCCGATGATGCAATTTATGCCACCACCAGCAAGGCTTATGGACAAGCGCTGAAACAGTTCACCGCTGGTGTGGATTCCTATGTTCAGAACGCGCTCAAAGCAGGCGAGCCAGTTTCACCGACCCTAATCGATGACGCCCAAAAGGTCGTGCGCTCAGCTCAAGATGCCATGATCGCGCGCCAGATGGCCCGCCAGACCGGTTACGCCCGATTCCTGCCACAGTCGCTCAACGACTTGCACCTCGATCATCCGACGGCAGCGACGGCGATCCGCCGCACGTTCGGAATCGGCACCGCCTTTGTACTGGCAGCCACCGATCTCAAAACGTTAGATCACTGGATCAATCAGGTCTACGGTATAACCCCCGGACGTCCGCAAGCGGCTCCGCAAAGAGAAGCCGCGATCGTGCCGGCGGCCGCAGTTGGCACCGCAGCTGCCGACGAAGCGCGTCGAGCCGAAGACACCCGCGCATTGGCTGCCGCTGCTGCCACTACCAACACCACCGAAGTTCGCGAGCGCGCGGCGGCACCAATCATCCAAGCCTCCATGCCGGCTGGACCCGCGCTGTTCCGCCCTGTGTCGGAAACTTATCTCAATCGAAATACATTATCCGGAGCGCTGTTTGTCGGCATGAGCATGGAAGAGATGCGCAAGCGAGTACAGTATACGGGCGTTCGTCCGGATGGATTAATCGCCGGTGTACCCTCCATAACGGCGGCCGCCGATTCAGCGGTATCGGTTCGCGCCTTGATGCCTGCTTATCGCAGCACCGCAGGCGCCGACGATCTGCCCAGACCGATCAACACCAAGTTCGACATTTCGCAGCCGACCAGGATCAGTGCCAACGCACTTTCCGGTCGCAGTCTCAACCTCTCTAATCCGTATACAAACCCCGAATCACGTCGTTTTGGCGGCGGATTGGGCGGCAACAAAGATCCCAAGAGCGGCGTCACGCAGCGGCTCGCTTACGTGTCCGCAGCAGCCGACCGACTCGGTTCAGCCACTGCTCTAGAACCTGATGCCGAGGCAGCCGACAAATATAATCCGGATCAAAACACAGGCACCGCTACCTCTCAAAGCGCGGCCACAGCCAGTCTGCAAATTGCCGCGCAAGAGCCGCCTGCAGGCACCACAACCGCCTCTAACGGTCAAGAACCGGAAGAAGAAGAGCAGTCCAATATAACGTTGACGTCGATAACGTAATCGCTATTAAACGTTGGCCAATTGCTTCATCACAAGAACGGTATTGTGTCCGCCGAAGCCCAATGCTTCAACCATGCCGGCTCTGACGGTGCTCTCACGCGCCACATTGGGAACGTAATCGAGATCGCATTTGGGATCCGGGTTCTCGTAATTAATCGTCGGGTGGATCTTCTGATCGCGCAATGTCAGCGCGGTGGCGGCAGCACCGATGGCGCCGGCGGCGCCCAGCAGATGTCCGACCATGGATTTGGTGCTGGAGATTTGCAGTTTGTAAGCGTGCTCGCCGAACACCGACTTAATGGCCAGTGTTTCGCGCTCGTCATTGAGCGGAGTCGAGGTGCCGTGCGCATTGACGTAATCGATATCTTCAGGACGCAACTGCGCGTCACGCAGCGCTTCCCGAATGGCACGCGCAGCGCCGGCACCATTTTCATCCGGTGCCACTATATGTGATGCGTCGCAGCTGGCGCCGCCGCCGACGATCTCGGCGTAAATGGGAGCATTGCGGCGCAAGGCGTGCTCGAGCTCTTCCAATATCAAGATTACTGAGCCTTCGCCCAGGACGAATCCATCGCGGTCGGCGTTGAAAGGACGACTGGCCTTTTGTGGCTCATCATTGCGCCGGGACAAAGCCATCATGTTGCCGAAGGAAGCTACAGCAAATGGATTGAGAGAAGCCTCGGTACCGCCGGCAATCATCACGTCGGCGCGATCGTGCTTGATGTACATATATGCATCGAACAGCGAGTCGAGACCGCTGGCACAGGCAGTGGCATCGCTCTTAGCTCTGCCTTTGGCGCCGTGTTCGATGGCTACTTGCCCCGAAGGTGCGTTAGGCATGAGCCTGATGATGGAACGCAATCCGATCTTTTTAGGACCGCCTTCCATGAGTTTGTGGTGCCCTTCCGTCGCGGTCATCAAGCCGCCAACGCCGGTGCCGATGAAGGTACCCACGCGTTCGGTATTGGTGCTGCGAATTTCCAAATGTGCATCTTCGAGAGCCAACTTAGCCGCCGCCATGGCGAATAATGTGACGCGATCCATGTCCTTAAGCATGGAGCCGACCTTTCTGCGGTCGGGATAAAAATTCGCGATATCAAAGTCTTTGATCTCAGCGGCAATTTTTACTTCCAGCCCGATCTCTTCGGGATTGAACCCGCTGATGCGCGAGACGCCGCTGCGACCCTCGAGAAGCGCCTTCCATGTATCATCCACGCCGGTACCGATCGGTGAAATGACGCCGACTCCGGTCACAACGACTCGCCTGTTTTCCATAAAATCCCTGTGTCTTTTGAATAGAGTCATTCTATCGTTAAACGAAGCGCAGAAGGCTGAGCAGCACGGCACTTATGCTGATCATGAACTAAATCTCAATGGGCGGCGCTCGCCGCCGCCTGCAAGTCGCATTTCCTGTTCAGCTGCCACCGCACACAATACCGGCGCCCGGCTCTAACCAGCCGCCCGATTCATCCTCCGGTCCATCGTAAGCGGCAGCGCTGCAGCCGCCTTCGCCCATGGAGCCGGTGAGATACGCGATCGATCCCTCTTGAATTCGTCCGGACATTTCCGCTTTACGTACGTTTTCATTGAACGCAAGGATGAGCTCCTTATCGATGAGCTTGTAGTCGGGCTCATGCTTAGCCACAATTTGCCAGAAACGGGCACCATGACCGGGCTCTAGAACATGCGCCAATTCGTGAATCACAAGCAAGCGGCGACCGCGCTCCGGGACATTCTCAATCGCGTAACGTGAGAAGGTAATAATGCGCGAGCGCAAATTGATTTGAGCCAGACGTGAATACTTCGCATTGCCGATGCGCACTCCACCAATAGTCACGTTGAGCGTCGCTTCGTTTATGCGACGCACATACCCAACCATAAAAGACTGATAGATTTCCATCGGGCGACTAGACTGTATCCTGAATCGTAGCACGCGGAGTTCCGCCCGCCGCTACCAAGCATGATGGCGACGAAAAAGTGAAAAATCTAACCTTAATCACAGGGGCGGTGCGCTCGGGCAAGTCGCTTTTCGCCGAGCAATTGGCCACCAAATACGGTGGTGCCGTTCTCTACATTGCCACCATGCCGCATTTGCCTGGAGATGCCGAACAGAGCCAGCGCATCGACCGCCACCAGAGCCGCCGTCCGGCGCATTGGACGACGGTGGAGAGGCCGTACGATCTGCCGGCGGCAATTGCGGCGGCGCCGCCGGAAACGCAGCAGTGCATTATCGATTGCCTGCCGGTATACATTTCCAACGCCCTGCTGCGCGCCTGTGATTTCCGCGATGATGCCGAACCGTACGAGCATGAGGGCGCCATTTTTGCCGAGGTCGACGCCATTATCGCCGCGCTTTCAGCTCGAGACAACGTCCGGTTTTTTCTAGTCACCAACGAAGTCGGCTGGGGCGTCGTGCCCGAAACCTCTCTTGGGCGCGCTTTCCGAGACTTCGTCGGCATCGCCAATCAGCGCCTGGCTGCGCAAGCTGAAGAAGTATGGCTTACTTGTGTCGGGTTGCCGCTGCGTTTGAAGCCGCAGGCGATGGTTTAGCGGCGCTGCTCGGCCAGTTGTGCAAAACGAGCTCGAGCATCGGGTCGTGCGCTTGCTCCAATGCCACTCCTGGTCCGCCGCCGAGCAATGCCATTTTCAAAATTTCCTTCTGTTTGTCGTCAGCTTGCATCCAGACGATTTTGAATTTTGCCCAGGAAAGATCGAAGGCCGCCATTGCTTGTTGATCGCGCTTTGTAGGGGCCGATTTGAATTTCTCGGAGACGGCGGCGGCAAACACGGCACGGTTGTCCACGGCGTCGACAGTTTTGCCCGGATTTCTCAATTCATATATGAAGCAAGCCATATCCGAATAAGCATTCACCGCTTCTTCGCTGAAGGGAACAGCGCCCGGCACCGTTAGCCGTTGGGGACCAAGCACCTCGGAAATGAGATTGAACTCGTTGGTAACGGCGTCTTCGGCTTTGGCGCCTTCGGCTTCGGCGGCCAGATTTCTCGAGCGAAATCGCAGCAAGGCGCGCAGCAATGCTGAATAGTTCGTTCTTTGTGCTTCGCGGGCGGTCAGATAATCGGTCAACTTCGGCCAGAATTTAGTGACGGCGCGAGCTTGTTCCTGCTGAGCCTGTGTACCTTTCAGTTCGCTCTCAACCAGCGAGTTCAGTTCTGCGCGCTGCTGGGGATCGAGCTTTTGTCCGCCGGCCAACTCATAAACCTGAGCCCAGCACTCTTCAATAAGAGCCGGACTGGCGGCCTGCTCGGCACCATATTTGGTGCCGGCTTTGGCAGTTGACGATTTTGGCGCCCCCGTTTTTGTCGCTGCTGTTTTGCCCGGCGCTTTGGCGGCCGCGCCGCCGGCGGGTGGGGCTGCAATCGGGACGGGCGTGCGCGCGAATGGCGACTTGACGGTGCCGCCGTGCAGGGGGCGCGTCATGTCCGGCACCGTATCTGGTGCGGTTTTTCCTAACGGCTGAGCGTGGGCGCGCATCGGCAACACGTCCTGCTGAGCCGGCGCGCCGTCATAACCCCAATCCGAGGCCTGGGCTGCCGGCAGGCATGAGGCGGCTGAACCGCCAATGAATATAGCGTTGAGCAAGCCAATGCATATACGACGGTGCAATTTTCCGGCAATCCTCAATGTGATGGGCGAAACGGCTGTGCCACCGTCTCTTCAATTATTAGTATCACAGCTGAAGTGCCTTATATAATTGTGTGCGTCGCTAGAAAAACTTGCCAAGAGCATGCTAACATTGGGCTAGAACCCCGTCTGAGACTGCCTTTAACTATGTCCAAACTCCAGCTTAAATATTATCCAGCCGACGTGCTGCGAGACAAAGCAAAGAAAATCACCCGCGTCGATGGGCAGACCCGCAAGCTGGCACAGGACATGCTCGACACTATGTACGCCAACAATGGAGTGGGACTTGCCGCTCCGCAGGTCGGCGTCTCCAAGCGTATGTTTGTGCTCGATGTTTCGGGTGAGGAAGAGCCGAATAAGCCTATCGTCCTCATCAATCCCGAGATTATATCAAGCTCAGGAGAGATGGCAGGCACCGAAGGCTGCCTTAGCTTTCCCGGCGTATTCTTCGAAGTGAAACGGTTCAGCAAAGTAACTGTCAAGTACACGAATTTGTCAGGCAAGGAAGTAAAGCTGACGGCGGAAAACGATCTCCTCTGCCGCGCCATTCAGCATGAGCTCGATCACCTTAATGGTGAGCTGTTCATTGATAAACCGTTGAACAAATTGCTTGCTGATCTGGAGATGACCAAGCACGGCTTTAACGGCGATCAAGTAGAATTGCCTCTCGAAGGTGAGGGGGTGCCTGTGGCATTACCGACCCCACGCGATCAAAAGCAACTCATCGGTTAACAGGCGCAGCGGCACCGCCTAAAGGGACACGGGAAGCATTGGTATTCAAAGCTAACGAAGCGGTAGGCAACTTAAAGCATGTCGGCCTCAAGTGCGCTCGGGTGCTGTTTCGCCATAGCCGCGAGCGATTTTTGTCTGATTTTAAAAACCTGGGACTGCCGGTAAGCCGATCTCTGGATTTTGAAGGAAAAGCTCGCTGTTGCCACGTTTGCGGGTACGCGATCATCGAGATCGAGCTAGACCGAGGTTGGACACTCGAGACTTGCTCGGCTATGCCGATTTTGCTGCTCACAAGCCCGTTATTCGCAGCCTGGCGCAAGCGAATGCCGCCAGAAAGGCAACCAGCTGCGCAGGCAGCGCTCGGCGTCGGGCCGGCAAAATTGCCAACGTCCTGCAGTTAGAAATATACTGTAGAGGCGGCGCCGAGCCGTCGAGCCAGGCGCAATCGAGGGCAGATGAGCAACAAGACGCAGGCCGAACAGCAGCAATGCGAAACCAGCCCGGACAGTCATCCGGCCAAGACCTCACCGCTTGCAGTCACAGTAATTTCCTTCGGATACAAAGAAGGCGCACCGCCGGTCGCCAACTTAGTTTTCGACGTGCGTTTTTTGAAAAACCCGTTTTGGGTGGAAGAGCTTCGCCCGCTCACCGGCGAGGACAAAGCCGTGCAGGCGTATGTGATGCAGCAGCCTCTTGCTGTTGAGTTTCTGCGATCGGTGATGAACATGCTCGATACGCTGCTGCCGCAGCTTGAGGAGCAGAAGGTGGGCGATTTCAGCATTGCCTTCGGGTGTACCGGCGGGCAGCACCGGTCGGCAACATTAGCCTCCAGAGTTGCATCAGAGTTAGGTAAACGTTATCCGCACTATCGTGTGATCAAGCAGCACCGGGAGCTTACGCAGAAAGCATGAAGGGTTCCTGGAACTACCGCTGGCGCCGTTGGATGCTTCCTGGTTTGAAGCGCTGGATCGTCGTGATCGTCATGGGCATTGCCGTGATCGTGTTCGGCGTGCTGGTGATTATGGGCAAACACCCTGTGCATTACACGTTGCAGGCGATCATCCAATGGATGAAAGACCTCACCGAAGACATGCCTCACCGGGTGAGCGGCATCATCGCCATTTCTATGGGCATGCTGATTGTGGTTGTGGCCATCATTCGCATGCTGGCTAATATCCTCGGTGCCTATCTGCCTGAAGAGCGTGAGTCCATCCCCGACGTTCTCTATCGCAGGCGTCATCTTGACCGCGGTCCGAAAGTAGTGGTTATCGGCGGCGGGCACGGCTTGAGCAATTTATTGCGCGGGCTGAAGGGCTTCACGCATAACATCACGGCGATCGTCACGGTGGGCGACGACGGCGGCAGCTCGGGCAGACTGCGTCAAGAGATGGGTGTATTGCCGCCCGGCGACATGCGCAGCTGTATTACCGCTCTTGCCGACGAAGACAGACTGGTTACCGAGCTTTTCAAATACAGATTCGAGCAGGGCAATGGACTGGAAGGGCACAGCTTCGGCAACCTCTTCCTCACCGCCGTCTGTGCCATCACCAACGGTGACATGCTGGAAGCGGCGCGCATGGCCAGTCGCGTTCTCAACAGCTGCGGTCAAGTTTTGCCGTCAACGTTGTCGAGCATGTCGCTGGTCGCCGAACTCGAAGACGGGCGCACCATATATGGTGAATCGCATATCTCGGAGGCCAATGGACGCATAGTTCGTTTGAGCTGCCAACCGGCGCAGCCCGAGCCGACTCCCGAGGCAATGGCTGCCATTGAAGATGCCGATATGATCGTGCTTGGACCAGGCAGTTTGTATACATCGATCATCCCCAATCTGCTGGTCAAAGGACTCCCTGACGCCATTTTGCGTTCGGCGGCACGCAAAGTATACGTCTGCAACGTGATCACGCAGAAAGGCGAAACTATCGATTACACGGTGGCTGACCATGTGGAAGCCATTTTGAAGCACGCCGGACTTGGTCGCGGCGCCAGTTCAACACCTGCAAACCGCTTCATCGAAGGAATTATGGTGAACGTGCAGGCGCCTGTGGTGGATCAGAAATTGGCGGTGGCGCCGGTGCGCTACGATCCCGACCGCCTGCGGCAGTTGGGTATTCGTCCGATCTTGCGTCCGCTTGTAGGTTCCGAATATCCAGGACACCACGATGCTCACAAGTTGGCTGAAGAACTGATGCTCTGGTTTTTCAAGAAACGGCCGCGCCGGCCCTCGCGCGGGGCGAAGCCATCTTCGGTGAAAGTGCAAGAGTCCGGCAAACCGAAGCAGCCGAGCCCGGTGTAAGAAAGCGGGCTTCCGCCCGCCGCTACAGAGGATCGCAGCGCTAGCCTGCATAGCCGAAAAGCGGGCTTCCGCCCGCCGCTACAGAGTGTCGCAGGCTACGACGATGTGGGGACCATGTACTTATCGAGTGTTTCGCGGAGTTGCTGCAGGTTGTAGGGCTTGCTGATGTAGCCATCCATGCCGGCTTGCAGGCAGCGTTCGCGATCGCCATCCATAGCCAGCGCAGTCAATGCAATGATGGGCGTATGCCTGCCTGTGGCTTCCTCAGCCTGACGAATGGCCCGGGTGGCGTCGAAGCCGTCAAATTCCGGCATCTGCACATCCATCAAAATACACTTGTAGTTGCGTTTGCAGGCAGCTTCCACTGCCTCGATACCGCTGCAAACGACATCGGCGCCATAGCCTAATTTTTGAAGCAATAGCAGCGCGACCATGCGATTGGAGTCGCGGTCTTCAACTAAAAGGATCGGGTTTGGGGGGACTTGCAAGGCTCCAGCTCCATTTCACCTACTAGTTTATCGCCATTGCTAAAGATTGAATCAAGCGAGACTTTAGTTCAAGGGCATCCTGTCCATTGAAATCGGTTTGGTCGCGGGCTTCCCCCAGCCGTGACAGACGCTGCAGGAAGAGCATAAGCTTCTGACATCCGGACCTTTTCCTATTGAATTGTTGTCCTAGTTTCTGGTTCGATAGATACAAGACCCGCAGCCGGTGCGACATGCTGGACAGTTCCACTTACACTCGTTACATTGCGGCCGGAAGTCCATATACTCCCGCCATCGTTTTGATTCGGTTGGCCGCCGATGCAGCCGAATGCGTGCGCTGCCGAGTAGCGGAGAACCCGCTAGCTCCTTTGGAGATTTTGCGTCTGCTTCTGAACGATAAAAGTAGCGAAGTGCGCGCGTCTCTGTCTGAGAACATTTCTTTGCCCAACGAGCTGCTCGCCGAGCTCGCTTTCGATGACTCGGCTGACGTGCGCTATACATTGGCGGAAAACGCCAATACGCCCGAGCATTTGCTAATCCAGCTTTGCGCCGACGAGAACCCGTATGTGAGCGAACGTGCCAAGCATACGCGCCTGCGAATACAAGCGATCAGTATGCCCAGACCCGGCGGCGACATCTTGACACGCAAAGTGGACAAGCGCCAGGTAGGCTGACCACACACAACGCAACGGTCATCAAGGTGCCTGGATTCCCGGGCAGTTAAGCGGCCTCGTCACGTCGCCTTTGCCTGAATCTCGTGTCTCCATCGTGAGAACGATTGAGACTATGCCATTGCTCGGCAATTTCGAGCAGCTCTTCCGCTTTGTCGTAGTTGCCGGCCGCATGGTACATGCAGGCTAGCCGGCGCAGCGCTTTGACCTGATCGGTTTCTTCAGCGTTGTCGAAATTGTGGAAATCTTTGAGCATAACCGAACCGAACTGAACTGTCTTCTATGCTGATTTGACGGCCGATGCATTGTTCGGGTTTCAACTCAGCGATAAAACTTTCGTGACTCTTGAAAATAATGGCCGACGTAATGTGTGGACGCGAACGTATAATCAGTGGGTCGAAGAAACGGCCGAGGACCGACAGTGGCAACTTGCTGAGGATCGACTAATGTTGTCCGCTCTCAATGACGCATCTGCTGCAACAAGCATGGAATCTACTGAAAAGAACAGCCGCGAAAGTCTGGGCAAGGCGCTAGGTCGCATCGCCAGCGGTGTATTCGTGGTTACGACCAGACACAACGGAAACAACCACGGATTTCTGGCCACATGGATTAGCCAGGCAGCCTTCGAGCCGCCGTCGCTAACGATCGCTTTGAATAAAGAACGTGGCATTTTGCAACTTCTGCAAAGCGGTAGCCTGATCACGATCAACGTCTTGTCCAAAGACAATATGAATCTCTTCAAGGCCTTCGCCAAACCAGCTCAGCAAGAGCATGACGAGCGCTTCGCCGGATTGAACCTTCTCGAAAATGCAGAGGCCGGCCCCGTCTTTTCAGAGGCAGTGTCCTACTTGAATTGCCGGATAAAAGAGTTCATCGACGCAGGTGATCATGTGGTGGCATTGGCGGAACTGACAGCCGGAGCCCCGCTGCAAGCCGCTGCAGAGCCGATGGTGCATTTTCGCAACAACGGCTTTCAATACTGAACAATTCCAATTGACTTGGTAGGGCGGCCGCGTGTTATTTACTTCTTGGGAGCCAAGGAGTGAACGCCATGAGTGCCACCGAAACACAAAACGCCGTCCGCCAAGCAACGCAAATGCGCGAGCGTAAACTGATCGCGTTGCTGGAAATGGCTTCAGAAGCGGAAAAGCTGAACCGCTACCGGCAGGCCAAACTTTTGTACGAACGAGCCCTTGGGTTGATGACGATGCATTTCGGTGCCTGCAGTGTCGAGCGCGCAGCCGTATTGTTCGATTTGGCACGAATAAGCGAGTCCCAAGGAGAGAACCGCGAAGCGGCGGGCTATTATAGCCAGGTCTATGCGATCGGATGCCTAGGATCGCTAAGAAAAGAGTTGGAATTGGAAGCAGCATAATAAAGTGCCACCACTCATGGTGCCGGCGGACACTCAACCGGTGCACAGGAAACCCGAAATTTTAAGCAACGGCTGGCGCTGACCCCACGGCATACCAGTCAGGTCCCGCAAGACGCCCCCGGTCCCATCACCGGGGGCGTCTTGTTCGCTTCGGGAACGTCTTGTTCGCTTGCCTGGCGCCCTCGGCTTTCCTTTAACAGCTAGCGAGGTTAGCGCATTTTTATCGACTGGACTAGTTAAGAAGCCGAAATGTGGCTCTAGCACAGTCCACTTGGCTTGGGTACTCTAGATGTCAGCAACCCGCTAGTTGTCCTCCCAATCAGTTGCGCACGTACTTCAGCCAGGTACGTGCGTTCCTGGTCTAAAGACCTGGCGGGCTGCTTCCTGACCCCGTTCATCTAACTCCCAATCTCGCCTGGACCGCGCGTGCCTCCCGCACTTACGCGCAAGTGTCACGGATCACGTGATCCGTGACACTCCCAGGCATCCAGGTGACGGCCCGTTCTGAACACACAGGTAACAGAGCCGTTCCGAATACACAGTCGTCGTGGCCCCCTGGCGCCCTATCCTCAGCCCGAAATTTCTCGTTTCCCGAGATACGAGAACGTCAAGAGATGCCGAGGGACGAAACGCTCCAGCAATGCACGTTCTCACCGGATGTCAATTCGCAATTTCTCGTTTCTCGAGAAACGAGAAATTTTGCCGCGAGCAGCCCCACCGCCCCCGGCAGCAGAAAACATTATACGGTGCCGCTGAAAAGGAGGTTACGCTGCCGCTGAAAAGCTCACAGTGCCGATCTAAGAACCAGGGGCGCCGCCGACCAGCGCACGCTGCCACTAGGAAGCGCGGGCTGGGGCTTCCGACTGGAAGATGGACACGAGATGATCCATCGCATCCTCGTAGCCTTGCTGGATAAGGTTTCGGGAATGCTCGGGATCAATTTCCAAAAGGGTCAAATTGACTGGTTTACGCGGCTGGAACAGCTCGATCTGCACGCTGCGCATGCCGGATGCCTCCTCGGCACCTTCGGCGATCAGGCGATTATAGAGCTGAGCCAACTCGAGCTCTTTGCGGGCAGATGCATCAAGAACAATGTCCAGGCAGCGTGCCAGCACTTGCCACATGTTGCTCGGGCAGACGTGCACTTCTTCCGGATGCAAGAGGATCATGAATATTTCCTCGGCGCCGCGGTCGATGGCAGCGCGTAGAGGCGTATTCCGTACAAGCCCGCCGTCCACCCATAATCCGTTGCCGTGCAATTGCCGCGGAGGAAAGGCAATCGGCACCGCCGCCGTCGCCATCAACACATCAATAAGCTCGTTATTGGACATGATTTCGTCGACAATGATAAGGCGCGTTTCAAGGCAGCACAGGTCGGTAGTGAACAATCCGAGCTTGGCGGCGCTGGTTTTCAGCTTCTTCAAATCGATCTCGCGACGCAGCATTTCTTCCAGCGGACTGGTATCAAGCAGTCCGAGCTTGCGACCCATCACCATGCGCCCCAGCTGCGGTACGGAGGGCACTTTGAAGATGTCCCACGGCCGCAAGTTCGACCACAGCTCTTCCAGGCGATCGATGCTGCCCTGGGCGATCATCGTGCCGTTCAACGCACCAATCGAGGTGCCGAAGATCATGTCGAAATGGATGCCGACTTCTTTGAATGCTTTGGCGACGCCTACCTGATAAGCGCCCCTTCCGCCGCCTCCGGGAAGCACCAGCGCCCTCTTCTTTTCCGGTATCTGCAGCGTTATTTTGCCCATGGGTATCCGTGAATTCCTGAGACCTCTCAACTCAAGTCTAACAAAACAGCTCGAGTTTTAAGCAGGCACGCTTGAATAATAGCCGCCCGACGCCGGTTTGACCACGGGCAGCCTGCACATGCAAAAGGAGCCCGGGTGATATGTCCCCGAACTCCCCTATACCTTACTACGGCTATGCGATCGGCTTACTTGCGTGCCGGTTGGGCACGGAGTTTTGCCACCTTCTCGGCGACTTCGCGCGGCGTTAAAGCCACTTCGATGCCCGCGTCTTTCATCGCCTGCATCTTCGACTGAGCGGTTCCTTTGCCGCCGGAGATGATGGCGCCTGCATGTCCCATGCGTTTGCCGGGCGGTGCAGTTTGTCCGGCGATGTAGCAAACAACCGGCTTCTTGATGTTCTGTTTGACGAAGGCGGCGGCATCTTCTTCAGCCGTGCCGCCGATTTCGCCGATAAGAACAATCACCTCGGTATCCGGATCGTTGTTGAACATAGTGAGCACTTCCGGATAATCCATGCCTTTTACAGGATCGCCGCCAATTCCGACGCAGGTCGACTGACCGTGATCGGCATCGCTTAGAGCAAGGGCAATTTCATAGGTGAGTGTTCCACTGCGGCTAACCATGCCGACCGGTCCCTTTTTGAAAATCATTCCCGGCAATATGCCGAGCAATGTTTCTCCCGGAGTGATTACGCCTGGGCAGTTCGGTCCGACCATCTTCACGCCTTTAGCGCGCGCCATGTCGACCAGCTTGGCCGTATCTTGCGGCACCATGCCTTCAGTGATGACCACCAGCAAGCTGATGCCGGCGTCAATCGCTTCACAGCCGGCATCGAGCACGCCATAAGGCGGAACGAAGATCACCGATACGGTGGCTCCCGTTTTCTCAACCGCTTCTTTAACAGTGTCGAATACCGGAACTTCAGTGCCCGGCACTTTCTCACCGCCGCGGCCCGGAGTGACGCCTGCTACCACTTGCGTTCCGTAAGCGAGCATGCGCTTGGTGTGGTTGGAGCCCATCTTTCCGGTCGCGCCTTGAACAATTACTTTGGTGCTTTTGTTGACTAAAATCACGTTGGTTCTCCTTTAGACTGCGACCTTGGACTTCGCGACCGCTTCTTTGACTGCGTTCTCGAGGTCTGGGAAAAGTTTCAAACCGGAATCGGCAAGCATTTTCTCTGCTTTGTCCTGGTTGTTGCCGCGCAGGCGGACAACCATGTGGCGCTTCGGATGCTTTTGCATGAATTTTACCAGCGCGCCTGCCACTTCATCGCAAGCGGTGATGCCGCCAAGGATGTTGAGGAGAATCACGTTCACCGACGGATTGTCGTTGACTATCTCTAGCGCTTGCAGCGTTTTCTCCTGGTCGGAGCCGCCGCCTGCATCAAGGAAGTTGCCCGGCTGACCGCCGAAGTTTTTCACCATGTCCATAGTCGCCATGGTCAAACCGGCGCCGTTGCAAATGATGCCGATATTGCCGTCCAACTCGACGAGGTTCAAGCCGAGTTTTTTGGATTTGCGCTCGCGCTCGGGCAGATCGGCAAGGTGCTTGTCCACGTCGTTGCGGAATTTCGGTTGCCGGCCAAGCGCGTCATCATTGACGGTAACTTTACCGTCGCCGGCAAGTACTTCATCACCGCTATTGACGAAGAGCGGGTTGATTTCAGCCAGATCGAGATCCATGGCATCAAACATTTTGTAGAGCTTGGTGGCAACATCAGCCACGCGCGCCAACAAAGCACCGCGCAAGCCCATGTTATGCGCAAGCTTGCGAGCCACATACGGTTCGAACGGATAGGGAATGGGCATTGTGATCACGTTCGGATTGCTTTCGATTTCGATGCCGCCATCAGCCGCCGCGATAAAGATCGGGCAGCCGCGCGTGCGATCCATGGTCACTGAGATGTACATTTCCTTCGCGAAACTTACCTTAGGCTCGACCAGCAAGCTCTCAGTTTTCGACCCATTAATCGTCATCGCCAAGAGTTTTTTGGCGGTCTCCAATCCTTCTTTCAAATCGTTGACGATCTTGATGCCGCCTGCCTTTCCGCGTCCGCCGGACATGACCTGGCATTTCAGAACCAAAGGCCAACCCAGATGAACTTTCGCCAGCTCTTCCGGTTTAGTGATGCGCACGCCAGGCGCCGTCGGAATGCCCCACTCGGCGAACAGTCGCTTGGCTTCGTACTCGTAAAGATTCAATTGCCTTCTCCCTTTGCGGATTCCTTGCACATCAGGCATTTTAACTGCTCATGCGACTCTCGCCGCCCATGATCAACTTTTGTTCACCTGATAGTGAGACAACCGCCTGGAGCTGTAACCGCGGGCATAAGCCCGCGTATAGGAGCGACGGCGCCCGCGTGCATGTAGGGGCGACGGCGCCGGCGCTGAAGGGGCGACTGCACCGGCGCTGAAGCGGCGACGCCATGCGCCGCCCAACAAAGTTGCAAAGGCCGCCGTCGCGTCACGAACCGTTACCTACCCATAAGCCACACTAGCAGAACAATATACTTAGCGCTGACGCTCATGCACCCTTGACGACAAGGCTCTCTGCCCTGTAGGGGCGATGCATGCATCGCCCCTACACAAAAACTAGAGGAATCACAAATGCGAATCGGCATTTTGACTGGCGGGGGCGATTGCCCCGGTTTGAATGCGGTAATCAGAGCAGTCGTACGCAAGAGCATCAAAGATTTAGGCGGCGACGTCATCGGTTTTCTCGAAGGATGGCGCGGACCCGTCGATAACATGGTGATGCCCCTTACCCTGAGCAATACCGGCGGCCTGCTCTCCCGCGGCGGAACGATTTTGCGAACTTCGCGCACCGACCCATTCAAAACGGAAAACGGTCCGGAAAAAATTCTGGAGTCCATGAAGAAAAACATGCTCGACGGTTTGGTTGCCGTCGGCGGTGAAGATACCTGCGCCGTCGCCAACAGAATGTTCAAAGAACACAAATTGCCCGTGATTTGCGTGCCGAAGACCATCGACAACGACCTGAACGGCACCGACTATACTTTCGGCTTCGACACCGCCGTCAACATCGTTATGGAAGCGCTCGATCGCCTGCACACAACGGCCGAATCACACAATCGCGTCCTAGTCTGCGAAGTGATGGGCAGGCAAGCCGGCTGGATCGCCGCTTATGGCGGTATCGCAGGCGGTGCGGACTACATCGGCGTTCCCGAAAAGCCGTTGAATCTCGGTGAAATTCTTTCCGACGTAAAGAACCGCCACGCCCGCGGCAAGAATTTCTCGATCATTGTGATAGCCGAAGGAGCCAAGCTCGAAAATGGCGGCGAAGCATTGGAAGTTAAAGAGCCCGAGCTCGATGTCCACGGTCGGATTAAACTCGGCGGCGTCGGTGAAATAGTGGCCAAGGTGATCGAAAAGGAAACCGGCTATGAAACGCGCGCGATGACGCTCGGCCACATCCAGCGCGGCGGGTCGCCTACCGCATTCGATCGCGTCCTTGCCACCAGATTCGGTGTGAAAGCCGCCGAGCTTGCCTCTGAGAAAAAGTTCGGCACCATGGTGGCGTTGCAAGGCAACGAAATCAAGGACGTGCCGATAGAGTCGGGAGTCGGCCAGACCAAGACGCTCGATATGCGACTTTACGACGTCGCTAAAGTATTTTTCGGGTAAACTGTTGCCGTTGGCACAGGGTATTCAGGATGCTCGATCACGAAAAATATATGCGACGATGCATCGAGCTTTCGCGTCAGGGCGAAGGACGGACTTCGCCGAATCCTTTAGTCGGCGCCGTGGTGGTCAATGACAACGGCGACATCATCGGCGAAGGATTCCATGCCGCTTATGGCGGTGCTCATGCCGAAGTGGTGGCTTTGGATAAAGCCGGCGTTGCGGCCGCCAAGCAAACTCTTTATGTCAACCTCGAGCCGTGTTGCCATCACGGCAAAACCCCACCATGCACCGATCGCGTCATTGCCTCAGGCGTAAAACGAGTCGTCTTCGGCATGCTCGATCCCAATCCTAAGGTTGCAGGCGGCGGACAGAAGTTGCTCGAAGATGCAGGCATCGAGACCATCTCCAATATCCTCGTCAAGGAATGCCGCTACGTTAACCGCGGCTTCCTCAAGTGGCAGGAAAAATGGCTGCCCTGGCTTTGCCTGAAGATTGCCGCCACGGTAGATGGTCGCATTGCCGACCGGCACAAGCACAGCCGCTGGATATCGGGCAAAGAGGCACGCCGCCACACGCAAGAGCTGCGCAATGCTTATGACTGCGTGATGGTAGGCTCGGGTACTGTGATCATCGACGATCCGGAGCTGATCGTCCACGATCTGCCCGATGCCAGAAATCCAATGCGAGCAATCATCGATACCCGTTTGCTTACCGGACCGAATCGACAAGTCTGCCAACACGATGATTTCTTGACCTGGATTTTCGCCAGCCAGGAAGCAATTGATAAACACTCTTCTTCATTCCCAAAATCGGTTTCACTGATGGCCACTCCGGTACAGGAAGGTCACGTCGATCTCAATGCGGTGCTGAATTTGCTGGGTGCAGACGGCATTCGTAAAGTCCTTTGCGAAGGCGGAGCCGGACTCGGCGCCGCCCTTCTAGAGCAAAAACTCGTCGACGAGATCCAATGGTTCATCGCGCCTAAACTGCTCGTGGACGGTCAAGCAAAAAGCGCGCTCACCGGCTCCAAGAATGTGAACTTGCCCGATGCAGTCAACTTCATATCTCACACATATAAGGAAGTGGGGCCCGATCTCCTCATCCACGCATTAATTCACGAACCATAAAGCCAGACGGCTGATAACTCCGCGTCAGCCCGTGCCCTTGAGTAATTTCTAACGCTGGTAAAAAACACGAGACAAAAAAACAGTTGTCTCGATCGCGGCATGAGCAGCCAGCAACGACCAGATGAAGTAGGTTCTGTGACGGCAAGTCAATAAGCTGTTTCTCATTGAGCGGCGGGCAGCACCGGGCTACTATATCGGGCGGTCTCACTTCCGAGGACAATCCTTTGTCGAAGTTGAAATCAGGACAAGACAATGCCCTGGAACTCGGCATTAGCC
>Ga0134128_10003491_pt1 | contig 19206 bp, 15 predicted proteins | sample KB31754_FD_96462 | JGI IMG/M metagenome (GOLD analysis project Ga0134128, IMG submission 96462) | Terrestrial soil microbial communities with excess Nitrogen fertilizer from Kellogg Biological Station, Michigan, USA - KB3-175-4 | ecosystem: Environmental > Terrestrial > Soil > Unclassified ...
CACCTCATACCCATGCTCAATCACGCACTGAACCTGCTGCCACCGGTAGAGTCGGGTGCCCGCGCGAAGGCCTTGGCGACCCGGGCGTTCGCCTATCGAATATCGGCTGACAGCGCGGGGCTTGGAGAGGCGGTGGAGGACGCATTGCGGATGGCGGGGCGCTGTGCAGACGCCGCGACGCGGTGCGCTTGCTATCAACTGATCATGATGGCTTTGCGCGGCGATCCGGCAACCTTGTCGCGGCGGCTGCAGCTTGGTGCGGAACACATTGCGGCCGCTCACGCTGCGTCCAGCACCGACCTGCTGGCCGAGGCTTATTACTGGCAGGCTCTGAACTATCTCGAGCATGGCCGTCTCGACGTGTTGGAAGAGCTGTTGGAGCAGTACGGCAGCCTTGGAGTAGCTCGCTACGGCTTGCATCAGTACCTGTCGGGTGCCTATCGCATCACGTTGTCGCTGCTGCGTGGCGAATGGACGGGCCTCGAGGCCCTTATCGAGCGACAGCTCGAAACCGGCACCAGGACGCGACGCGGTGACGCGGTCGGAGTGTATGGCGCGCAGATGTTCGCATTGAACCGCGACCTCGGCCGGTTGCATTCGTTGAAGCGGCAGGTAGAACGGATTGCGGCGGTGCAGGGCCGCGTCTGGCAACCCGGCATGATGTTGCTGTACGCGGAGATCGGCATGCTCAATGAGGCACGGCGGATCTTCATCGAGCTCGCAGATCATAAGTTTGCGGGTGTCTGTCGCGACGACATGTATGTGACCTGTCTGGTGTTCTGTGCGGAGACCTGCTGCGCTTTGCGCGACGCCGCACGGGCCGCCGAGCTCTATGAGCTATTGAGCGCCTACGCAGGACAGACCGCCAATCATCCTACTGCGGTCTGCTTCGGTGCTGCGGACCTGTACCTGGCCGGTCTGGCTGCCAGCGCCGGTTGGCCCGAGCGGGCGCTCGGACATTTCGAGCAGGCCATCGCACTCAATCGCCGCATGCGCGCATGGCCGTGGGTCGTCAGAAGCCTGGTGCGGCATGGTACCTTCTTGCTGTCGATGTCCAACGAAGCGCAACGTGCCTTCGGTCGGCAGCAGATACGCGAGGCGGAGCAACTCGCGCGCCGCATCGGGATGGCGCAATTGATCGCTGACATTGACAGGCTTCTCGAGGCTCGAGATGCAGACGCGAGCTTACCGGACCACCTCACGGCTCGGGAGGCGGAAGTGCTGCGTCTCCTTGCCATCGGTCGCACGAACAAGGATGTTTCGCTTGCGTTATCGATCAGCCTCAACACCGTTGCTACGCATGTGCGTAGCATCCTCAGCAAGACGAACTGCGCAAACCGTACCGAGGCCGCAGCGTACGCGATGAGGCACAGCCTATTGCAGGGGCAATCGACGCCAATCAACAGCGGAGACGAGCATGTCACTCTTCATGATTGAACGAAATTTCGCAGAGTCCTTGAACCCTTCGGTAGCCGATCTCAAAGCCATTACGGAAATCAATGACGAGCTGGGAGTCCGCTGGTTACAGTCATTTCTGTCAGCCGACAAACGCAGAACCTACTGCCTGTATGAGGCGAACAGTGGGGATGCGGTCAAGGAAGCGGCCCGCCGGGCCGGCCTTCCGGCAGACCTCATCATCGAGCTTGCCGGCGAGCTTAGCAGCGAAGGGTTCAAATCCTGGGCACCCGCCGGAAGTTCGGCCGCGGCGTGAAAAATCGGGGAGCGGCCTGTTTCCATGCCGGCCGCTCCAGCGCGGCGCGGAGGGTGAGGATCTCACGCTGCTCCCGCTGCACCACTTACTTACTCTGCCTCATCATTTCTGATGAGGCGCCGTAGCAGGTCCCCTCGCTTCGGCTAGCTACTTCGCGCGATACAAACGCGCCGGCCCTCTGGGCCATATTGCGTCGTCGAAGCCGATAACTGGCACGCACCAACCGGCAGCCCGCAACTAGTGGCCGCTGGCGTGGATGCTGGATCCTTAATTTTCCAAGTGACCGGTGGCCCGCACGCACCCGTGAGGTTTCCCATGAATACTTCCAACTTGCTTCATTTTCAGGGCGTCGTTCCAGGTCGAGGAAAGCCGTCTCGCCATTTCTTCCTCCTCGGCTTGGGGGTCGTCCTGGCTCTCATCTGCGGCAGGCCCGCGGATGCCCAGAGCGCTGTGAACTGTGCCGCACCCGTGACCAGCGCTCCGACCGCTCCTGCGATTGTTTCGGCGGCATCGACGTCGTATGGCACGGTGCTGGTCGAGGGCTCGGTAGGCTATGCCGGCTGTTCGCTGTACGTGCTCACATCCGATAAGCTTCGTACGCTGACCTCTGGCGCGGAGCCCTTCGCGTGCAGCGACAACCAGAATGTCCTGGGTGCGCCCTGCGACAGCGTACTTTGGCCGGCGCTCCTCACCAACGGTGCCCCGATTGCAGGACCGGGGGTCAACCCTGCGCTCCTCGGCACTGTGACTCGCACCGATGTGCTGTCAGGCCAGTCGGTGCAGCAGGTCACTTATGCGGGCCTACCGCTGTATCGCTTCTTACTGGATGAAACGCCCGGCGAGACGGAGGGGGCGAACCTGTTCGACCCCGTGACCAGCCCCACGGGTATCTGGTACCTGGTCGAGCCGAGTCGGGGACATCCTGCAACTGGTCAGGCGCGGTTGGTACTCGAAACTGCTCCGGTCGACGGGACCGGATCTGATCGGACCGTCCTGGCCGTCGTGATGGACCCGAATCTGAGTATCGCCCCCAACACGACATTCCCCGTCTATATTCTGAACGCGCACGGAGACGAAGATCAGGGTAACCGGTCGGGCCACGGCGTCGGCTGCCGCGGGATTTGCGCTGCAGTGCCCTGGCCGCCGGTCCTCACCTCCATGCTGGCGGCAGCCGGGCCCGGCATCGATCGGCAGGACCTGGGGACCATCGTGAGGCCCGACGGTACTCACCAGGTGACCTACCGCGGGCATCCCGTGTACCTGTTCTACGGGGACGCTTACCTACCTGGCGCTACCGGAACGCAGGGTATCTTCGGGCAGGGAAAGGTCACCCCGTGGGGCGTGTTCAACACCGTCCCGCTGCCCTAGGCGTCAAACCTCCCCGCCGCCCCAAGGCCCCGGTCGGATGCATCGACCGGGGCTTTCGGCCAACGAGGCACGGCGTCAGTTCTTTCAGGCGGGCACCCACATCCAGAGCGGCGTCCCCGCCTTCCACGGAGAGGGAGTCGCCGCCGGGCTTGGAGTCTTGGAATTTAGACGGCGACAGAATCGAGGGTTTTGAGGACTTTGTCGCTCAGGAAGCGGCTGCGGCCGTCGCACACGAAATTTCCCCTTTGGCTTTTCGGCATGCCGGGGCAGAGCTCCGCAAGGTATGACTTCAGTTGCCGCGCTTGGGAGGATCGACCAGATACTGCTCGTCGGTGACCTTTTCCATCCAATTTTATGCTCTTCCCATCGAGTGCCTCCTGGATGGCGATATGAGTCATCGATGTCGTCGGTGCGGCGCCGTGCCAGTGACGCTGATTCGGCGGGCACCAAATCACGTCTCCCGGCCCGAATTTCTTCGACTGGGCCGTCTTCGCACTGGGTCCAGTCAAAGCCTGCGGTAATGATGGCAATTATATTCCTGCAATCGCAGGAATACTTCCCGCTTGAGCCCGCGATCTGCCTCCGAATTCCCACGCCCGTAGGAATAATACTCAAACCAAGCCCGCGGCGACCCGACGGGCCGAGGCATGTGTTTTCTGTACACACTCGATAGGGCTGACGCCGCGCACACCGAGCCCGGCGACCTCTTCTTCGACATTCCCCATTCGGCTCCGGACCTCATCCGCCTGACCCCATTGCCGGCGAGGTTCGCCTCAGCGGCGATGAGCATTTCCTGATCGAGTGAAAAACGGCCTCCCGGCGAGCTCGACGATGAAGTCGAATCCCCGTCCGGGTGCTCGACCGCGTGCCGGGGTGGACTCGCGCCGGATGCAGGTCGCCTCGGACCGAACGCCGCGCGTTATTGAATCTCCGCCGACCGCATCGACGCCATGTCGTGCCGGTCAGCCGACGCTTGTCTGCGAAGCTCTCCCATTCCTTTCCCCGTCCAGCGCTTCAACGCTCGGCGAAAGGCCGCTGAGTCGTTGAATCCCAATAGTGTCGCGATGTCATCGGCACTCATCTTGGTCGTCTTCAGATACTCGAGCGCGAGAGAGCAGCGGACGTCGTCGAGAATCGCCACGAAGGAGGTTTTCTCCGCGAGCAGCCGGCGCCGCAGCGTACGGCTGGTCATGTTCATGGCTCTGGCCACGCTTTCCATGGGCGGGAGCACTCCTGGAGTGCTCATCATGATCCGGTAGACCTCGCCGGAGGCGCCTACGGACGCCTTGGCCTGACCGATCAGCCGATCGCAGGTCTCCTGCAGCAGGGTCGCCGTGATGTGGTGCGCGAGCTGTGGCTTGCGATCGAGGAGCGAAGGCTCGTAGACGAGCTCGCATTGCTCCTGCTCAAAAAGACACGGACAGCCGAGATAGTCAGGATACCGATCCGCGTGCGCGGGGGCCGGGTACGAGAAGCATGCCCTGACCGGCGAGCAGTCGGCGCTGGTCACATCGCGGATGTGGGTCACGTGTGCGCTGAACTGCTGCTCGATGAGGAACTCCTTCAACTCGCGCGAGGGGCTGGAGATCAGGGCATCGGGAAAAAACCAGATGACGCGGTCCGCATCTTCCTTCCAGTCGATGCTCAAGGCCGGGGTGGCGAGGTGGTGGTACTTCACTCCCAGCCGGAAGAAATCGCGCAGCGATAGGCACGACAGCAGCGCATAGCCGTACATGCCATAGGCCGACAGATGCAGGCGCGCGCCGACCCTGAATCCCGTATCGGGAGCGCATGAGAGCGAGACGGCGTTGCGGCAAACGATCGCGTACTGCCGCACTGATGTGAGCGTCGCGCCATCGTAAAGCTGGGCGGCCTCGATCCCGCTGTCCCGCAGGCTCGCCTCCGGTGCAATGCCCTGCTCGGCCAGGACTTCGACCAGCGCCGCCAGCTTGTATGGCGCGTAAATGCGCTCGTTGATCAACGAAATCCGCGAAAACATGCCGACCCTCATTTTGTCCTCAGAGGACCTCCCGATGTCCGCCAAAGACCTTATCGGGCAAGTCTCGGCTGCTTAACCTCTGCGCGCAAGGGGGTGGGCCCTGTCTATCGAGCACGTCCTGCGCCAGCGGGCGAGGTCGCGATAGCGCAGGTCGATCGGGACGACCTGCCGAGCCCCGAACCCTCGGCATCCAATATTTGGCCTTGCCCGAAAGGCTCGAGGGGAAAAGATCATGAGGGGCTTCATCCGCGCGGCCGCTTGTGCCGAAACCATCGAGCATCTCCGGGTATCCGCCAGGGCGGCAGCGCCTCTGCGGCCCCCAAGGCTGGGGAACTCATGGCCGCTTTGCCTCGGTCTGTGGCTGATCGCTGCGGGCGTCCTGCCCGCCGTCGCCGTCGCTGATCCGGACGCTGCGCCCGCAACCCAGGGCGTCCCGGAGCTCGGTGAGGTCATCGTCACCGCCCAGCACGTCCACTCGACCGAAGCCCGGACGCCCATCGCGATGGACGTCATCAGCGGCGAGGCGCTGGCCAAGCAGGGCCTGGTGACGGTCGCCGACCTGAACGGCTATGCCCAGAACCTGAACGTGCAGGAGAACTTCAACGGCATCCAGTTGACCATTCGGGGCGTGACCAACACCAACGGCAGCACGCTGAATGACCCGGCGATCTCCTTCATGCTCGACGGCATCTACATCCCGCGTCAGACGACGCCGATGTACCTCGGCTTTTACGACATCAACCGCATCGAGGTGCTCCGAGGCCCGCAAGGCACCTTGTGGGGCCGAAACACCACCGGCGGTGTCGTCAACGTCATCACCAACTCGCCGGATTTGACCTCTCTCCACTACGCAGGATCGGTCAGTGCCGGCAACTACGGCACGACGAACGATCAGTTCATGCTCAACGTGCCGGTGACCGGCACCTTTGCGCTGCGCGCCGCGATCTCCTACAGCCGCCGCAATACCTATCTCACGAAGACCCCCGGAGACCCTTACAGCCTGAACCCCGCGAAGGGGGACCTCTCTGGACGTCTGTCCGCCCTCTGGAATATCAACGACGACATCACGCTGAATGTGAAGGCCGACTACGCCAACATGGACAACGTGTTCTTCGAGTGGGTGCCGGTAACCAACTTCTACCGCTCGCCCACCACCGCAAATCCCTTCTACAACTACGAGAACACGATCTACTACGACGGCGGCACGTCCGCGCAGCTGAAGACGAACGGATTCCGGCAGTATTGGCAAGGCGGAACCAGCGCTCACACCTGGGGTATTTCGCCGCAGCTCGAGTGGAACCTGGGGCCGCTGAAGATGACCTACCTCGGCGCATACCGGGACCAGGACGAGCACTATCGGTATGAGGTTCCGCTGACACCGACTTATGCCATGCCGAACATCTACATCTCATCGGACGAGGAGAACTCGCAGGAGCTGCGCTTCTCGACCCAGGGCACGGGCCCGCTGCGGGCCCAGTTCGGGCTCTACTACTTCCGTGAAGCGCTGTACGACAATTGGAGCATCTACGACTTCCCGGACATCCTGAATTTCGGCTATCTCGCGGTCGGCAGCGAGCCGCAGGTCAATACCTCGAAGGCGGTCTTCGCGCAGGCGACGTATAGCGTCCTGCCGTCGCTGCGGCTGACGGCGGGGTTGCGCGAGTCCCACGACGAGAAGAGCTATTTCAGCGAATCGGTACGGAATCTGCAGCCGTTCTCGGATCCCGCCACCAACTTTTCCACTCCGAGCTTTGCCGACCTCAGCTACTCGAAGCTCACCTGGCGTGCCGGCGTCGAGTATGACCTCACGCCGGGCACGATGCTCTATGCAACGGTATCGACCGGCTACAAGGCGGGCGGCGTGAACTCCGGATGCCTGCAGGGAACCATGCGCAACGGAATCCTGTGCACCGGCAGTCTGGCTCTCCCGGCATCGGTTCTCTTCTACAAGCCGGAAACGCTGACTTCCTACGAAGCCGGGATCAAATCGCGGTTCGACGACGACAGGATCTACGTGACCCTGGACGGGTTCCACTACAACTACGACAACATACAGCTCGAGACGCTGCAGTACGTGCAGGGCATCTACATCGATGCCACGACCAATGCCGCGCAGGCTTCCGTGAACGGCGTCGAATTCAATGGCACGTGGCGCCCGAGTCCGCGCAACAAGCTCAACCTCGGCCTCACGTACCTCGGCACCGCCTATGGAGATTACTATCCGCTCGGCGCGGGCAATCCGCCGAACTACGAGGGACGGCCGCTCGACGACTCTCCTCAGTACACGGTGAACGTCGGGTACACGTACACCCAGCCGCTGCGCATCGGCGGGAGTGTGGCGATGAGCGTCCATACGTACTTCTCGGACTCCTACCTCCTGTCCGACGTCGCCGTTCCAGTGCAGTACCGGCAGCCGGCGTTTCACATCACCGATGTCAACGCGACCTACAATTTCCCTGGCGGTAACTGGTACGTCGACGCGTACGCGCACAACCTGGAAAACAAGATTGTCGTCGTGAATGCAAACCCGGACCTGGTCGTGCCCAGCGCGCCGCTGACGTATGGGCTTGGCGCTGGATTCTACTATTGAGAGTGGACGCGCCTGTCGCCAGTGACGGAAGGGGAGCGTGTGGATGAAGAGTGAAGGGCCGGACAACCCGGAGCCTCCCGATATCGACCAGCTCATGCAGGCAGTTGCCCGGTCCGCGCCCGACCGGGTCGCCCTGGCCGACAGTCGACGGTCGGTGGCCTGGGGTGAGCTCGATCGGCGCATCAATCGGATCGCAAGGGGCCTGATCGCCCGGGGCATAAAGCCCGATGAGACCGTCGCAGTGCTGGGCTCGAACTCGGTCGCGTACGTGGAAGTGATGCTCGCCACGATTCGCTCGCGCGCCTGCACCGTGCCGCTCTCCTCATACGTCACTGCGGGCACGCGCGCGGCCATGGTCAGGGACAGCGGGTCGCGCCTCCTCTTCGTATCCGCGTCCTACGAGACGGAGATGCGCGCGCGCTACGAAGAGATGGGACTTTCCAATTCGCAGGTGCTCCCGCTCAATGACGGCTTTCTCGCGCAGCTCATGCAGGGAATGCCCGACACGCCGCTGCCGGCGGAGTTCTCGCCCGATCAGGGTTTCAATCTGATCTATTCCTCCGGGACGACTGGAATACCGAAGGGCATCCTTCAAAGTCGGCGTTACCGGGCCTCCGAGTCGGGCTCGGTGAGGGACCGATTCGGCATCAGCCGGGAGAGCCGCGCGATCATCGCAACGCCTCTTTGCTCGAATACAACGCTCTTTTTTCTCGCCGCGGTGATGTCGGCCGGCGGCGCGACGCTCGTGATGGAGAAGTTCGATGCGGGGGCGTGGCTCGAGCTCGCCGAGCGCTGGCGGCCGACGGATGTGGTGCTGGTGCCGGTGCAATACCGGCGCCTGCTGGACCATCCCGCATTCGATCGCACGGATCTTTCCTCGTTTCGCAACAAGTTCTGCACCAGCGCGCCCATGCCGGCAGCCACGAAGGCGGAGATCCTGAAGCGCTGGCCGGCGGGAGGGTTCTCGGAGTTCTATGGCATGACGGAAGGGGGCGTCGGCGCCGTGCTCCGCGCCCACGAGCGTCCCGACAAGCTGGACACGGTGGGCCTCGCCAATCCAGGGGTCGAGATGCATGTGATCGATGAGGCGGGGCGCATTCTGCCTCAGGGCGAGGTCGGGGAAATCGTCGGGCGGTCGCAGTCCATGATGGGCGGATATTACGGACACGAGCAGGAGACTGCCGAGGCGAGCTGGTTCGATGCCGAGGGGCGGCGCTTCCAGAGAAGCGGCGATAACGGCTGGTTCGATGCGGAAGGGTTCCTGCATCTGCTCGATCGCAGGAAGGACGTGATCATCAGCGGCGGATTCAACGTCCATGCCATCGACCTCGAGAATGTGCTCATGCAGCACCCGGATGTGGCGGAGGCCGCCGTGATCGCGGCGCCGAGTCGCGAATGGGGCGAGACTCCGGTTGCCTACGTCGTGCTCAGCCGTAGTGGATCCTCCGAGGAAATCCGCCTGTGGGCAAACGAGAGGCTCGGGAAATCACAGCGCATCTCGCAGCTCATCGTGACGGAGGAGTTGCCGCGCAGCCCCATCGGCAAAGTCCTCAAGCGCGAGCTGCGCGAGCGCTTCGCGAAGTCGAGCGGAGGTTGAGCATGGAGGTCCACGTCGTTTCCGCCGTCCGCACCGCGATCGGCTCCTTTGGCGGCTCGCTGCGCGAGGCTGAGCCTGGAGACCTGGCCGCGCTGGTGACCCGGGAAGCGATCCGCCGCGCCGGCACCCCCGTCGATTCGATTGGGCACGTCGTCTTCGGGCAAGTCCTGCCGACGGCGCCCCGCGACGCCTACCTCGCCAGAGTCGCGACGCTCGGAGCCGGCCTTGCCGTGCAGGTGCCGGCGCTGACCGTCAATCGACTCTGCGGGTCAGGCCTTCAGGCCATCGTGTCCGCGGCGCAGGCGATTGCCCTGGGCGACTGCGAAGTGGCGGTCGGCGGGGGAGCCGAAGTCATGAGCCGCGCGCCGTTCTGGCTTCCCGCGCTGCGGTGGGGCAAACGCCTCGGCGATGCGACGCTGATCGATGGCCTCAATGGCGGACTCACGGATCCGTTCGAGGGCGTCCTGATGGGCGTCACCGCGGAGAATGTTGCCGCCCGCTCGCAAATCCCGCGCGAGGTGCAGGATGCCGCTGCGCTGGAGAGCCACCGCCGCGCAGCCGCGGCGATCGCCCAAGGCAGATTCGAGTCACAGATCGTTCCGGTCGCCCTGAAGAGCAAGCGCGGTCCGTCTGAATTCAGCGTCGATGAGCACGTGCGGCCCGACGTCAGTCTGGAAGACCTGGCAAGTCTGCGTCCGATCTTCCGCAATGAGGGCGGCACCGTCACCGCGGGTAATGCGTCCGGCATCAACGATGGAGCGGCGGCCGTGGTGCTCGCGAGTGGTGACGCCGTTCGCAAGCTCAAGCTGACGCCGCTTGCGCGTCTGGTCGCCTACGCACATGCGGGGGTGGAGCCCGCCTATATGGGCATGGGGCCGGTGCCTGCAACGCATCTGGCACTCGCGCGGGCCGGTCTCCTCGTCCCGGACATCGATTGCATCGAATCGAATGAGGCCTTCGCCGCGCAGGCGTGCGCCGTCGCGGCGCAACTGCGCTTCGACCCGCTGAAGACGAATCCCAACGGGGGCGCCATCGCGCTCGGGCATCCAGTGGGAGCTACCGGAGCCATCCTCGTCACCAAGCTCGTCCATGAGTTGCAGCGGACTCGAGGCCGCCATGGCCTTGCGACCATGTGCATCGGCGGCGGCCAAGGCATTGCCGCGATCTTCGAGCGAATCTCATAGCCCTCCCGTTGTCGCCTCTGCGGTCGACCCATCCGCCCCAACTACAGGATCAGTCATCATGGCCACCCTTGACGAGTCCATACCCCTCCCGGCGGCGATCGGCATGAGCGCGGACGATTCGGGTCGGATGGCCCGACGCTTCAAGCTCAGCCTGGGATCCAAGTGGATCTACGGCAGCGGCGAGATGGTGAACGGCATCACCGCGACGGGGCTCACCTATCTCGCCTTCTTTTATCTGACCGCGGTCTGCGGCCTCTCCGGCACGCGTGCCGGCATGATCACGTTCATCGCGCTGCTGGTCGACTCCGTCGCCGATCCGTTGGTCGGCCTCGCCTCGGACAACACCCGGTCGCGCCTCGGACGGCGGCATCCCTACCTCTTCGGCAGCATCGTCCCCATCGCGCTCTCGTTCGCGCTCGTCTTCTCGATTCCGGCATCGGTCACCGGAATCCGCCTCTTCTGCTACGTCGTCCTGCTCATGCTGATCCTGCGGGTGGGGTTGTCGTTCTTCTACCTGCCTTATCTCGCGATCGGCGCGGAGATATCGGACGACTATCACGAGCGCTCCAGCATCGTGGGCTTCCGGCTCTGCTGCTCGGCAGTCGGAGCTTTTGCCTGCCTCTACCTCGGGCTCGGGGGCTTGAGCGCCAATCCGGCCGCGCTGCTGCAGCGCTCCAACTACCTGCGCTTCGGCTGGGTCATGGCTGCAGCCCTCATCGTGATCGGACTCGGCGCCGCCTTCGGAACCCTGCGGCAGATTCCGCGGCTGCACCAGGCGCACCGGCGCTCGGGCACGCCGCTCCTGCAGCTCATCCGCGAGCTGCGCGAGATCTTCCACAACCGCTCGTTCGTGTCGCTCTTCCTCTGCTGTCTCGTGTTCTTCGTCGCCCAGGGGACCGCGGCGGTCCTGGCGCTCGATGCCAACCGCTATTTCTGGAATCTGTCCGCCGGGGTCAATCAGGCGGTGCTGCTGACGCTCGTCCTCTCACCCATCCTCGGGATGCCGATCGCCCGCCTGCTGCAGAATGTCGCGGAGAAGCGGACGATCTCCATCGCAGGCGCGCTGGTGTTCGCCGCCTGTCAGTTCTATCCGCCGCTCCTGCGCATCTACGGCCTGCTGCCCAACGACTTCAAATATATCGGCCCGCTGCTGGTGGTGAACGCCGCCGTGAGCGCCGTCGGCCTGGTCGTTTCCTCCATCGCCTTTCAATCCATGATGGCCGATGCTGCCGACCATCACGAGTATCTCTTCGGGGTGCGGCGCGAGGCGATGTTTCTTTCCGGCGTGACCTTCTCGGTGAAGGCCGCGAGCGGCCTGGGCTCGCTGATCGCCGGCGTTGCGCTCGATGCCGTCCATTTTCCCGCCGATATCGCCAGCCTCGGCCTGTCTCCTCGTCTGCCCATCGCCACGGTGCACGGCTTGGGCTGGATCTCCGGCCCGCTGCCCGCGGTGCTCACCGCGCTGTGCACCCTGCCGCTGCTGATCTACTCTCTCGATCAGGAGAAGTACCGCGCCATCAAGCAGGCGCTGAGCGAGCGCAGGAAGCCAATGACTGCGGAGGGCCCGCGCCGATGAGTTTGCATACTGGGCAGCCGCCAAGCGCCGGCGGCGATGATGGCACCATCGTCCGCACGGGTTGTGGCGCGCTGCGGGGGCAACTCCTGGCCGGCGGTGTCATCGCGTTCAGGGGGATCCGCTATGCGGAGGCCCCCCTCGGTGACTTGCGTTGGAAGCCGCCCGTTCCGGCCACGCCCTGGACCGGCGTGTGGCCCGCGCTCGAATTCGGAGCCGCATGCGTGCAGGTGGGCACCGTGCCGGGCAGTATCTACGCGCGCGAGCTCAGGCGTGTGAGCGAAGACTGCCTGTTCCTGAATGTATGGCGCCCGCCGCAGGCGGCCAATGCGCCCGTCATGGTGTGGGTGCATGGCGGCTCGCTGCGCATGGGGGAAGGCGCCGGCTGGCTCTATGAGGGCAGCGCGCTCGCGCGCAAGGGAGTGCTCGTCGTCACGCTCAACTACCGGCTGGGCGTGCTCGGTTATCTCGCGCATCCGCAGTTGACGGCGGAGTCGCCGCACGCCTCCTCGGGCAACTATGGACTGCTCGACCAGATTGAGGCGCTGCGATGGGTGCGAGAGAACGCCGCGGCTTTCGGCGGCGACCCCGGCAACGTGACGCTGTTCGGAGAATCGGCGGGCGCACTGAGTGTCATCGAGCTCATGACCAGTCCGCTCGCGCGGGGCCTCTTCCACAAGGTGATCGTGCAGAGCGGCTATCTCGTCTCCAATCCCGAGCTCACGCGCTCGCGCTTCGGCCTGCCGTCGGCGCACGCCATTGGCGAATGGGTGGCGCGCAATCTCGGCGCCGCGGATCTGGCGGCGTTGCGCGCGATGGATGTGCAGTCTCTGGTGCAACGCGCCGGGCTCACCGGATTCGATCCCCAGGCGACCATCGACGGGTGGGTTCTGCCGCGGCAGATCATCGAGTGCCTCGATCGTGGCGAACAGGCGGCCGTACCGCTGATCGCGGGTTTCAACGAGGGCGAGATCCGGTCCCTGCGCCCGATTTTCGTGCCGCCGCTGCCGGCGGACGCAGCTGAATACGAGAGTCTGGTGCGGAGCATCTACGCGGATCTGGCACCGGCATATCTCGCGCTCTACCCCTCGTCGAACATCGAGGAGAGCGCGCTTGCGGCAGCACGGGATGCGTTCTACGGCTGGAGCTCCGAGCGCCTCGCCAGAGATCAGACGCGGCTCGGGCAACCGGCGTATCTGTACTTCTTCGCACATCACTACCCGGCACAGGAGGCACTGCATCTCGAGGCTTTCCACGCCAGCGAGTTGCCTTACGAGTTCGGCCGGATCGGCGCGCGCGAGGGCTGGCCGGAGTACTGGCCCCGTCCGCCGGATGAGGCGCAGGAGCATGCGCTCAGTGAGGCGATGATGAGCTACTTCACGAGCTTTGCCCGCGCGGGTGAGCCATCGAGCTCCGGGGCGGCCGCGTGGCAGACTTACGGGAACGAACGGGCCTTTCTCGAGTTGCGTGCGCCACCCCGGTCGATGCGAGGGCTCATGCCCGGGATGTTCGAGCTGCACGAGGAAGTGATTGCCCGGCGCCGTGCGGCCGGCACGCAGTATTGGTACATCAACGTGGGGCTGGCCTCGCCGCCAGTACCGTCCGCTGCGGCTCGTGAGCGAGGCGGCGGGGACACCTGACCTGGCCGGGTGGCCTCGAGCGGCACGGGGACATATTGCAGTGGGTGACTACACGGTCCGCCAGATTGCCGGAGGCTTTCATTTCCTCGAAGGCCCGCGCTGGCACAACGGGCGGTTGTACTTTTCGGATTTCGCTGACGGGAAGGTCTTCGTCCTCGAGCCGGATGGTCGGGTGGAGGTGGTCTGCCAGGCGCCGAACTGGGTGTCAGGACTTGGATTCACGCCCAGGGACGAGTTGCTCGTGGTGGCCGTGCAAGAGCGAAAGTTGCTTCGGTGTTCCCCGGCCGAGGGGTTGGTCGAGGTGGCCGATCTCAGCGGCGTGGCGCGCTACCATTGCAACGACATGCTGGTCGATGAGTGCGGGCGGGCCTACATCGGCAACTTCGGGTTCGACATGGACCTCGATCGGATTCGTGCTGCCGATCTCGCCATGGTCTCCCCGCGCGGCGAGGTCAGTATCGTGGCCCGCGATCTGATCTTTCCCAATGGAATGGCAAGGACTGCCGACGGCCGCACGCTGATCGTGGCGGAGACATTCGCCGCCCGCCTGACGGCATTTGACATTCTGGCGGACGGGACATTGACGGCGCGCCGGACCTGGGCCGCTCTGAGCGATCGGGAGTTTACGACCGTGAGCGAGTGCCTCGGCTCGGGGGACCCTCTGCCCGATGGCATCGCCCTGGATGGCGAAGGTGCCCTCTGGATTGCGGATGCGGGAGGAAGGTCAGCTCTGCGCATAGCGCCGGGAGGCGAGATCCTGGATCGCGTGCCCACGCCGGACCTGTCGGTCTTCGCGGTGGCGCTGGGCGGCCCGGACCTCAAAACCCTCTACCTGTGCGCATCGCCGCCCCTGTATTCGAGCGATCCACGCGTCGAGAAGAAGGCCGTCTTGCTCGCTACCCGCGTCGATGTGCCGGGCGTACCGGTTGTCTGACGTGATCGCCGCTGCGGGCTGTCCTGCGAGGAGGAGAGAACCTCGGGCCGGTGTGGTCCGGCCCGGCCCGAGGTGCGGGCATCCAGCCTCAGCGCGTGGGCCGCTCCTCCCGCCGTCCATTGCCGCCGCGGCCTGAGCCTCTGGCGGGAGAGCCTCCCTCCTCAACCTCCTCTCCCTCTTCCGATTCGTCGCCGAACAGCTTCGGGTTGATCTTCTCTTCAGCCAGTTTCGTCAGCACCTCATCCATTTGCCTGCCTTCCTTGATCGCGCGGTCCATGCATTTGACGACCTCTTTCTGCCCGGCCGAAGCGCCTAAGGAGCGGGCCGTGCCCCACGCTGCGATGCAGTAGTGCTCCGTCTTCTGGATCGAGCCGATCAGCACGGCATCCAACGCGGGGCCGACCTCGATCTCCTGCACGTGCTCGCGCGCATCGCTGATCAGGCCCTCGGCCGCGATGTTCTTCCTGCGGCCCGGACTCTCCTCCAATTCCTCCAAGGTGCTTTCGATGTCCTTGATGAGACGCTCACCCTGCGACAGGCGCTCCTCGATGCTGCTGCGCAGCTCCTCGGTTTCGACGGCCTTGACGAGCCTCGGCAGCGTGCGCGCGAGCTGCGACTCGGCACTGTGGATTTCCTGAAGCTCCAGGACCAGCAATTCATTGCCGTCCAGTGACTCCTGACGTGTGCGATCTTGTTTCCGTGAGGGCATGGGTGTACTCCTGCTTGTGGTATCTCTACTGAACAGATCCCCGGCAACGAATGCTGCCGGGCGTTGTGGGGCGTGGGAGGGCGCAATCTGCGTGCCACGCTCCAAGTCAACGGCGCCTGCTGCCTCGCCGACCCATGCTCCGCGCCGCTTTGCTGAATTTTCCGACGCCGAGTGCAATTTGGTCCTGGACCGGACCCGGGCGGCTCATCCCAACATGGCGCCCTGGACAAACGTGAGCGCTGCCACCGGAATGGACTCGCGCCACGGGTGGACTGCGATGCCGCGACTTCGACCGGTCAGGCAGCCAGCGGGCCGCGGCCGAACGGCTGCCCGAGGCTCCCGGATCCGTCCTGGGGCTCAGTGACCGCGCTCGTCGCCTGCGCAGTGCTGACCGCCCATCTGCCGCTGTCGGCCCAGATCGAGCCGGCGCCCTCGAGAATGACGCCATTCACGCGGGCCTGAGCACCGGGATCTGATATGAGTTTCGGCCGATCGCCGACCTCGCTTGCATCAGACGGCCGCGAGCGCGGCAGAGACGATGAGTGCCGCCGCGGCCGCGACGGATGGCAGAGTGAAGCTTCCCAGCCGATCCGACAGGGCGCCCGCGAAGCTGGGTCCCACGATCTGGCCTATACCGAAAGCGCTCGTCATCAGCGCGAGCCCGCGCTGCGGATTCTCGGTAGCCAACTGCCGGCCGCGGGTGAGTCCGAGCGAAGTCAGTCCCATGAACGTCCCGCCGACGAGCACCGTGGCCAAGAACACCCCGGCGACACTTTTCCAGGTGACGGTACCCAGCACGCCAATCGCTTCCGCGAGAGCCGCCAGAGCGAATCCGCGAGTGGCACCCAAGCGCCGCCCGATGGCAGACCACATCGAGACTGAGGGTATGGCCGCAAGGCCGAACACCACCCACACAACCGGCTCGATCTGCCGCGTACCGGAGCTCGAGCGCACGATCGCCACCAGGAAAGTGGCGGTGATGATGTAGGCGAAGCCAAAGAGGCCATAGGCGATGGTGAGCCGCGTGAATCGCGGATCGAAGGGCGCAGCGCCGCCCTTTGCCGCGGGAACAAGAGGCTTGCGGTCCGGAATCAGGCGCCAGCAGGCGAATACGCCAAGCAGGGAGAGCGCGCCACCTGCGAGCCACGGTGCAGGCCACTGGATCTCTGTGGCGCGCAAAGCGCAGATCAGTGCGGCCGACGCGGTGATTCCGACGCCGACGCCGGCGAACATCAACGTTCCAAGGTCAGACCTCTCCGCCGCGGCCAGCGCATCGAGCACCGTGGCGCACGCGAGGACCAGAACGACTGCACTGGCGAGTCCGCCCGTCGCACGCAAAATCACGAACAGCGTCATGCTGCGCGCCAGACCCATAGCGGCGGTCGCGAAGGCGCTCGCGATCATGCCGCCGAGAATCCACCTGCGGGCCGAGAGCCGGGGACCGGTGACGAGCAGCGCGCCGGCGAGATAGCCGGCGAAGTTCGCCGAGGCAATGAGCCCCGCGTCGAATTTCGGCAGACCGAGTGCTGCCATCATCGAGGGCAAGATGGGGGTATAGATGAAGCGGCCTATGCCGATCGCCACCGCCAACGCAATGAGCCCGCCCACAGCCGAGCGAAGGGGCGAGATGAATTGCACGGTGGCCGCTACGGACGCATTCGGCATGGCTCGGCTTTCGCTGCTGTTCGAGGCGACACTCGAGCCATGATGCGGCACTCGGTCCATTCGCGCCAATGATGCCTGGGATCGCCGTCGCGATTCACGCAAGCCGACTTCCATCACCGGTCGTCCTCAATGAGCGCACTCGCGGATTTCCCATCAACTGAGACTGGCATTCGTGTCGGTGAACAACTCGTGGGCGTCAAGTGTAGGGTTGCCCGTTATTGTCGATATGGAGCGGTTTCACCGGAAACCGGTACGGTGTCTCTACGCTTTGCGAACGACATATATACTCGGGTTTGTATCTGTGTCAGAATCGAAGTGTTTCTCCCTGGGAGCGCCAATGTCACGGTGTCTCGTCGCATCGCTGTCATTTCTTGCCCTCGCTTCGCTGGCCGTCTCTTGCGCCGCCCGGGACCGCATCCTCTTCGCGCATCTCTCCCCATCGCAGGCCCAGCTCTACATCGCCAACGCCGACGGTACAGCCGAGCGCGCTCTCACGCAGCCCGGCACCATCGACTACGATCCCGCCTGGTCCCCCAAAGGCGACTGGATCGCCTTCACCTCCGAACGCGCAGGCTCCGACGACATCTACCGTATCCACCCCGACGGCACCGGCGTGGAGCGCCTCACCAGCAGCCCCGCGTTCGACGATCAGGCAGCCTTTTCGCCCGACGGTTCTCATCTCGTCTTCGTCTCCACCCGCGCCAAAGGCTATGCCAATCTTTGGATACTGGACATCTCCACGCGCAAGGCCACGCCGCTCACCTCCGGTACGGGCGGCGACTTCCGCCCCGCCTGGTCGCCCGACGGCAAGTGGATCGCCTTCTCCTCCGACCGCGGCAGTGACCTGCCCGACGCCAAGGGTCGCTGGGAGATCCTCCAAATCGTCGATATCTACATCGTCCATCCTGACGGCACCGGCCTCAAGCGCATCTCTGCACATGGAAATTTTTGCGGCGGGCCGTCTTGGTCGGCGGACAGCAAGTCCGTCACTGCCTACTGTATGACCGCGCAGCAGACCTGGGACTTCCGCGTCGGCGTCCACGAAGGCGACGACCAACTCGCCCGGTTCAACATTGCGAATGGCGCCCGCGCATCGGTGGTCGCGCCCGAAGGCATCAAGCTCTCGCCCGAGTGGCTCCCCGGCGGAGTCGTCGGCTATCGCCGCGCCGGCCCCACGTCGCCCGGAATCGCTTACTCCGACGGTAAGACCGGGCCCAAAGGCAATGACATCATGACCGCCGCCTGGTCGCACGATGGCAAACAGGTCGTCTATGCCCGCTTCCAGAGACAGCTCGCCGCCGACCCTCACCCGGTTTTCAGCGCACACTCCGAATTTGAGCTCTACGGCACCTCCTTTCTGCCCGCCGTCTCGCCGGATGGCCGTCGCTTCGCCGTCTCCAGTTTCAGCCACGAGGGCTTCTCACTCCTCGTCTTCGACGACGGCAATCCCGCCCGCGTTATCTACACTGCCAAAGACAAGAAGGCCCCGCTTCTGCTCGCCCCCCAATGGTCACCTGACGGCAAGCAGATCGTCGTCGGCAACGGCGCGTTCACCGCCTTCCTCGACTTCGACACCGGCAACAGGCATCCAACGACGCCTGACAACGGTGGAGCACAGGTTGCCATCCTCAACGCCGATGGCACCAACTTCCACCTCGTCACCTCTGGGGCCAACAACAACGCTTTCGCCAGCTTCGGCCCCGACGGCAGGCATATTGTCTATCGAACCTCCGGCGTGGACGGCGACGGTTTGCGCATCATGAATCTAGACGACCACGCCATCACCGCGCTTACCGACTCCTACGATAACTTCCCCGTCTGGTCGCCGCTGGGCGACACGATTGCATTCATCCGCCGCGTGGGACGCAACTTCAACATCTTTACCATCCACCCCGACGGCACCGGCCTCAAGCAGCTTTCCACCACCAACGGCAACGACGCCCATCTCGCCTGGTCACCCGACGGCTCCCGCCTGCTCTTCACCAGCAGCCGCATGGGCTTCAAGGACGAGGTCGTGCTCAGCAACAACCCGCAGCCCTATGGCGAGATCTTCGTGATGAACGCCGACGGCACCCACATCGAACAACTTACTGACAATAAGTGGGAAGACGGCGGCCCCGCTTGGCAACCGGCCAAGCCTGCACGCTCGACTGCAACGGCAGGGGCACCCTAGCGCCCGCGGCAGACTTGCGTCAGACCGGGGTCGTCATGCTGAATGGCATCCTTTTGGACCTCG
>Ga0134128_10003492_pt1 | contig 19204 bp, 17 predicted proteins | sample KB31754_FD_96462 | JGI IMG/M metagenome (GOLD analysis project Ga0134128, IMG submission 96462) | Terrestrial soil microbial communities with excess Nitrogen fertilizer from Kellogg Biological Station, Michigan, USA - KB3-175-4 | ecosystem: Environmental > Terrestrial > Soil > Unclassified ...
CGTCGAAGTCCCAGCGGCTATCCGGCTTCCCCGGTCCCGGGGTGGAGAACGCCAGCAGGCCGCCAGGGCGGAGCACCCGGTGGGCCTCGGCAATGACCTGCCCGGGGTCCGCCATGATGTGGAACGCCAAACCGCAGGTCACGGCGTCGAAGGAGGCATCGGGGAAGGCGAGGTGGTGTGCGTCCATCTCCCGGGTCTGGATCTGCGGCACGTCACCGAAGTCGCGAGCCAGGGCGCGGAGCATGTTCGGCGAGCCGTCGATGGCAAGGACCGCGCCGCGCGGGCCCACCGCCCGGGCCGCGGGGCCGGTGACCGCGCCGCGCCCGGCGGCGATGTCCAGCACCCGCTGGCCCGGCCGCAGGTCGCACCAGGCGACCAGGTCGCGGCCGAAGGGCGCGAAGAACGGGATGTGCTGGTCGTACTCGCCGGCCAGTTCGTCGAAGAGCCGCAGCACGGCCGCCGTATCCGTCACAGGGTCGCATCCTGTCACCCGGGCAACGGCCGCTCCACCGGATATTCCGCCCCGACTGGTCGAGGGAGAGGGCTCTGAGCAAACGTTAGCCGCGCAGTGCCACAGCATGGGCCGAATAAGCCCGTGACCATCCCGTAATGTAACTGGATAGGTGGGCCGTGATTCTGGCTCGGGCGGGCCGGCGCTGTGGTGCCGGGCTGGTCTATCCGTTTCCTGGTATCCAGGGGTTTCCCTGGAGGGCCCGGGTGAGGGCTTCGAGTGCGCCGATGCCGTGGCGGGCGGTGGTGGCGAGGTAGGAGCGGATGGCGCAGAACTCCTCGGCGCCGGCCATGGCGCGCATGCAGCCGGAGATTTTGATGCGGAGCTTGCACATTCTGATGGACTGCTCTGCGGCGTTGTTGCTGAACGGGACGCGCAGGTCGCGGGCGAACCGCAGGTAGTCGTCCTCGCGGTTTTCATCCGGGTGGCGAGGGCATGCCGCTTTTGCTGGAGCTTGCCGTTACGGGCGGCGTTGAGCGCGATGCCGGCCTCGGCGGCCTTGCGGTACCAGTCCTCGTGCTTCTTGAGCAGTTCCGGGTCGATGGCGGCTTTCCCGGCCTGGCGGGCGGCCCCGGCGGCCTCGTCAGGGGCCAGGAGCGCGTCGATGGCCTGCTGCGCCCATGTCCTGTCGAGGTCCGTGCCGGTGTCAGTGACCGCGGTGAGCTCGCGGAGCACGTGGGCGCCGCACAGGGCGTGGCCGGCGACGCCGTCGAAGGAGTCGTAGGGCGCCCAGGCGTCGTGAACGGCGATGCCGGCGAAGAAAGGCAGGACCCCGGCGGCCTTTATGCCGTCCTTCCCGCGCTTGGCGTGCACGGTGAACAGGGCGAACTTCCCGGCCGAGGCGGAGTGGACCCAGGCGAGCCTGCCCGCGGTGCGGAACCCGGTCTCGTCGAAGTGCGCGACGCCGGCGGCGATGAGATGCCCCGTGATGGCCTCCAGCGCCGGGGACAGGAAGGCGGCGGTCTTCCTCGCGGCCGGCGCGAGCGCGCCGGGCGCGGGGGCGCAGCCGAACATCTCGGAAAGTGCCTGGCAGGCGCGGTCGCGGGACAGGAACTGGCCGTGCCACGGGTAGATCCCGGTGCCCATGATCCGCGGCCCGTACTGGACCGGGGCGTGCGCGTTCTCCGGCGCGCCGGCCTTGGTCTCGCAGCCGCAGCCGCACTTCACGGTGAGCATCCGGTGCTCGGTGACCTCCGCCTTCACCGGCGGGATGTCGATGACCTGGCGCCGTTCGACACCAAGCAGACATCGAAGCAATCGCAGCCAGCGAGAAGTGTAGGAACCGGGGATAATTGGCCGGAATCGAGGTACTTGGCCAACTCGGCCGGGCGATGTCAGAGGTCGACGGCCAGCGTTGCCCGGTCTCGGAGACGGCGGCCTCGCCTGAGTTGACGTGCCGGCGGTCTCAGTGCTCGTGGCCATCACCGCGGCGCCGTGTCGCCCGGGGAGACGGCTTGCCGGTCCAGCCGATCTCAACCTCGGATGGGCGCGTCTCGATCGATTCGGCGATTTCTCACTCTCATTCGGCTAGTGGCGTTGTCCGCATCGGCGATGCCCGGCGTCCTGCCCGGGGTCGTCGGAGCCGTCGCTGGAATCGGCGAACCACGGTGGGTCAGTCCGATCGCGGCTGCACCACTGCGGGGTTGCCGTCGGTCCATGTGCTGATCAAAGCCCGTGTCGCGATACGCCAGCCGCCGTCAGAGCGGCGGAGCTGGTCCGCATACCGGCCGGCGGCCAGGAACCGCTCGCCGTCGCGCAGGTGCTGTGCCAGGTAGTAACAGGTGTGCGTCGCGGTACCGCCGGTGACGGTGACCACGTGGTTGGTCACGAAGTGCTGGGTGGCATCGAGTCGCTCGATGCTCGGCCGGACCCGGGCCAGGATGTCGTCAGGGCCGGTGCGGCGTTCGCGCCCGGCGCGGTACTCCCACACCGCGTCCGGGGTGAACAGGCTCGCGAACAGCGCCCAGTCGCGGGTGTCGACGGCGGTCGCGTAGGCGACGATGATGCCGACGATGTCGATGTGGCCGGAGAGCGGGCTGGCGGCGGCGTCCATGTGCGTTCCTCGGGATGGATTCTCGGCTCAGGGCACTGGGATCATGGTGAGGTCGGCACTGGCACGAGCGGAAGAAGGCACTTTCTTGTCCCAGAGTCACATCGATGTATCCGTCCTGGCCGGCGAGGCCTGCCCCGTTGCGGAGGTGATCGATACGGTCTCCGGCAGGTGGACGGTGGGGATCTTGACGGCAGCGGCCCAGGGCCCGGTGCGGTTCGCTGAACTCGAACGCGCGATCCGGGGCATCAGCCGGCGCATGCTGACGCTCAAGCTCCGCCAGCTCGAGCGGAACGGCCTGCTGACCCGCACCGTCTACCCGACCGTGCCGCCGCGCGTCGAGTACACCCTCACCGAGATCGCTGCAGAACTCCTCGGGACGCTGCAGCGCCTCACCGGCTGGGCGCTCCGCCACCGCGACACGGTCGCCGCCGCCCGCGCCACCTACGACCGCGAGCACGGCGGCGCCGTGTTATCGGAGCCGCTGCCGGGTCGGCCCGTAGCATGACGTCGGCAAGCTATGGCCAGCTGGCCTGGCATTGGCCCGACCAGTACCGTTTACGGCACCGGGAACGCTGGACCCATGTGCTGCACCAGAGCTGACCAGCGCGAGCACCGCGAATGGCCAGCTACCCGAAGACCGGCCAGGTAGTAGCCAAATACACCGGCGAACGGCCATGTACGCGCGATCCCTACAAGAAGGCGCGGGTAACGACAGCAGAGGCCAGACAGACCTATCCAGTTACCCCGTAATAAGGAAACTCTCAGATTTTCTGTAAGGCTCCGGACCGGTCAACCCATCCGAGGAACGTCCGCCAGGGCATGAGAAGCGCTCAGCGTGCCGTACAGCTCGACCTTGGCCCTATCCACGGCCTCCCCCGATTCCTGGGAGGCCTGGCTGATGACTGCCAGCTCCGCTGTGAATCTCGGGCCAGCACAGGGCGTCGTTCGAACATAACCGGAGGATCGCGCTGCCTGAATAACCATGCAGAGCTGTGACCTGGGAGTCTGTGATCGGCATCGAACGTGATAATTACGTGCCCCGAGCGCTGACCTGCATTTCCTACTAAAGCAGTGGGCCGATAACAATGATGATGTCAAGCTATGTTCGAATCCTGCCTAGACGGGACTGCCCACGCCTTGGGCAGCCTGAGCCGCATGTGCATGCGGCTCAGGCCGGTGATCAACTAGCGATAGGTGGGTTACCGGTAGTCAGCCTATTTTTTTTGAAGGCGGCGCGGCCAGGTATGCAGCCAGTCCAGAGGCGGTGCCCGCGCAGACAGCGACGGCCGGAACGGCATCCCCGTGGGCCAGGCCTACGAGCGCAGCCAGGGCAGCGCCGCACGCGGCGAGCACTCCCACCAGCACCCGAGACATCGGCCCTCCTGAAGCCACCTGCTCAAAGCGTACGACTCCCCCGCGCCAGGTTCAGGCCGGACGCGCCGGGCTCAGGCCGGGCGAGGCACCGGTTCCATGACCTGGGGCGGATGCCAAAGCCCAACGCATGGCCATCCATTCCCGAGAATCGACCGCTTATGGAACTTGCTTGTGTTGACGCGATGATTCCCTGGGGCGAGAATCAGAGTGATCGCAACAACTGAACCAGGTGCGCTGTGTCACCTCCTCCCCGCCGCTAGGGGGGCCGCCGGTATCCGGACCTCATCCGGACGCGGGCAGCTAGGAGGGAGGAGAACTGCGATGGCGTACACCCTGGTCCAGATCGGAGCGGTCGCGGGTTGCGTTGGTGTGGCCCTGCGTTACGCCACGCAGTTCGTGATAGTGGTCTGGTCGCTCAAGGCGGACGAGCAAGGTCGGCGGCACGCGCTGCGGCTCTTGCAAGCGCTCCGAGGAGAGCGGCCGAGACGAAGATCACTGCCGGGGCCCCCCTGATGCCCCCCAGGTCAGGGGGGCCTTCGGCGTTAAGAAGACTGAACAAGATTGTCATCGACCGGCCCGAGTTTGCGCAGGTCAGCAGTGCTTATCTAAGAACATTGTGCTGACGGTGGCGAAGGAGCACGCTTATTCCATGGCTGAAGTCAGGAGCGGCGGGGTAAGAGTCGTCATCGAGATTTGGTACGACGCCGAGAGCCGTAAGATCACGTTCAGCAATGTCGACGGCGACTTCGGGTCGAAAGGTCTCATCGGCTCGTTCATCCCCGGATCTGCGGCCGAGCGCCAGGCGCGGGAACTGCTGGAGCGCCACGGCAAGATGCCAGCGTGATCTGCTGCTGTCGCGCGCTACCGGCCAGCAGACGATCAATCTCGGGCGGCGCAGGGTTGCACTACGGGTAGGCGCAGTACCTCGGGTCGTCGCCCATGCACTGGTGGCCGTGCCAGCACGGGTAGTCAGTCGGCTGCACTCCCCCACGCTACGCCGCCGAATTACCAGCGGAGCTGTTCGATATAAATCGAACCATCAATTTCCGGTTATATAGACGAGGCACGGACATTAAATAAGGCAATGCGCGGAATTGCGGTTTGCAGGGTTCTATTTGCGGGCCAGAGACAAGATAATCACGCAGCTCAGGGTAGTAACCAGGTCACGGCTAATCACGGTATCTGCGGTAGTTACCAGCTCCGCTGGATTACTGATCGTCATCTTACCAGTGAGCGCTCCCCTGTTGACTATACGGTCTATGTGGCTTCCTGGCCTTCCAGTTCCTGGCCCGAAATTGCGATCTATGCAACTCATGGGTTTCCCGATTCGCGGGTTATGCCAGCGACCTATCCCCCGTTGACTATATGGGTCTGGTACTCAGCAGGGCTCCTCATCCTTGGCCCCGAAAATCGGAATATGCTCTACGCGCAACCGTAGGAGGCCGCCCTCCTTGCCCGCAATCGCCTTTAGGCGTAATCCGCCCGATAAGATGGCATTGCCTTGCAGTGGAGGAAGATGATGGCCGCGAAATGGGAATACAACGTAACAGTGGTTGCCAAGATCGCTAGTCTCCACGACCATCTCGCCAGGATGGCAGGAGAGGGATGGGAACTCGTTAATGGGAGCGCAGTCAACGACATGCCCTCCGGCGAGATCGGCACAGAAACCACCCGCTTCGTGCAGTACTGGAAGAGACCAGCTCAGCGCAGTAGGCCCTTCGCTTAGCCCGCAAATCCCGGTATCTCTCGAACATTCGATCGCAAGATCGGTATGTTCAGCGTATGACCGACTGGGTGCCGATCCTCATCACCGCTGCCGGTTCTGGCGCTGCTTCCTCGCTCATCACGACGTACGCACGCAGACCCGCGAGCGACGTCAGGCGCACGCTCAAGCACGCGAGGCGATCCGTAGCTGCAGACCCTGATGTACCCGCCGGTACCGACCTTCGAGCAGCTAGCCGCTGCGCTCGACAACCTCGAAACCACAGCGATGCTGGCCGGGCTGTCACAAAAGCTGGTCACGCTCCACAGCGACGCGCTCTTCACCATGCGGGATGGTCTGGCCAGCGTGAACAACCCGCCGCCCGACGATCCGGAAGTCTCCAGTGCCCGCAGCGAGATGATGTTCGCTGCCGATCACATCGCGGGCCAGACCACGAAGCTTCTTGTTGACGCTACCTGGCATCCGATTCTTGGCGCACCCTACCGCTGGTGGCGCACTCGGCAGCTCTCCCGTCTCAGCGCAACTCGACCCCGCCCAGGTCCCGACCGGCGTGGCATACGGCGCTGGGAACGGAAGACCATCCGCGAGTCAAAGGTGAAGCGTCGTAGCTAGTCCGAGTGCCCAACCTCGCGGTCAGAGGCCAGGAATTGACTCTCAATGCGTCGAGGCCATCGCAGAGTCATTTCGTAGAGCAGTCTCGATCGCCATTATCTCGCTCAGCACACGGTGCCTGACCTCAGTCAGTTCACGGTAGCGATGTTAGTCGGACCCGTTTTCGGGTCAATCGGCGGACGGCGCTAGTGGAGCGGGTGAACGAGCAGAGTCACGAGCAGCGTCACGCCTGCACCAGCAACAAACGATGCGATACCGATGATGATGCTGTCTCGCCGGATTCCGCGAGCTGCGGTTGACAGCTCCGCGTCCATCATCCGGCGTATAGCATCCGCCTGGTCCTTGTGCAGAGCTGCGAGCGCCTCGGCAGTCTTGGCCTCTTCCTCCAGGCGCTTCGCGGTAGCCGCTCGGGCGTCCAGTTCGGCCGATACCTGCTCAACGAGCCGGGCAGACTCCCGCATCGACTTCGACAACTCGTCAAGCCGATCTTCGAGCGTGGCCTGGGCGACAGCTTCCCCCGCACTCTCGACGCCTCTGGTTCTCGCTTGCCAACGTCTTGTAGCTCTCGCGAGCACCCCCAATGACGAAACTGCAGCGAGTCCCGCGACGTATGGTGCTACATCGTTCACAAACAAGGCGATCGACCCGAAGGGATTCCCAGAATCTGCCAGCGTTACAAGCACGTCAGGCATCTAACCGCGCCAGAGCCCGGCTTGGGGCACTACGCGCAAACCCGGCCCAAGGCGCGCACCTCCCAGACCCTCCCCAGCGCTAGGCCGAGAAGGTGGCGCACTCGGGACGATACCCATGCGGTCCGACATACAGTCACTGTCCAGGGCCTCGCCAAAGGGCGTGCGCAAGCCCTGACGATCCCTGATGGGTCTGAGCTTGCCGCGCCTCAGCCGTCCGACGCGTCGTAGACCTGCTATCTCGCAGCCGAGTCCGACGGCCTCGTGCGGAACGCCCGGACAAAGCAGATCAGGGCCGTGATGTACGTCCACGCGAAGCCGATTCGGCCTGAGACCGTCAGCCAGATCGAGAACCCGGTCAGCAGGAGACCGAGGAAGATGAAACCAGCACGACGGTTCTCAGCCTCAGACCCGGTCTCAGGCTCAGACTTCTGCTCCCTGATGCCCATAGCTGCACGTCCAGCGCGCCGGGCGCGCTCGTGATCCGCCTCAGTGAACCTGCAGTCCGCCATACCTCTCCCGTTAATAGCCGCCTCGACGTAGACGCACTAACGAGGGCAGGGGTGCACATCGAGCTTGCTGATCGCAGGCGACGGTAAGGCGACGCTCGCAGCTTTGCAGACTCTTCCAGACTCCCAGGGACTCAGACCCTGGACAGCAATCAGGGGCGACTGAGCTTAGTCGCCCCTGTAGTCGCCCCCGGTGGGTCAGGTGTTCGAAAATACTGCTTCTAGCTGGAGCCGCCTGTCGGAATCGAACCGACGACCTATTCATTACGAGTGAATCGCTCTGCCGACTGAGCTAAGGCGGCCTGCTGCCACTTGCGGAGCAGCGGGAAGGAGTCTACCGGTCAGGCGGGGTGTCGCGCGCATCACCGTACTTTGCCTCGTAGGCCTGGCGGGATCCGCAGACGCTGGCCTTGGGGCAGGCGCACCGCCGGCCGTCCTCGGCCAGCTTGACCACGACCTGGTCGGCGGGCACGTTGTGGCCGACAACGGTGCCGGCGCCCTCAGGCGTCTCCACGGTGTCGCCCAGCTTGGGCGCCTTGGCCCGGAAGTCCTGGTACAGGGGGTGCTCGTACTTCAGGCAGCACATCAGCCGGCCGCAGGCGCCCGCGATGCGCAGGGGGTTGACGGGCAGGTCCTGGTCCTTGGCCATCCGGACCGAAACGGGCTCGAAGTCCTTGAGGAAGGTGGCGCAGCACAGGTCGCGGCCGCACGGGCCGATCCCGCCCTGGAGCCGGGCCTCGTCGCGCGGCCCGATCTGGCGCAGCTCGACCCTGGCCCGCAGCCGCCCGGCCAGGGCCCGGACCAGCTCGCGGAAGTCGACCCGGTGCGGGGCGCCGAAGTAGATAGTGAAGACGTTGGGCTCGTCGAGGTAGTCGACGCCGATGACCTTCATGGGCAGGCCGTGCTCGCGGACCAGGCGGCGGGCGGCGGCCTTGGCCTCGGCCCGGCGCTGACGGTTGGACTCGTCCCGGCTCATATGCTCGTCGGTGGCCAGTCCCTCGCAGACGGGCAGGCCGGTGATGTCATCATCGACCCACTGGGGCCCCCAGATGCACTCGGCCACCTCGGGACCGGAGTCGGTGGGCACCAGCACCTTGGTTCCGACCGATGCCTGGTACGGCCCGGGGTCGAGGTAGTACAGTCGCCCGTTCCGCTGGAAGCTCACCGCCATCATCATGCCCATCGATCCAGGTTACGGTGCAGTCACGACTACCGGACGCCCAGGCTGCCCACAGTGGTCACCGGGCTGGATAACGTGGCATACCCCACCAGCACCACCAATCACTGGAGGTCGCCATGCCGGGCCTGCGCGACAGGCTTACCGACGCCGGTTACGGCCTGGGCTGGTCGATGGTCTGCCGCCTGCCCGAGGCCTGGGCGGCGCGGTGCTTTCAGCTGGGCGCGGACTGGGCCTGGCGGCGGCGCGGCCCCAGGGTCCAGATGCTGGAGGCCAACCTCCGCCGGGTGATCGGGGCCAGCGCTCCCGAGGCCCGGCTGCACGAGCTGACCCGGCAGGGCATGCGGTCCTACGCGCGGTACTGGATGGAGGCGTTCCGGCTGCCGGTGATGCGCCGGGCCCGGCTGACGGGCGGAGCGCCGCCGACCGGGCACTTCCAGGACGCGCTTGATCACCTGGCCGCGGGACGCGGAGTGATCTTCGCGCTGCCGCACATGGGCAACTACGACCAGGCGGGCGCCTGGATGGCGGCCCAGGGCGTGGCCACGGTCACGGCGGTGGCCGAGCGACTGGAACCGGAGACGGTGTTCAACCGGTTCGTGGCGTTCCGCGAGCGGCTGGGCATGGAGGTGCTGGCGACGAGCGGTGGCTCGGGCAACCCGTTCGGGGTCCTGGCCCGGCGGCTGCGGACCGGGAACATCGCGGTGCTGGTCTGCGACCGGGATGTCACCGGGGGCGGCATCGAGGTGGAGTTCTTCGGCGAGAAGGCGCGCATGATGGGCGGTGCGGCAGCGCTGGCCCTGCACACGGGCGCGGCGCTGATGCCGGTGATCCTGTGGTTCGAGGGTGACCACTGGGGCATCCACGTGGCTGAGGAGATCCGAGCGCCCGAGGAGGGCAGCAGGCGGGAGCGGACGGTCGCGATGATGCAGGATGTGGCGGCGGCGTTCGAGACCGGGATCCGGGCCCACCCGCAGGACTGGCACATGCTCCAGCCGGTCTTCTCGGATGACGTGGACGCGGCCGGGGCGCGCTGAAGTACCGGCAGTGCTGAAGTATCGGCCGCTGAGGGATCGGCTGCTCAGGCCAGCCTGCTGGCCTCAATGGCCTTGTCGGCCTTGAGGGCCTCCCTGGCCTCGCGCCGGAGCATGAGCCAGTCCGGCCTGCGGACGGTGACCGAGCCGCAGAACACGTCGCAGCGGACGACGATCACCGGAGCTCCGGGCCGCGGCTGGCCGCGCAGCTGGGAGGACTTGGCGCCGAGCACGGCCCGGCCGGTCATGCGCACGTCAATCCCGTCGGGCACGAAGATGGTCGTCGACCCGAACCTGACGGTCACGTCGATCGTCGTGACGTGCTGCCCGATAACCGCCTGCTGCATCTCGAGGTGACAGTCACCCAGCACCGACCGCACGGCCAGGTGCGGCGGCACGACCCACGGGCCCTTGCGCGACTCGTTGCCCAGCACCGCGGTGATCTCCTCGGGGACCGCCGTCGCGGTCGCGGGTGGCGGGGCCGCGGGCAGGTCGGCGGTCAGGCCGGCCAGGTCCCCGTGGGTGCGCGCGACGAGGGCGGCCTCGCTGCGCTGCGCGTACTCCTCCAGGGTGAGCCGCCCCTCGGCGCTGGCGGTGGCCAGGACCTCGATGATCTGGTCGCGATCGGTGTCGGACGCGCGGACCAGCCCGCCCGATGGCGCGGCCGGCGAATTGTCAGGACTCACGGTGCCTCCCGGCGGCGGTTAGCTGCTAATCGCTGTCACCTACAGCTACTGTAGGCCATAGCATATAGGCGATGGAAAGACAGGCGGCATTGCGGCAGCTCACGGCCGATCCGGGGTTCCTGCTGTCGCGGGTCGGGGCCATCGTCCGGGCCGGCTTCAAGCAGGTGCTGACGGGCTGGGGAATCCGCCCCCTGCAGTACGCGATCCTGCTGATCCTGGACGCCGGTGACGGGATCTCTCAGCAGGAGCTGTGCGTGGCCACGGGGGTCGACAGCGGGAACATGGTGGAGCTGCTCGACGGCCTGGAGGCGCTGCGATACGCCGAGCGGGCCCGCGACTCCCGTGACCGCCGGCGGTACGTGGTGACCATCACCCCGCACGGGCGGGCGGCCCTGGCCGAGCTGCGCCAGGCGGTGGACGAGTACAACCGGCAGGTTCTCGGCCCGCTCACCGGGCCGGAGCAGCAGCAGCTGGCCAGCAGCCTGGGCAAGATCTACGCGGCTCGAGAGCGGTCGCTGACGGACGGCGGTTAGGCCGGACGCAGGCCGTCGACCAGGGCGATGGTCATTTCCTCGACCGCCAGCAGGGGCGCTACCGCGACGGCGATCCGCTCGCGGGCCTTGAGGATGGCCTGGATCCGGCGCACGGTGACCTCCGGGCCGGAGGCGACGGCCACGTCGGCGACCTGTTCGCGCTGGCCCGCGTTGGCCAGCTCCACGTCGGCCCCGAGCTGGACGGCCAGCACGTCGCGGTAGAACCCGGCCAGGTCGAGCAGGGCGCGGTCCAGGGAGTCGCGCTGGACCCGGGTGGCCCGTGACTTCTGGCGGCTCTCCAGGTCCCTGAGCGCCCCGGCGGCGCCGCGCACGGCGGTGGCCACGCCCTTGCCCGTCGAGCCCTCGCCGAACGCGCGGCGCATGGCATCGCGCTCGGGCTCGTCCATCTCGCCGGTGACCGCCTCGGCGTCGGCCTTGGCCGCCTTGACCAAGGCGTCGGCGGCGGCCAGGGCGTCGCCGAGCCGGCTGACCTGGAACGGCACGGCCAGGACCTCGGACCGCCTGCGGGCCGACTCGGGGTCGGTGGCCAGACGCCGAGCCCGGCCGATGTGGCCCTGGGCGGCCTGGGCGGCGGTCAGGGCCTGGGCGGCATCGACGCCCTCGGCCTCCAGCACGGCCGCCACGGCGGACGTGGGCGGGGTGCGCAGGGTGATCAGGCGGCACCGGGACCTGATGGTGGTGGGCAGGTCGTCGGCATAGGGAGCGCACAGCAGCCAGACCGTTCGGGGGGCCGGCTCCTCAATGGCCTTGAGCAGGGCGTTGGCGGCCTGCTCGGTGGCCCGGTCGGCGTCCTCGAAGATGACCACGCGCCAGCGGCCGCCGACCGGGGCGGTCGCGGCCTTAAGGACCAGGTCCCTGGTCTGCTTGACGCCGTAGGACAGGCCGTCCGGGCGGACCAGGAGCAGGTCAGCGTGCGAGCCGACCTCGACCTGGCGGCAGGCCGGGCATTCGCCGCAGCCCTGCCGGTCGCACAGCAAGGCGGCCGCGAACCCGCGGGCGGCCACCGACCGGCCCGAGCCGGGCGGGCCGGTGAACAGCCAGGCGTGGGTCATGCCCGCGGACCCGGACGGGTCGCCTGCGGCGCGGACCGCCCGGCTGAGCTGGTCCACGACCGACTCCTGGCCGATCAGCTGACTGAATACACCAGACCCTGAACCCATTTGTTAATCCATCAATCTCGGACCGCCGGGAAGCTGCCGGTCGTCTCCTCGGCGGTCATGGGGACGGGGTCGGGCAGCAGGTCGCGCACCTTGGCCTGGATCTCCCGGCTGAGGTCGCCGGGCGGCCTGGTCGCGTCGAGGACCAGGTAGTGCTCTGAGTCGGCCTGGGCCCTGGTCAGGAACCCGGCGCGGACCCGCTCGTGGAAGTCCATCGGCTCGGACTCTAGCCGGTCCGCGGACCGGACGGCCCGGCTCAGCCCCTCGGACGGCGGCAGGTCGAGCAGGATCGTCAGGTCGGGCGTCAGGCCGCCCGTGGCCCACTTGTTGACCAGGGCGATCTCGTCGGTGGGGAGCCTGCGGCCCGCTCCCTGGTAGGCGATCAAGGAGTCAACGTACCGGTCGGTGACCACGATGGAGCCGCGCTCCAGGGCCGGGCGGATGACCGCGGCCACGTGCTCGGCCCGGTCGGCGGCGTACATCAGCGTCTCGGCCCGCGGGGCCAGCCCGGCCAGCGACCGGTCCAGCAGCAGCGCGCGCAGCCGCATGCCGACCTTGGTCGCACCCGGCTCGTGGGTGGACACCACGTCGTAGCCCTGCTCCCGCAGCCAGATGGCGAGCAGCCTGGCCTGCGTGGACTTCCCGGCGCCCTCGCCGCCCTCCAGGGCGAGGAGCAAGCCCTTGCGCTCCGGCGGCATGTCAGTAGGGGTACCCGGCACCGGGGCGGGGGCATCACCCCGGAAGGCCGCGCTCAGGTCGCCCAGCAGCGGCATGCCGCGCCGGTCGTCCATCTGGCGGTAGGAGGCCCGGCCCAGGGCCAGGGCGACCACCGCGGCAATCAGCAGGACCAGGTTGTCTCCGACCCGGCCGTAGGTGACGTGGGCGATGGTCAGCGACTGGCTGCCGACGATCCCGGCGACCAGGGCGCCCAGGCCGCCCGCGAGCGTGGGCGAGACCGCGATGACGGCGAACAGGATGACCCGGGTGCCGGACTGCAGGAACGAGAAGGTCCGGCCCCTGGTGTCGTCGTCGACCGACAGGCCGATCACGGTGTAGCCGGTGACGTAGGCCACGCCCGCGCAGGCGCCCAGGATGAGGACCAGGATCGCCACAATGACCAGGTTCGGGATCAGGCCGATCAGCGCCAGCGGCAGCGCGGCGAACGCGATCGACAGCCCGAACAGCCGGCGACGGCTGAACCCGCGCAGGATGCGCAGGCCAAGGAACATACCGGCGGCCAGCCCGAGGAAGATGGCGGCGAACACGACGCCCCAGCCCGCGCCGCCGCCGTGCAGGACATTCTGGACGTAGGGAGCGCCCAGGCCGACGACCACGCCGCCGGCCGCGAACGCGCCGGACATGCCGATGACGATGCCGCGGACGATCCGGTTCTGGCCCAGGAAGCGCCAGCCGTCCCAGATGGACCGCAGCACCGACGGCTGGGCCGGTCCCCCGCCCTCAGCCGCGTGCGGCCGGGGCAGCTGCAGGGTCATGACAGTCAGCGCGGACACCACGAAGGTGACGACGTTGAAGTACAGCGCCAGGTCCACCGGCTGGGCGGCGAAGTAGTGCGAGAGCGAGCCCAGGAACCGGCTGAGCAGCGAGACCAGGGAGAACAGCAGCCCGGCCACCGGCGCGGTGCCGTAGGTGGTGAACAGGCTGAGCTGGTTGGCCTGCTCCAGCTTGTCGGTGGGCACCAGGTTGGGCACCGAGGCGTCCTTGGCCGGCGTCCAGAACAGGGACGCCGTGGAGGCCAGGAACTGGGCCACGTAGAGCCAGGTCAGCTTGTCGACCACGCCCAGGCTCAGGTTGATCGGGATCGACAGGTAGAGCACGGCCCGGACCACGTCGCCGATGATCATGATCGTCCGCCGGTCGAACCGGTCCGCGATCGCACCCGCCAGCGGCCCGAACAGCAGCGCCGGGAGGAGCGAGGTCAACCAGACGCCGCTGACCGCGTACGCCCCGCTGTGCTGGCCGCCCAGATCGGTGGCCAGGATGGACAGGGCGAGCAGGCTGAGCCAATCCCCGAGGCTGGAAAGCGACAGGGCAATCCAGAGCCGCCGGAACGGCTTGATGGACAATACGCCGTCCCGGCGCGCGCCCAAAGGGGACTTAATGTTCACTGCGCCAGAGTATCGGCACGACGCCTCCGCAGCCGGCTAGCCACCGAAGCCGGAAGATCAGCTGTCTCCCGCCGCCTTGGCCTTCGGCTTGGCCTTGGCCCGCCCGGTGCCGCTGGCCCGCGAGCCGCTAGCCCGCGAGCCGCTGGCGCGGGTCCCGGTGGCCCGCCGCTTGGGCGCGGGGGCGGCGGCCCGCCGCTCGGCCAGCAGCTCGATGGCCCGCTGGGTCGTAATGTCCTCGACGGTGTCGCCCTTGCGCAGGGAGGCGTTGGTCTCGCCGTCGGTCACGTACGGCCCGAACCGGCCCTCCTTGAGCACGATCGGCTTGCCGGTCGCGGTGTCCTGGCCCAGCTCGCGCAGCGGCGGGGCAGCCGCCCGCGCCGCGCGGCCCCTGGTCTTGGGCTGGGCGAACAGCGCCTGAGCCTGGTCCAGGGTGACGGTGAACATCTGCTCTTCTGACTCCAGCGAACGACTGTCCGTGCCTTTCTTGACATAAGGCCCGTAACGGCCGTTCTGGACCGTCACCGGCTCGCCGTCCAGCTCGCCCAGCGTCCGGGGCAAGGTCAGCAGCCGCAGCGCGTCGTCCAGCGTGACGTTGTCCAGGTCCATGGACTTGAGCAGCGAGGCCGTTCGCGGCTTGGCCGAGGCGGGCGCACCCTCCTCCAGTTGCTCGGTCACGTAGGGCCCGTACCGGCCGTCCCTGGCCACAATCGTCTTGCCGGTCTGCGGGTCGGTGCCCAGGATCTTCTCGCCGCTCGGCCGCGACAGCAGCTCGTCGGCGAACTCCGGGGTCAGCTCGTCGGGGGGCGTGCCCTCGGGCACGTTGGCCCGCTGCCCGTCCCGCTCCAGGTACGGGCCATAGCGCCCGACCCGGACCACGATGTCGGTGCCGTTGAGCGGGAACGAGCTGACGTCCCTGGCGTCGATGTCGGTCAGATCGGTGACGAGCTCCTTGAGCCCCTCTTCGCCCTCGGCGCCGAAGTAGAACCGGCGCAGCCAGGGCACCCGCTCCGCGTCGCCCTTGGCGATGTCGTCAAGCGCGTCCTCCATCCGGGCGGTGAAGTCGTAGTCCACCAGCTGGGTGAAGTGCCGCTCCAGCAGGGTCACCACCGCGAAGGCGACGAACGACGGGACCAGCGCCGTGCCCTTCTTGAATACGTAGCCGCGGTCCAGGATCGTCCCGATGATCGACGCGTAGGTGGACGGCCGGCCGATCTCCCGGTCTTCCAGCTCCTTGATCAGCGACGCCTCGGTGTAGCGGGCCGGCGGCCGGGTCGCGTGCTCCGCGGCGGCCAGGTTCAGCGCGTCCAGCGGGTCGGCCTCGGCCAGCGGCGGCAGCCGGCGCTGGTTGTCGTCCAGCTCCGCGTCCGGATCGTCCGAGCCCTCCACGTAGGCCTTCATGAACCCGTAGAAGCTGATGATCTTGCCCGAGGCGCTGAACTCCGCCGTCCGGCCGGGGATCGTCTGCGGGGCCTGGCCACCGGAGCCGGTCACCGTGATCGGCTCGGCCTCGCCGACCCGGCCCTCGACCCGGACCGAGACCGACTCGCCCGTCGCGTCCTTCATCTGCGACGCCACGGTCCGCTTCCAGATCAGCTCGTACAGCCGGAGCTGGTCACCCGACAGCCCGGCCTGGGCCGGGGTCTTGAACGAGTCGCCGGCCGGGCGGATCGCCTCGTGGGCCTCCTGGGCGCTCTTCACCTTGCTGGCGTAGGTGCGCGGGGTGTCCGGCACGAACTCCGCGCCGTACAGCTGGCTGGCCTGCCGCCGGGCCGCCGTGATGGCGGTCTGCGACAGCGTGATCGAGTCGGTCCGCATGTAGGTGATGTGGCCGTTCTCGTACAGCCGCTGGGCCAGCTGCATCGTGTACTTCGTCGAGAAGCCGAGCTTGCGCGACGCCTCCTGCTGGAGCGTCGTCGTACGGAACGGGGCATACGGCTGCCTGCGATACGGCTTGCGCTCGACCGACTTGACCGAGAACTCGGCGGTCCCCAGCCGGGACGCCAGTGCGGCCGCGGCGCCTCCGTCGAGATGCAGCACCGGTGCCGCGGCGTCGCCGTCCCGCAGCGACCCGGTCGAGCTGAAGTCACGGCCCTGGGCGACCCGGCGCCCGTCCACCGACACCAGCTGGGCCGAGAACGGGGTCCGCTCGTCGGCCGTGGCCTTGGCCACGTCCTCCAGGTGCTTGGCGAACTCGGCCTCCAGGTCCCAGTACTGGGCCGGCCGGAACGCGATGCGCTCCCGCTCCCGGTCCACCACCAGGCGGACGGCCACCGACTGCACCCGGCCCGCCGACAGCTGCGGCATGACCTTCTTCCACAGCACCGGCGAGACCTCGTACCCGTACAGGCGGTCCAGCACCCGGCGGGTCTGGTACGCCTCCACCATGCCCAGGTCCACGTCACGCGGGCTGGCCACGGCCCTGGCGATCGCCTCCGGGGTGATCTCGTGGAACACCATCCGGCGGGCCGGGACCTGGGGCTTGAGCTCCTCGAGCAGGTGCCAGGCGATGGCCTCGCCCTCGCGGTCCTCATCAGTGGCCAGCAGGAGTTCGTCGGCGTCCTTGAGCAGCATCTTGAGCTTGGAGACCTGCTGCTTCTTGTCCGAGTTGACCACGTACAGCGGCTCGAAGTCGGCGTCCACGTTCACGCCCAGGCGAGCCCAGGGCTCCTTGCGGTACTTGACGGGGATCTCCGCCGCCCTGTCAGGCATGTCGCGGATATGGCCAATGCTGGACTCGACTACGTAGCCGTCGCCCAGGTATCCCGCGATCGTGCGCGCCTTGCTCGGCGACTCAACGATGACAAGCCTTCTGCCGCCGTCACCGCGGCCACCGCCATTGGCCTGGCGGGCACTGCCATTGGCGCCCGCCTTGGCGGTGCCTGTGCCCTTGCCCTTGCCCTTGGCGGACGTTCCCGTCCTAGCTGCCACGATCTTCACCCTCACATCCCCGGTCGCCCTGGAGGCTACCGCAGGCGCCCAGCAACCACTGGCGCTCTGGTCACACTACGACCCCTTGGACTAGACCCCCGGACTAGCGGCGGCAGTTTAGCCATCCGGCGAGTCCAGTGCAGTCTCATCCCGCATAAGACAACTCGTCTGGCCGGGGTGAGTGTTCCCTAACCGCCCGCTGCGGATTTCCTCAAGGTGATTGAACCACCGCCGCCAGCGCGCACAATAAAGGTGATGGCCGAGTACTCCTACCTGGTGCTCAACCTGCCGCGCGGCATGTCACGTGACGCGGCACGACGCTTGCTGACCGACCACGCCGAGTACGGCTGCTGGGAGCTGTCCCGGATGCGACTGTATGCCCACGGCAGCCGGAAGGCGACGCTGCGGCGCAAGGTTATTCGCGCTGTTCGCACGCAGTTACCTGCCCCGTTGTCACCCGGCTACCCGCCCGGACCGCTGATCCCGCCGCCCCGGCTGCCCCCGCTCGGCTAGTCGCCCGCGCTCACTGGGCGGAGCTGGCGCAGGCCGAACATGCGGCTCCTGGTCCCGGAGCGGGCCGGCGACGCGGCCGCGTGCCGCGCTCCCCGGCGGTGGTTGTCCGGCCACGGCTTGCTGTCGTTGCGGCCGACCAGGCGGTGCTTGCTCTGGTACGCCGGGGACCGGCGGTGGTGGCCTGATTCATCGGCCAGGTCGGGATCGGCTGAGTTATCCGAGTTATCGGATGAGGTGGCGGTGGCTGGGGGTGCCGCCGGCGTGACGGGTACGACTGCGGTCGGGGCCTCGGCGGCGGCCACAGCGGCGGGCACGTTCGCGGCTAGCACGGTGTTGGTTGGATCGGCCGTGACCGGCTCGGCCGTGACTGGCATGGTCATGGCTGGCGCGGTCATGGCTGGCGCTGTTGTGGTGAACGTTGTGGCGACGGGGGCTGGAGTTGCTTCGAACAAGGACGCGGACGCGGGCACTGCTGCGTTGGCGGGGGTGCGCTTGGGCAGGCTCGGGCGTCGCATCTCTCCCTCCAGCCACTCTTCGAGGCGGACGCCGGGCTGGAGCACGACCTCGTTGGCCGCGTCCGCGAACGGCATGTACCTCGCGGGCGCGCTCGCCCCGGCCAAGGGGCTGACGTCGGCGTACGGGTGAGTGCTCAGCGCTGGGCCGATCTGCTCGCCCGCCTCGGGAACTTCGGAGCTCGCAGTCAGGAACGGGTCCGTGAGTGGCGCTGGCAAGTCCCCGAATGGCGCTGGCGGGCCCGCGAGCGGTGCTGGCGGGCCCGCGAGCGGTGCTAGCGGGTCTGCGAGCGGTGTTGGCGGGTTCGCGAGCGGTGCTAGCGGGTCTGCCTCCACGGGCGCGGCCAGGACCGGGGCCGCCAGGACTGGGGCCGGGGTCGGGTACATGCCGAGCGCCGAGTCCTGGGCCATAGCAGGCCCCGCGTGCGCCGACCCTGCATGCGCCGACTCCGCATGCGACTCCGCGTGCGCCGACCCGGTCGATGCCGCCGAGGCCGGCGGTCCTGCCGTTGTTGCTGTTGCCCTGGTTGCCGCGCCCGCGCTCGCTGGACGCCGCAGCGCCCGGCGCTGGGCCAGGATCAGCAGGAACACCACGCCCGACAGCAGCATGCCCGCCGCGAAGCCGTCAACCGTGCCCGTTCCGATCGGAGCCGTCAGCGGCGAACCATGTCCGGAGGCGATAGAGGCGGCCTCCTGCGCCGCGATCAGAGCCAGCATTGCTCCAGGGCCTTTCTTCCTGAGCCCCGGTCAGCCGTCCGCTCTCCGAAGCTCTGCGTTTTCATTTGATGACTGAGAGTTACTTCGATGGGCATGGGTCGGGCCCGCTGATCAGTCAGCAGGGCCTAGCTCGGTAAGCAGTGGCGCCGGGCCGCACCGCGCGGTCCGGACCGGCCGCATCGCCTGGCCCGGCTCAGGTTCCCAGCCCGTCCGCAGCGGCCGGCCGAGAGGTGGGTGGCGGCCACGGCCGCGCGCAGCGCGGAGGCCGCGTCGCTGAGCCGTGGCCGCCGGAGCGGGCGTCCACCCGAATGACTAGCCGCGAGGATCCA
>Ga0134128_10003493_pt1 | contig 19200 bp, 16 predicted proteins | sample KB31754_FD_96462 | JGI IMG/M metagenome (GOLD analysis project Ga0134128, IMG submission 96462) | Terrestrial soil microbial communities with excess Nitrogen fertilizer from Kellogg Biological Station, Michigan, USA - KB3-175-4 | ecosystem: Environmental > Terrestrial > Soil > Unclassified ...
ACTTCAGAGCCGCACGTCCAGAGGTCGCGTGATTGCTTCCAACTGAACGCGAGGCAGCCTCCTTTCGCGTTCAAGAGGGGCCTCGCTTGCAAAGGGACCTGGCGGGGCTTCTGGAGCCATGGATGGCGGAAGGGAGCCTACAGGGATCAGTGAGCGGGCGTGAGCCCGCGCAACCGTATTCACGGCGTCCCCCGCCAGGTCCCTTTGCAAATGAGACCCCGCAGATCCGAATATCAGCACTGCTGCATCGTCCGGACGAAATGCACTTCCTCTTCGCTTCATGATCCTCAGCGAGCTCACCGTCCGCAATTTCCGCTGCATTGAGCAGGCGGAGCTCTCCCTGCATCCGGGCCGAAACCTGATTTGGGGCGGAAACGGCTCCGGGAAGACCTCGCTGCTCGAGGCAATGTTCCTGCTCGGACGGGGGCGGTCCTTTCGAACCCGAAATTCCGAGCGGTTGATTCGCCACGGTCAGGATCAGCTGGTGGTGTTCGGGAGGACGGACTCGGCGGGCAGCGATGAGGGCGGACTAGCCCACGCGGTGGGTGTGGAGGTGGATCGTCGGGACGGGACACGGGCCCGAGTCGATGCTGCGGCGGTCGCCTCGCTGGCCGATCTCTCGCGAGTGTTTCCCGTGCAGGTCATTGACCCGGAGATTCACAAGCTCATCGAGGAAGGCGGGAGGAGAAGAAGGCGCTGGCTGGATTGGGCAGTGTTCCACGTGGAACCTCGGTTTGCGGATTGGTGGGTGCGCTACGGGCGTGCGACCCGGCAACGAAACGCTGCGCTCCGGCAAAGGAGCGGAAACACCAAACCCTGGGACGCCGAAGTCTCGGGGCTGGGCGAGAAGATCTCCGAGGCGCGACGGACCCTGATTGAGCAGATGCAGCCCTATTGGCACGAGGTCGTTTCCGGACTGGCTTGCCCGTTGGGGGAGCTGCATTACTTCCGAGGTTGGGGCGCGCAGCATTCTCTGGCGGAGGCGCTGGAAGCATCGCGTGCACGGGATGACGCCAGAGGGCTCACGCACGCGGGCCCGCATCGGGCAGATGTGGTGATCAGGGCCGGCGGACGGCTGGCGAGGGAGGTGCTGTCGCGAGGCCAGCAGAAGTTGATGGCGGTGGCTCTGACGCTAGCGCAGTTGCGCCTGCTGAAGGGGGTATCGGGGACGACGCCCACGTTGCTTCTGGACGATCCGGCAGCGGAGCTCGATGCTGAGCATCTGGCTTATTTTGTCCGCGAGATCGCGGCACTTCAGTGTCAGTTGGTGATTACGGCTTTGCAGCCAAAAACAGCGGCATTTGAGGCCCCCGAGAGAGTGTTTCACGTGGAACAGGGGAGGGTGGGCCGGTATAATGTCGTATCCTGAGACCGGACTGTTTCATGGCTGCAGAAGACGTCTACGATTCCAGCAAAATCAAAGTTCTAAAGGGCCTCGATGCGGTACGCAAGCGCCCCGGAATGTACATCGGTGACACGGATGATGGCACCGGTTTGCACCACATGGTCTTCGAGGTCGTGGACAACTCCATCGATGAGGCGCTGGCGGGGTACTGCGACAAGGTCGTAGTCACAATCCATGCCGACGAGTCGGTGACAGTCTCGGACAACGGCCGCGGAATCCCCGTGGACATGCATCCGGAGGAGGGGCGCTCGGCCGCGGAAGTCATCATGACCGTGCTGCACGCCGGCGGGAAGTTCGACGACAGCTCATACAAGGTTTCAGGCGGGCTTCACGGGGTCGGCGTGTCCGTCGTGAATGCCCTTTCAGACTATCTGCTGCTCACTGTCTATCGCGACGGTAAGGTTTACCGGCAGGAATACCACTTGGGGGACCCTGTGGCGCCGCTTGCGAGCGTGGGCGAGACCCCGGAGCGGGGGACGATCGTGCGCTTCAAGCCGAGCTCGCAGATCTTCACCCACATCCAGTTCAACTACGAGATTCTGGCCAAGCGGTTGCGGGAGCTCTCTTTCCTCAACTCCGGCGTGCGCATCGAGCTCGTGGACGAGCGCGAGAACAAGTCGGACGTCTTTCAGCACGAAGGCGGCCTCAAAGCCTTCGTGAAGTATCTCAACCGCGCCCGCACACCCATCCATGACTCCGTGCTCTGGTTCAAGACCCAGGACGGTTCGGTCTCCGTGGAAGTCGCGATGCAGTGGAACGACTCCTACCTGGAGAGCATGTTCTGCTACACCAACAACATTCCGCAGAAGGATGGCGGCACCCATCTCGCTGGCTTTCGCAGCGCGCTTACGCGCACGCTGAACGACTATATCGAGAAGGAGTTGTCCGCAAAGAAGGACAAGTTGCCGACTACCGGCGATGACGCGCGCGAGGGGCTCACGGCGATCCTTTCGGTGAAGCTGCCCGATCCCAAGTTCTCCTCGCAAACCAAGGACAAGTTGGTGTCCTCGGAGATCAAAGGCGTCGTGGAGGCGGCCGTTGCCGGCAAGCTGCAGGAATTCCTGCTCGAGCATCCGCAGGAAGCCAAGGGCATAGTCGCAAAAATCATCGAGGCCGCACGCGCCCGCGAGGCTGCGCGCCGCGCGCGTGAGATGACACGCCGCAAGGGGGCGTTGGATGTCGCGGGTTTGCCCGGCAAACTCGCCGACTGTCAGGAGAAGGATCCGGCGCTCTCCGAGATCTTCATCGTCGAGGGCGACTCCGCCGGCGGCTCCGCCAAGCAGGGTCGTGATCGGCGAACGCAGGCGATTCTGCCGCTCAAAGGCAAGATCCTGAACGTGGAGAAGGCCCGTTTCGACAAAATGCTGGCATCCGTGGAAGTCGGCACGCTGATCACCGCGTTGGGATGCGGCATCGGCAAGGACGACTTCGACCTTTCCAAGCTGCGTTACCACCGCGTGGTCCTCCTGACCGACGCCGACGTCGACGGCAGCCACATACGCACGCTGCTTCTAACGTTCTTCTATCGGCAGCTTCCGGATCTCATTGCAAACGGGCACATCTACATCGCGCAACCTCCGCTCTTCAAAGTGAAGCGCGGCAAGCAGGAGTTGTATGTCAGGGACGAGGCGGAGCTCGATGCCGCCCTGCTCAATACCGCGCTGGAGGATGCGGCCCTGCACGTGAACGGCTCGGCGCCGCCGTTGCAGGGTCCCGGCCTGGAGGCGCTGTCCCGCAGATACATGGAGGTGCAGGCCATCATCAAGCGCTGGTCGCGTCGCTACGACGACCGGCTGCTGGAGCAGTTGATCTACATGCCGGAGGTCAAGCCCGCCGACTTCGACCGGCCCGACTGGCTGCGCAGCTGGACGCAGGACCTCCATCAGCGTCTCAACTCCCTGGACGATGCCACGCGCGCCTACCGCGTGGAGCTGCGCGATGCCGCAGGCGACCACGCCGCGCGCATCATGGTTCACAAGACCGAGCACGGCACCGCCAGTCACAAGTACCTGCCCCGCGAGTTCTTCGAGTCCGCCGAGTACCAGCGGATCGCCGACCTCGCGCGCACCCTGGCCGGCCTCATCGGCGAGGGCGCTTTCGTCAGCCGTGGCGACGACCGCCACGAGGTCGGCTCCTTCAAGGAAGCCATGCGGTGGCTCTTCGAGCAGGCCCGCAAGGGCCAGACGATTCAGCGCTACAAAGGCCTGGGCGAGATGAATCCGGAGCAGCTCTGGGAGACCACCATCAATCCCCAGACCCGCCGTCTGCTGCAGGTGAAGATCGAAGACGCCGTCGCGGCGGATGACATCTTCACCACCTTGATGGGTGATCAGGTCGAGCCGCGGCGCGAATTCATCGAGAAGAACGCCCTGTCAGTGACGAACCTCGATGTCTGAGATCAGCGCCCCGTGTAGAGCATGATTGTTCCAATATCACGTCAATCAGCCGGTATATTAGGCTGATTCGCGCATCATTGAGTTAATCCGCGATAAACTGCGCGTCTGCGGTTCCTCCAGGAAGCCGAAGCCATCAGGTCAGAAGCTTGTCCGGAGTAATCGGCAGGTTGCGGATGCGCTTGCCCGTCGCGTGATACACCGCGTTCGCTATCGCAGCCGCGGCACCGACGATCCCGATCTCTCCGATGCCGCGTGAGCCCATCGGCGTGGCCCCGTCGACCTCATCCAGCCAGAGAGCCTCGAGGTTGACCACGTCGGCGTTCGTGGCGATGTGGTAGCCCGCGAGATCGTGATTCACGATCTGCCCGAGGCGCTCGTCCATGACGCTCTCCTCGTGCAGCGCCATGGACAATCCCATGGTCATCCCGCCGATGAACTGCGAGCGCGCCAGGCGCGGATTGATGATCCGGCCGGTAGAGAACATCCCGAGCATTCGGGACACCCTGACTTCGCCGGTCTCGGCATTCACACGTACCTCGGCGAACTGCGCGCCGAAGGAGTGCTGCGCAAAGCTCTCGTCGTCGGCTTCCTTCGGGGTGTCTGCCGAGGCTTCGGCGCCCGGCGACGGGCGCGAGCCATGTTTGCGCCGCAGCTCTCTCGCCGCCGCTACGATGGCCCATCCCCAGGAAGAGATTCCTGACGATCCGCCGGCCACGGTCGCATTGGGCAGGTCGGTATCACCGATCTCCAGCCGTATGCCCGCGGGCGCGCAGTCCAGGGCGTCGGCGGCGATCTGGGTGAGTGTCGTCCATGTACCCGTGCCGAGGTCAGCTGCGCCGATTCGGACGTGGTAGCGCCCGTCCTCGCTGAAGCGAATGCTGGCCCGCGACCCCATGAGCACATACCGCGGGTACGTGGAGCTCGCCACTCCGGTGCCGATGAGCCAACCCATTTCGCTCCGTCTGCCGGGTTGCGGATCGCGACTGCTCCATCCGAAGTGACGTGCGCCCTCCCGCAGACATTCGACCAGGTGACGATTGCCCCAGGGCTTGCCCGACTCAGGGTCGTGCTCGGGCTCGTTCCGTATCCGCAGCTCAATGGGGTCGAGCTTGCAGGCGACGGCGAGCTCGTCCATGGCAACCTCTCCGGCAAACATGCCCGGCGTCTCGCCCGGCGCCCGCATCCAGGAAGGCTTCGGCACGTCCAGAGCCGCGAGCCTGTGACGCGTGCGCCGGTTCGGAGCGGCATACATCAACCGCGTGGGTACCGCCGTCTGCTCCGCGAACTCCTCGAAGCGTGAGGTCTGTTCGACCACTTCGTGGATGATCGCCTTCAGCCGACCGTCCCGGCCGGCGCCGAGGCGGAATCGCTGGATCGTGGGTGTTCGATGTCCGGCGAGGGTGAACATCTGCTGCCGCGTCAGCGCCAGCTTCACCGCTCGTCCAGGAGCCCGTAGTGCCGCCAGCGCCGCCAGGATGTTATGTGCATGCGGCTCGCCCTTCGAGCCGAAGCCGCCGCCGACGTAGGGAGAGATGACGCGTACCTGATCGGGCCGAAGCCCGAGCATTTTCGCTACGGTCGTGCGAACGGAGTGGGCGCCCTGCGTGGAATCGTACAGAGTCAGCTTGTCCGACTCCCAGAGGGCGATGGTCGAATGCGGCTCCATCGGCTGGTTGTGCTCCATGGGAGTCGAATAGGTTGCATCCATCCTGACTTCGGCGGCACCGAATGCCGCCTCGGCATCGCCCTCGTCCGTGTCGGTCGGATATCCCGCGTTCACGGCCTTTGGGGCGTAAAGATCCGCGCGGTCGGCGCGGAATCCGACGTCATGTGCCCCGTTCTCATATTCCACATGGACGAGGTCTGCGGCATGTCGAGCCGCTTCCAATGTATCGGCGAGCACGGCGGCGACGAATTGTCCGCGGAAGTGGACCTCGTTCGACTGCAGCACCCAGAGCTCCCTATTCTCATCGGAGCTCAGCCGCGGCGCCGTCCAGTGCGTGATGACCGCGATGACACCCTCCACGTGCGAGGCCACGCTCGTGTCGATCGCCCGGACGCGGCCGCGCGCGATCCTGGACTGCACGGGACAAAGATACGCGGGGCGCTCGACGCGGTGCTCGAATGCATAGGGCGCCGCTCCCATGACCTTGGCCTTCCCGTCCATCCGCTCGAGCGCGGCTCCGATAGCGCGGGTCTCGAGCATTTTTATGTTCATCGCGCCCCCGCCAGCAGGCTGCGCAACACCATCCGCAGGGCATTGCGCGCCAATGCAATCTTGAAACCGTTGTGCTTCAGAGCCCTTGCGTCGGCGAGCTCAGCTACCGCCGCACGGCCGAAATTCTCTTCCGTCGCCGCGGCGCCGCGCAGGCTGGCCTCCGCGCGGAGGGCCCGCCAGGGCTTGTGCGCAATGCCGCCAAGCGCAATGCGCACATCCTGGACGTGCCCGTCTTCGACCTGTAGTGCCGCTGCGACGGAAACCAGCGCGAAGGCGTAAGAGGCGCGGTCCCTGACCTTGTAGTAGGCGGAGTGCGCGGCGACCCGCGATGCGGGCAGCTCGACGGCAATGATGAGATCACCGTGCCCGAGCACGGTGTCGCGCTCGGGCGCGTCGCCCGGCAGTCGATGGAAGTCCCCGATCGGGATCCGCCGCTCGCCTTGCGGGCCGAGCACGATGACGGTCGCATCGAGTGCCGTCAGCGCAACCGCCATGTCGGAGGGATTCACGGCCACGCACTGCTGCGATGCGCCGAGAATGGCATGGTCCCGGTTGTAGCCGTCGATGGCGGAGCAGCCAGAGCCCGGGCTGCGCTTGTTGCACGGTACGGTCGTGTCCTGAAAGTAGGCGCAGCGTGTGCGCTGCAGGAGGTTACCCCCGGTAGTCGCCAAATTGCGCAGCTGGCCGGAGGCGCCGGCGAGCAGCGCTTGGGAGAGAACGGGATAACGCTCCCTGATCGTCCGGTCCGCGGCGAGGTCGCTGTTGCGTACTCCGGCGCCAACGCGAACTACGCCGTCGGCCATTAGGTCGATCCTGGCAAACGGCAGCCCGGTCACATCCACCAGCAGGTCCGGATGGGCTACGCCCAGTCGCATATGATCGACGAGGTTGGTGCCGCCGCCGAGAAAGACGGCGTTAGGGCGCGCGACCACGCGCGCCACCGCGGAGCTCGCGTCCGTGGCGCGCTCGTAATCGAACGGAGTCACGACATCGCCCCTTTGCTGACGGCATCGCGTATGGCCGCGACGATGTTCACGTAGGCACCGCAGCGGCACAGGTTCCCGCTCATCCGTTCACGAATCTCTCCGTCCGTCAGCTCCGGCGCCGCGGTCAGCCCCTCGGTCACGAAGCTCGGATGGCCCGCCTTGGCTTCCTCGAGCATGCCTACCGCCGAGCAGATCTGACCGGGAGTGCAGTAGCCGCACTGCAGCGCATCGTGCTCGAGGAAGGCCTGCTGGACCGGATGCAGCGTGTCACCGCGGGCGAGTCCCTGAGCCGTGACGATACTGGCTCCGTCACACGCGACAGCCAATGATAGACAGGTCGTCACCCGCCTGCCGTCGAGCAGTACGGTACAGGCCCCACATTGCCCGTGGTCACAACCCTTCTTTGCGGCTGTGACGCCCAGATGCTCCCGCAACGCATCGAGCAGCGTCGTGCGTGTGTCGATCTGCAGCGAGCGCTGCTCGCCGTCGACCCGCAGCGTGATGCTGGCTTCCACAGAGACGCCTCCCGGCTGAGCCGCAATGCAGCACAACGCCGGGTCCGATAAGGGGTTCCCGAGCGCTATTTCCCCGAGTCGAAAATGAGGAGCTTGGCGGAGCCAGGGACGAACGGCGAGGGCCCGCGCCTGCCGGCTTGCCGGGCCGCCCGGTATGCGGCCATCGCCTGGGGAGTCGTATCGGCGGCCACCAGAAAGAGCCGGCCGCTCGCCGGATCGAGGCTCATGGTGCGCGCCGACAGGGCGGTCTTGATCGTTGCGGCGGGAGCGTACGTGTTGGCGTCGATCTCGTGAATGACCGACAATGTGCCGTCCCCGCCGTTGGAGCTGAAAACCAGCTTGCGTGTCGGATCGAACGCCGCCGCATCGGAGCCCTGCCCTATCGGCAAAGTCGCCACCGTCGAGCCGGTGTCGGCGTTGACGACGACGAGGCGCTGATTCTCACAGCTGGAGAAGAGGCGGTGCGTCGCCGTGTCGATCGCAAGGCCGTGCGGAGCCTCGCATTGTGGGATCGGCCAGGTGGCATCCACCTGGTTGGTCGCCGTGTCGATGCGGAAGATCTCCCGCTTCTCGACACCGTTCACGTAGATCTTGCCGTTGTCGCCCGGAACTACGAATTCGAGCTTGCTGCCCACGTGTACCGTTGCGACCACGCGATCGGACTTCGGATCTATTACGGTGAGCAGGCCCGGATCGCCGTCGACCACGAAGACGTGGCCACTCGTCGGGTCCAGGGTCACGGCATCGGAATCCTCCGCAGCCCGCAGCCGCTTGACCACTTTCAGCGTCCTCAGGCTGAAGGCCACGGCCTCGCCCGCCCGGCCATCGTCCGTGTAGCCCAGTCCCGCGGCATGGGAGATCGCAATGCCGTGCGTGCCACCCGGCATGCCCTCGACCACGCCGACGATCCTGCCGTCTCGGGCGTCCACAACGGTGAGGCGATCACCGTGGGAAACGTACAGCCGGTGCGATGGGCCGTCATAAACGAGGTAGTCCCAGCGATCAGGTGCGCCGAGCGGCACGCTGTGCGTCGCGTGATAATCGATCGCGGGAGCGGCTCGCTCGGAAGCCGGCTGCGCAACCGCAGCGGTCATCCCTCCAAACGCAACAGTCGCGCAGAGGACGGGCAGCAGATGGCGTCGCAGCATACTCTGACCTGTTGATAGGGATGGGATTGAAACCGATACCTTAGCATGCGCACGTTTTGCCGTCACGGGCGCCAGCCGTTAGACTGATGTGCGGGCCCACACCGACCGACGCTCTATGCACCAACTCCAGGCATCGTCATCCGCCACCCGCGAGTTGGACCTCGACCGCTATTTCGCCCGCATTGGCTACACTGGCTCGCCGCGGCCGGACCTCGAGACGCTGCGAGCGCTGACCGCCCTGCATCCGGCTGCGATTCCGTTCGAGGCCGTCGACGTCCTGCTCGGGCGGCCGGTCGATCTCGAGCTCGCCGTGCTGCAGGCGAAACTGATCGACGGCGGACGCGGCGGCTACTGCTTCGAGCAGAACAGCCTCCTGAAGGGGGTGCTCGGTGCCTTGGGGTTCAGGGTGGAGGGGCTGATCGGGCGCGTGCTGTGGATGATGCCGCAGAGCGCACGGCCTGCGCCGCTCACCCACATGGTGCTGCGCGTCACCATCGACGGTGAGCGGTGGCTGGCCGATGTCGGTTTCGGGTCGTGCGTTCCCGGCGCGCCGCTTCGGCTCGATGCCGTCGGTGCGGCGCAACCAACACGACACGAGGTGTTCCGCCTGCTGCCCCAGGGCGCGTGGACCCTGCTCGAGGCGCAGATCGCCGAGGCCTGGCAGCCGGTCTATCTGCTCTCGCCCGAGCCCGCGCTCGACGTCGACTACGCTGCCGCCAACTGGTACACCTCGACGCACCCGGAATCGAAATTCCGGCGCGAGCTGCGCGTTGCCGTCACCAACCCGGAGCGGCGCACCACTCTGATGAACGATCGCCTCACCGTTCGTGAGGCGCGAGGCGGCATGGAGCGGCGACTCCTCGGCGAGCCGGAGATCGCGGCGGCGCTCGTCACGACCTTTGGCCTGCGGCTCGACGCCGAATCCGCGCGCCAGGCAGCCGCGATCGCCGCTGCCGCAGCAACCTCTCACTGACTCCGGTCCGCGGCGTCTTCAGGCTGCGAAGCGCGCGTTGCGCCGCTCCGGTCCCAACAGGGCCAGGAGCACCAGAGCCGCCGCAACGACCCCACAGACCAGAGTCAGTGCGAACGAGTAATCCGGATGCGCCTTGTTGACGTGAGCGGCGATAGCCGACTGGATCGTCGCGTTAAACGACACCAGAAGATTGCCCAGCTGATAGACCACACCCGGGAAGGTGGCGCGCACGCCCTCCGGTGAAAGCTCGTTGAGGTGCACCGGCACCACCCCCCATGCGCCCTGGACCATGAACTGCATCGCGAATGAGGCGATTGCCAGCGCCACGGGAGTAGTCGCGTAGGCCCAGAAAGGCAACACGATCAGCGAGAGCGCCGCCGCCAGCGCGATGGCGCGGCGGCGGCCCAGGCGGCCCGACAGTGAGCCGAACAGCATGCCGCCCAGGATCGCGCCGATGTTGTAGACGATGGCGATGTGCGAAATCGTGCCCGTGGAGAATCCGCGCTGCTTGCCGAGCATGGTCGGATACAGGTCCTGCGTACCGTGGCTGAACGCGTTGAAGCAGGCCATCAGGGCGATGGCATAGAGAGCAAGCTTCCAATGTCCGCGCAGGCTGTCCATCAGGCTGCGCTGCGCCGGCTCCCGGCGGCCGGCCGCCCAGGTCCGCGATTCCGGTACCTTGCTGTAGATGTAGAGCACGAGGAGCGCCGGAATGGCGCCCACCACGAACATCCCGCGCCAACCGATGTGCTCGAACAGCAGCCCGTACACGACCGAGGCCAGCAGGTATCCGCAGGGATAGCCGGCCTGGAGGATCCCGGATACCAGGCCGCGGGATCGGACCGGAACTGCTTCGAACGCAAGGGCGGCTCCGATCCCCCACTCGCCGCCCATGGCAATGCCGTACAGCGCACGCAACGCGATGAATACATTCAGCGACGATGAGAAGGCCGTTGCGAGCTCCATCGCCGAGTACAGCAGAATGCTCGCCATGAGCGCCGGCCGGCGGCCGTAGCGATCGCCGAAGCGCCCGAAGATAAAAGCTCCGACGGGTCGCATCGCCAGCGTCGCGCTCATTCCGAGCGTGACCCCCGTGACATCGGTCTTGAAATCGGTGGCGAGATGGGTGACGACGAAGACCACGAGAAAGTAGTCGAACGCATCCAGCATCCAGCCGAGAAAGCTGGCCGTGACGACGCTGCGGTGCTCCGCGCTCCAGACTTCATCCGATGTCACGATCGACAAGCCTTTCGCTAAGATGGCGGGCAATTGTAATGCGTCTCTGCCTCGGCAGGCGGCATGCGGTCATTCTAGGAAATCGATGGCGGAAAAAGTCGATTGTGTCGTCATCGGTGCCGGCGTCGTCGGCCTCGCCGTCGCGCGGTCGCTGGCGATGCGCGGCCGTGAGGTCCTGGTTCTCGAGGCCGAGGACGCCATCGGCAAAGGCACCAGCTCGCGCAACAGCGAAGTGATTCATGCCGGCCTTTACTACGAGCCGGGCTCCGCCAAGGCGAGGCTGTGTGTCGCTGGCAGGCAGCGCCTCTATGCTTACTGCGAGGCACGGGGCGTCGGGCATCGCCGTTGCGGCAAGCTCGTGGTGGCCACCGATCGCGAGCAGGTTCCGGTGCTCGAGAAAATCGCCGCGACGGCTCGCGCCAACGGCGTCGATGATGTGCGCCCGCTCACGGCCGCCGAAGCGATGGCGATGGAGCCAGCCGTGAGCTGCGTGGCGGCGCTCCTCTCGCCCTCCACGGGCATCGTCGACAGCCACGGGCTGATGCTCGCCCTCCAGGGGGACATCGAGGAGGCGGGCGGCGTGGTCGCCTGCCGCTCCCCGGTGCTGCGGGGATACTGCGGGCACGATGCCATTCACCTCGAGGCCGGCGCCTGCGGGACGAGCGGGCTCGCGGCGCAAGTCGTGATCAACAGTGCGGGCCTGCACGCTCAGCACCTGTCGCGCCGGATCGAGGGCATTCCGTCCGCGAGCATTCCTCCAACCGTCTACGCCAAAGGCAGTTATTACGTGCTGCAGGGGAAGGCGCCCTTCCAACACCTCATCTACCCGGTTCCGATAACGGGCGGCCTGGGCGTGCACCTCACGCTCGACCTTGCCGGCCAGGCGAGGTTCGGGCCCGACGTCGAGTGGGTCGAGGAGTTGGATTACGACGTGGATCCCGCCCGGGCGGACAGCTTTTATGGCGTGATCCGCCGCTACTGGCCCGGCTTGCCTCAGGGAGCCCTGCATCCCGGCTATGCCGGCATCCGTCCCAAGCTGAGCGGCGCGGGCGCGGCCGTGGCGGACTTCCTCATCCAGGGATCCGAGGCGCACGGCGTGAGCGGCCTCATCAACCTCTACGGAATCGAATCTCCGGGGCTGACTGCCTGCCTCGCCATCGCGGAGCAGGTCGCGGACACGGTCGCGGGTCGCTAGCCGGCGATCGCACCCCTGAGCCGCTCTGGCCGGATATCGCAGCGGGCGCTAAGGTAGCCGGGGACACCGCTGACGAGGAGGCGCCATGGCCAGACATCCACTCAGGGGAAGCGAGCGCAACCCGCTGCCGAATTCACGGATTCTCGGACCCGCCGATCCTACTGAGCGGCTGGAGGTCACCGTGGTCCTTCGGCCGGCAGACCGGCAGGGCCTGAAGGATCGCCTGCAAAAGCTGGCGCAGGGCGAGCGCTCCGTCGGCCAGCTGTCCCGTGCCGAGTTTGCGCGCTGCCACGGTGCCAGCCGGGCGGACATGGATGCAGTGCGGGAATTCGCCGAGGCTCACGGGCTTGCCGTGGTGCAGGAGCACGCCGGGCGGCGTTCCCTGGTTCTGACCGGCACGGTCGCGCAGTTCGACGATGCCTTCGGGATCCAGCTGCAGCACTGCTCGCATCCGGGCGGAACCTATCGCGGCAGGACCGGCCCCGTGCACATTCCCGCCGAGCTGGACGGCGTCATCGAGGCAGTGCTCGGCCTCGACAGCCGGCCGCAGGCGCGGGCGCACTTCCGCATGAAGACAGCCAACACGCGGCGCCGCTCGCGGCCCGCCCGCGCGGTGGCAACATCGTTCACCCCGGTACAGCTCGCGGCGCTCTATGAGTTCCCGCAGAGCGACGGCAAGGGCCAATGCATCGCGCTCATCGAGCTCGGCGGCGGCTATCAGCCGCAGGACATCCGGAATTACTTCGGCGGGCTCGGCCTGACGGCTCCCGCCGTCACTGCCGTCTCGGTCGATCACGGGGCGAACCAGCCCACCGGCGATCCGAACGGTCCGGACGGCGAGGTGATGTTGGATATCGAAGTGGCCGGCGCGATCGCGCCTGCAGCGGCCATAGCCGTGTACTTTGCACCCAACACCGATGCAGGTTTTCTCGATGCGGTGACCACGGCGATTCACGATGAGGTACGCAAGCCGTCCGTGATCTCGATCAGCTGGGGCGGTCCGGAGTCGACCTGGACGCAACAGGCGATGACGGCCATGGACCAGGCATTTCAGGCGGCAGCCGCGATGGGTATCACCGTGTGCGTTGCTTCAGGGGACGGCGGCTCGACCGATGGCGCATCCGATGGCGCGGATCATGTCGACTTTCCGGCCTCCAGCTCATACGCGCTCGCATGTGGAGGCACCAGCCTGCAGGCCAACGGTACGGTCATCGGCACGGAGGTCGTCTGGAATGACGGCGATCCGGCCAGTGGTGCGACCGGCGGCGGCGTCAGTACGTTCTTTGCCTTGCCAACCTGGCAGGAAGGCCTCGATACGACCGACGCGGAAGGTAACCGCAGCCCGCTCGGCAATCGAGGCGTACCTGACATATCTGCGGACGCCGACCCACAGACCGGCTACAACGTGTTGGTGGACGGGACGAGCGCCGTGTATGGTGGCACGAGCGCCGTTGCGCCGTTGTGGGCCGGACTCCTCGCGCGGATCAACGCCCTGACGGGCCGCTCCGCAGGGTTCGTGAACCCTGCCCTTTACGGTCAGCCTTCTGCTCTGCGCGACATCACCCAAGGTAACAATGGCGGCTTCACCGCGTCGGCCGGGTGGGACGCCTGCACCGGACTTGGCAGCCCGAACGGGGTGAAGGTGGCGGCCATCACGGCAATATGAGCGACGGCACGTTCGTGCAGGTCGCCCGGGCCGCAGACGTGCCGAGGGGAGGCATGCTCGAGATCAGCATCGGCTCGCGCAGCATCGTTCTGTGCCACACCCGCGATGGGTGGTTTGCCCTGGACAATGTGTGTACGCATGCCTATGCGAAGCTCAGCGAAGGGAGGCTGCGCAGGACAAAGGTGATCTGCCCCTTGCACGGCGGATCGTTTGATTGTCGCACCGGGGCAGCGATCGGATCGCCGGCAGTGCTGCCGCTTGGAACCTACCTCGTCCGGGTGGTCGGTGAGAGTGTGCAAGTCGCTCTGGCGGGGCCGGCTCCCGGTTCATGACCGGTTCAACCCATACCCCGTAAGCTTGCACCCTGTCGGCACCATGTCGGCCTGCTGCAACACGAGCTCCGGTCCTCATGAGGCATCTTCAGGAATCTTCACAGAGCGGCGCGGCTCAGGCTTGCTCCCCTTCGCGTAAAATCCACCTCCCGGTCGCCGCCACGGTCATCGGTGGGCTGGCAACGGCGTTAGTGAAAACATGATGGAAAAGCCCCTGATGCGAACGTTTCAAGGCCCGGAGATGAGAGGCTCGGCGGGTGGCGCTCTGGCCGTGGTGCCGCCAGCCAACATGACGCGCGACCCCCGGCAGCCAGGTGAGCTGTGGGACTACGCCGTCTATGCGCTGATTGCCGTCGGCTGCGTCGTCCTCGGCTACTATCAGTTCCACGCAGTAGTCCTGCGTATCCTGGCGATCGCCGTGAAGCAGCACGGTATTCGCGCGCTCGCCTATCCCACCCTCTTCTGGCTGGGCCTCGGCTTCCTGCTCATCGTCATCCGTACGATCTTCTGGATCCTCTACCGGCCTGCGCCCGCGGTATCGCGGGACGCGGCCCCGAGCCTCACGATCATCATCCCTGCCTACAACGAGGGCGCGATGGTGCTGCAGTCGATCGAGTCGGCGGCCAAGGCCGACTATCCGCACGATCGACTGGAGATTCTGGTCATCGACGATGGCAGCAAGGACGACACCTGGAGTTACATCTCCCAGGCCGCAGCCCGCTATCCCGGCCTCGTGACCGCGCTGCGCCACGAGCGCAACCGTGGCAAACGCGAGGCACTGGCTCTCGGCTTCAGCCGCGCGCGCGGGGAAATCCTGGTCACGATCGATTCCGACAGTGTGATCGAGCGCGGCGCGCTCCTCGCCTTGGCCGGACCGTTCCGCGACCCCAAGATCGGGGCAGTGGCGGGAAGGGTGGAGGTCTACAACCGTGCGCACGGCGTGATCCCCCGCATGCTGCATGTCCGCTACATGCTGTCGTTCGACATGTTGCGCGCGACGGAATCGGTGTACCGCAACGTCTACTGCTGCCCGGGCGCGCTCACAGGCTTGAGGGCCTCGGGCGTCCGAAAGGTCCTGGAGCGGTGGAAGAATCAGGAGTTCCTCGGGTCCCGCTGCACCTTCGGCGAGGACCGCGCCATGACCAATTATCTCCTCGACAGCGGTTATGACACGGTGTACCAGCGCACCGCTGTAGTGCATACATTGGTGCCGATCTCGTACGCGAAGCTCTGCAAGATGTTGCTGCGGTGGGATCGCTCTTATGTACGGGAGGAACTCCGCTTCACCCGCATCGTGTGGAAGCGTCCCTGGCCAACGCGCCTCATGGCGCTGTTTGACCGCACGGTCACCAACTTCCGCTACCCGGCGTCCTATTCCAGCCTGGGACTCCTGCCCTTCCTCGTGATGAAGGACCCGACCATCACGGTGCCCATGATGACGACGATGGGTGCGATGTCGCTTTTCAGCGTGCTCTACTACCTGCGCAGCGAGCGCTCGATGAACTTCCTGTACGGCGTGCTGTATACCTACTATTCGGCCGTCGCGCTCTTCTGGATCTTTCCCTACGCCGTCGCCACGGTGCGCTCCCGGAAATGGATGACGCGCTGAGTGGCTCAGTCGGACGTCCCGTCCGACTCCTGCACCACTCCTAGTTTGACGGCCCGCAGCCGATCGGCACCGCCAACGACGTCGAGCGCGACGATCCTGCCGTTCTCCACGGTTGGCACCAGCACCAGCAGCAGACGTCCCTGCGGCGCGACGACGATGCCGATCTCGCCGTTGACCATCGCGATCCGTGCCGCCTGAGCACGCCCGGAAAAGAGCTTCGCCACTTCGGCGGCGCCCCTGACTTCCTGGCGGGGACCGCCCAGTCTGGCAGTGAGATCGGGGCGGAATACAACCTGCGGGTCGAGCACCGCCAGCAGCCCATCGAAGTCGCCGTTGCGGGATGCCGCAAGGAAGGCTCCGACGACCTCCCGCTGGCGCGCGAGTGCCGCGGGGGGCACTTGGCGTTCGCCTCGCAGGCGCCGCCGACCGCGGCTCGCGAGCTGGCGCGCGGCGTCGGCTGAGCGTCCGACGATGGCCGCGATATCCTCGAACGCAACGCCGAAGAGATCGTGCAGCACGAAGGCGACACGCTCGGCTGGCTCCAGGGACTCGAGCACCACCAGCATTGCCAGGCCCACGGAGTCGGCGAGCATCGCCTCCTGCTCCGGATTCGGCGGCGAGCCCGGCGCAGCTGCGCTTCTGCCTTGCTCGGTGCTCTCGCTGGGCCCGTGTGCGTCCGGTCCGTCGGGCTGTCGCGGTTCCGCCTCCCGGCGGACCTTGCGTGCGCGCAGCACGTCCAGGCAGACCCTGGCTACCGTGGTCGTGAGCCACCCACCGAGATTGTCGATGCCGTCTTCGCCGGCGCGGTACAGGCGGAGCCAAGCCTCCTGCACGGCATCGTCCGCTTCGCTCAAGTTCCCCAGCATCCTGTAGGCGACCCCACGCAGATGTCCGCGATGGGTCTCGAACTGTCCCGCCAGCCAGTCGCTCTCGCTCACGTCACATTCTCCATTCGTGATTCGTCATCGGGATGACGCATCGAGCCGGGCCGATGTGACAGTCGGCCGGCGAGAGCCGGGACCTTACCCGTTACCGACTGGAGGATAGCCCCATGCAAGCCCGTATGAACCTCGCGACAGCGCTTCCCGACGCCACGCCCGCCATCAAGTCCATGATCGCCGCTGCCTGGAAAGCCGGTGTCCCGCCGAAGACTCTGCACCTCGTCCATATGCGGATCAGCCAGATCAACGGCTGCGCCGTCTGTCTGGACGGGGGCGCCAGGCACGCCAAAGGGCACGGCGAGTCCGACGAGCGGCTCTTCGCCGTGGCCGGCTGGCGCGACGCTCCTTATTATAGTGAGGCGGAGCGCGCAGCCCTCGCGTTGGCGGAAGCCGTCACCCGGCTCAGCGACCGGGAAGACCCGGTACCGGATGCGATCTGGAAGGAGGCAACACGCCACTTCGATGAGAAGGAGCTCGCAGGGCTCCTCCTATGGATCGCGACCACCAACGTCTTCAACCGTCTCAATGTCGCAACCCGGCAGGTGGCCGGCTCCGTGAAATGGGACTGATCGGCTGATCTGCACCTGCTACGGCCGGCGGTGAAGCCGAAGTCATCCGACTGGAGCTTCACGCGGCCGCGGCACCGGCGCTGCGCCGAAGAACTCGCCGTGCTCGTGCCGATATTTCTGATAACGCTCGCTGGTGCCGCGGATGTCGGCGACGATGGCTTCCTCCGCCGCTGCGGGGCGGCGCTCGCGAATCGCATCGAGCGCCTGCTGGTGATGGGTCGTAGCGCCGCGCTTGATCTTCTCGGCGCCGAGATCGATGAAGAGCGCCACGGTGCAGGGGCCGCAACGCACCCATAGCGGCTCGATGAGATCCAACATGGTCGGCTGATGCGCCGCCTCGTAGATGGCGAAGTGAAACTCCCGGTTGCGCTGCTGGATGGCGGTCGGCGCGCTCGGCACCTTGGCGGACAGGAACGCGCGGCTCGCCGCTTCGATCCGCGCCAGCTCCTCGGCGGTGGCTCGCTCCGCCGCCAGGCGCGCCATGTGCCCCTCGAGCAACATCCGCGCCTCGCAGATCTGCGCGAACTCCTCCGCTGACAGGACGGGCACCCGCACGGACCGGGTGGGCAGGAGCTCCAGCACCCGCTCGACGGTGAGCTTCTGCAGCGCCTCACGCACGGGCATGATGCTGGTACCGAGCCGCTGGGCGAGCTCACGGATGGTCAGCACCTGTCCCGGCTTGAACTCCGAGTTGATCAGCGCCTGCCGGATGCGCAGGTACACTCGCTCCTGCAGCGTGTCGCGCGCAATCGGCTGCAGGGTGTTGGTGTGAGGCTTCGGCTCGCTGGTGCCGGCGGCAGTCGGGGAGGGGCGGGGCATGGGGTTGTTCCCTTCATTCCACATGGGTCGTGGCGGGTTTGTTTGCGGCCTTCTGCCTGAAGGTCAGCCGGTACCGTTGTGGCGCTACGCCGCTTTTGGCGTGAAAGAAGCGCGAGAAGTAGGCCGCATCCTCGAATCCGAGCTCCAGGGCGATGGCGCTGATCGGCAGCGATGAGCCGATCAGCCGTCGCTTCGCTTCGCGGATGAGACGCTCGTGGATGAGGCGTACGGGCGAGGTACCGGTCACTCTGACGCAGGTGGCGCGCAGGTGCCCGGCCGAGACATTGAGCGCTCCGGCGTACTCCGGCAACTGCCAGCGATCGCGGCAATGCGCCTCCACCAGTCTGAGAAATCCATCCACGAGCTGCGCCGGCCGGCCCGGCATATCGGCGGCCGCCGCGGTTTCCGGCACGGCCTGATCGAGAAGAGTCAGCGCTTCGGCGAGCAGGCTCTGCAGTCGAGCATCCACGCTCGGCTGCCGGGCCGCCGCCGCAAGCTGCAGCTCCCGTATCAGCGAAGAAATGCTCGATGCCAGCGAAAAATCCAAGCCACTGCTCTGATTCGTCTATTGGGCGCAGCGCGCCCCCGCAGTAGTGTGATCACAAGTACTGCGATTACGGCCATGCTACCCTCCGGGGCGGCCGAAAGCCATAGGGGATCCCGTGAAAACCGCTCAGCCCATAGCGACAGCCGCGCTGTCGGTCGTCATATGATGAGGTCGATCCCGCTTCTGGCTGCAGCGGCGGCCATCGCAGGCGTCGCGACGCCGGGCATGGGTCGCGCGGCGACGGTGCCGCAGCTCACGATCATCCTGAGCCCCGCAGCCCCGGGAGCGGGCGGCGGCATTCCCTATGTCGACGTACGAATCACCGCGCCTGACCTGCATGTCGCGGCGGGCAGGCCGCTCCTGCGCCTGCCTCTGGTCTCGAGCAACGTCACGAGCATCGCCGACAGCCTGCAAAGGCTGCGCGTTGACGACTCCCGCGGAGCACTGGCTCTCACGACCCGCGACGATCCGCCATCGGCGCAGATGCCCTTCCGGCATTGGTATGCAGGCCGTGAGGTAACGGGTACCGTCACCATCCGCTACCGCGCACCGATCACCAACGCCCTGAATCCCCGCGGCGCGGCTCCGCCCCTCGAGTTGCGCACCGAAGACGGCGCCTTTTCCGGCGACGCCAGCACCTTTCTG
>Ga0134128_10003494_pt1 | contig 19195 bp, 16 predicted proteins | sample KB31754_FD_96462 | JGI IMG/M metagenome (GOLD analysis project Ga0134128, IMG submission 96462) | Terrestrial soil microbial communities with excess Nitrogen fertilizer from Kellogg Biological Station, Michigan, USA - KB3-175-4 | ecosystem: Environmental > Terrestrial > Soil > Unclassified ...
ACCAATAGCACGTGAACGACCCAGTGTTTGATTCTCGAAGTGAGTTATTTCGAATCGCCGGGGTTGACGTGACTGATATCCCCGGCATCAATGCAGCCGCTGCGCAGGTCATTGTCACCGAAATCGGATCGTGAGTCGGTTCCGCAACGCATCAGCATTTGCTCCTTGGCTGGGCGTCTGGCCAGAAAAACAAACAGTGACGGTAAGGTGTGACTTGTCTGAGTGCGATTTTCTGCTTGACATCCGGCCACGGTCGGGCGCACACTTCCTATAGCTATCTATAAGTCTGAACCTATGGGCAGGCAGAAGAATGACATTCTGCAGGGTACGCTCGTGCTCCTCGTACTCAAGACGCTGCAACATGGTCCGATGCACGGCTGGGGCATCACTCTTCATATCCAGCAGATTTCCAATGAAGTGCTGCGCGTGGAAGAAGGTTCGCTGTATCCGGCTTTGCACCGCATGGAACAGGACGGTTGGATTAGTGCGGAATGGGGCGTTTCGGAAAACAATCGCCGCGCACGCTATTACAAACTAACAGCGGCCGGCCGCAAGCAGTTGGCCGAAGAAGAAACAAATTGGCAACGGCTAACGGAAGCAGTTGCGAGCGTATTGAATTTCGCTGCCGCGAAAGCCTGAAAGGAGGCTCGTGTGAGTCTGATTCGCCGATTTCGCCTCATATTCAAGCCAAACAAGCACAGTTCCGAACTGGACGAGGAAATGCAATTCCACCTCGCCATGCGCGAGCAGTTCAGCACCGAAGACGGCATGCCCGCAGAAGAGGCCCGATTTGACGCGCAGCGGCGATTCGGCAACAAAGCGTTATTGAAGGAGCGAACGCGGGAAATCGACGTTTTCACGTTTTTCGAAACGATCTTTCAGGATCTTCAATTTGCAGCACGCATGATCGCCAAAAACCCGGGCTTCACGGCTGTTGCAATTCTCGCTTTGGCCGTAGGCATTGGTGTAAACACGGCCGTTTTCACTGCCTACGAGGCTGTGCTACTGAAACCGATCGACGGCAAAAATCCACGGCAGCTGGTAAATATTTACCGGACCAGTATCAGCAGCCGTTACGATGATGGCTTCAGCTATCCGGATTACGAATACTATGCAACGCATGCACGTGAATTCTCGGGTCTTATTGCTGCGGGAAACGATGAACTTACATTAACCGGGGCAAGTGGCTCCGTAGGGAGCGCAACCGGCGGCGTGGTTGCCAGTGCGTTTGGTTTTCAATTTCCACAACGCATGGGCCGGGGCGCCGAATTGGTTCTGACCGTTATTGTTTCCGATAGCTACTTTTCGGTGCTCGGCGTGAATGCGGTCCAGGGACGAGTGTTTCTTCCTGCAGATGCGCATGAGCTAATCGAGCATCCAGCCGTGTTGATCAGTCAGAACTATTGGGAACGGCGTTTTAATTCCGATCCGGCGATCCTCGGCAAAAGTCTTAAAGTGAATGGCGCGCCGTTTACGGTGATGGGGATCACACCGAAAGATTTCATGGGAACGAATGTGAACGTTCCTGATTTCTGGATGCCCATAGACGGGGAACCACTTGTCCACCGCGGTAATAATTGGGAACACGCTCGCGAGCAGCACTGTTGCCGTTTGTATGGCCGTTTGCGACCTGGACACGTTATCGAGGAAGCCCAGGCGGAAATGGCTATTTTGTCTGAGCAAGTGCGTGGGCTGCATGCTCCAGATTCCAATGACCGCAAGCCATCAACGATCAGCCTTCTACCGGGTGGGCCCTTTGGCCACGGCCGCGAGAAGGATGAGCAGTTAAGAGCCATCATTGCGTTCATCTTGAGCGCTGTCGGCCTGGTACTGCTGATCGCTTGCGCGAATGTTGCAAGTATGCAACTCGCCCGCTCTGCGGCGCGCCAACGAGAGATCGGAGTCCGGTTATCGCTCGGGGCCAGCCGGGGGCGCCTGATCCGGCAATTGCTGACCGAAAGCGCATTGTTAGGCTTGCTTGCGGGAATTGTTGCGCTGATTGCGACGTGGTGGTCGCTTCGAATTCTGTTGGTCGAGATTTCCGCGGCGCTGCCCATCGAATGGGGCTCTCTTGCGTTACACCTCGAACCGGACATTCACGTCTTTGCCTATGTATTCGCAATTTCGCTGTTTGCGGGCATCCTGTTCGGCATGGCTCCGGCTCTCGAGAGTTCGAGGCTGAATCTCACTTCCGCGCTGAAGGAAGAAGGCGCAGGTTTCGCATTACGTCTTCGGAGCGCCCGTTTGCGCGATATATTGATCGCACTTCAGGTCTCAGTGTGTCTGTTTCTCCTGATCTGCGCTGGGCTGCTGATTCGCGGCTCAATTCGCTCCTTGCAGATCGACCCTGGCTACGCGGCAAAACGTGTGCTCAGCCTTGACGTCAATTTCCCATCCGGCCTCGGCTATACAGATGCCAAACGGCTGGCGGAAGTGCACCAGTTACACGACCGAATTCAACCGGTTCCCGGCGTGCAATCGGTGATTTTCGCGACTACGCAACCCGCAGCCGGCGGACTCCGGATAACGGGCGTCCGGTTCAACAGCGAGAAGCCCCCGGCCGACAGTCCCGAGCAAACCCTCTATTACAGCTATATCGCTCCCAACTACTTCACCGGCTTGAGCATTCCCATCGAGTTGGGAAGGACGTTCACTTCGCAAGAAGTAAACGTAGCCGCGCCAGTAATAATCTTGAGCGAATCCGCAGCCAAGCAGTTGTGGCCAAATGCCGATCCGATCGGGAAACGCGTTTACCTGGACGCCACCGATCAGTATCACGGAGACAAAGAGCTATTTCCGCACGGCGCCTCGTACCAGGTCGTCGGTGTGGCAAAGGATATTCGCGGCATTCTGCTTGATCATTCGGACTCGCGCTTCGTCTATTTACCCCTGCCCCGCGAACGCTGGAACAATGCCGGCCTCATGATACGAACCGCCGGCGATCCAAAATCCATGATGAACGCCATTGCACAGCAGATACATTCGGTAGATCCTAACCTGATTGTTTACGCCGAAACCCTGGATGGTTTGTTCACGGCCACTCCGGCATTCGTTTTCTCAAGGCTCGCTGCAATTTTTGCAACGATTATCGGAATGCTTGGTCTTTCGCTCGCCTCAGTCGGGATCTATGGCATGGTCGGTTATGCCGTTGTTAGGCGTACGCGGGAAATGGGCATACGCAGGGCGCTCGGCGCACAACGGTTTGACCTCTTGAAGCTGATTCTTGTCGAAAGCACGCGTCCGGTTGTTTATGGATTGGTTGGGGGCATCGCCGCTGCTGCGGGTGTTTCAACGCTGCTACGATCTCTGCTATCCGGCTTAAGCCCCATGGACGCGATGTCCTTTGGCGGCGTATCGGCCTTCTTTCTCGCCGTTGCGCTGCTTGCAGCCTATCTGCCCGCCCGGCGTGCGACTCGCATCGACCCGATGACCGCATTGCGGTATGAATGAGTCATGGCGCTTTGGAACCGCCAAAACGAAAGCAGATATGGAGCGCCGCTCAGAACTCCAGGCGCAACATGAACTGAAGGCGCCGTGGTGTGCCTATCCCAGTCGCGCCGGTGTTCAACGGAGAAGTAATGACGCCGAAGCTGGATGCGGATATATCGGAGGCCGGATCACCATAGATCGGATGATTAAGCACGTTAAACGCCTCGGCTCGGAATTTCAAAGCCAGCCTTTCGGTAATGGCCGTCGACTTCTCAAGCGCCGTGTCGATTTCATAATAACCAGGTCCCCGTCCAACGTTGCGTCCCAGATTGCCCCATGTACCCGGGGCCGGTACCGCGAACGCAGCGGGATTGAACCAGTTATTGATCGTTTGGTGAGCTGGGTAAATGGGCACGCCCGGGACCAGGTCCGGTCGCTGGTTCCTAGTGACGCCGTCGGGCATATCCGTCGGACTCCGGTCTACCACGATGTCAATTGGCCGACCGCTCGTTGCCGATGCAATGCCGCTCAGTTCCCAGCCGCCGACCAACTTCCCCACAAAACCCCCCGAGTGCAAGAACGCCTTGCCGGGCCCAAATGGGAGCTGGTAGATCGCATTGGCCGAGAATGCCTGGCGAACATCAATGTCCGAGTCACTGTAGGAACACTTGATGCACGAGTAATTTTCTATATGCGGATACTCGCCTGCCCCGAACCCGTTGTCAGACATGGCGTGCGACCACATGTATTGTGTTTCCCACAGCAAGCCACTGCTCATGGCACGCCTCAAAGACATCTGAAGCGAGTGGAAGTTCGCATTGCCATTGTTACCCTTTTGGTTGAACTCGCCAAAATCGGGCAGCGGGCGGTTGCCTGTTAACGGATCTATTCTATTGAACCGAACGGCTGAGAACAGGTGATGCCCCTCGCTGCCGTCGTAAGCAATCTGGCCCAAAAAGCTATGTGAGAACAGCCGCTGAATCGCAAAGTCCCAGTTCTCGTTGTAACCGTCCCTGCGGTGCTGATCCCATGCCTTTGGCGAATATGACGGGGCAGGCAGCAAGGACAAAGCAACGGGCCATGAAAGGCCTGGCACATCCGCTGACGAAACATCAAACCGTTGACCGGTGCTCTCATGCCCGTCGCTGAAGTCGTCCATCTGGTTCGGGCTGAAATACATCCCAAACCCCGCGCGAATCACCGTTTTTCCTCCGGTTCCCCCGGGTGTCCAAGCCAACCCCAACCGCGGTGCGAAGTCGGTGCGCACCGGGAAATATAGAGGCGTGCCCTTTGGGCAAAAGCCTCCACATGCGAGCGTGACGACGGCAATGCGGTCCTTCACCTCGTGCCAGACCGTGTAATACTCGTATCGCAATCCATAATTCAACGTGAGATTTGGGCGCAGCTTGTACGTATCCTGGACGTACGGCATATAGTACGTGCGCCGGTTGCCGCCGAGGGTCAACTGCCCGACGAAGCTATAGTCATCAAGAACGTTGTTAATGAAGTTCTGCGGACTGCTGTATGTGAGTGTGCCCGCAGCGATGCCCTCGGACGAATTATTCAGCCGGTGGCGCTCAACGCCGATCCCCATTTTAATGGTGTGTTTCCCCCTAACGATGCTCAGATCGTCGTAGCCGTCAATCGTGGTACCGACCTCGGTGTCGAGTGAGTGTGTACTAGGAGTATCGAAGCCGGACACGCTTACCCCGACATAGCCGGGCTGGCCGTTGGCCGTCGAGAGAGGAGACGTTCCGTATTGATAGTGGTGCATGGCGGAGCGATTGAATCCCCCTCTGAGCTCGTTGACAACCGTTGGCGAAAACACGTGCGTCAGCTGAATAACCAGATTGGAAGGGCGGATATCAGGGGCATCCGTGCCACCCACCGTGTCCAAAGGTGAGCGTATGGAGGCATCATCGATGTTGAAGCGACCGAAGACGGACGTTCTATCCGTGAAGTTGTGATCTAAGCGGACCTCCCCGCTATCCTCGCGGTTGGAGTTTATCCCTATGGAACTCCATTGATCGGTTAAAGAATCGATGTGGGTCTGGCCTATCGGCCAGGAATCAAGAAACGGCTTGAGAACCGGCGAGGTCGCCGCCACACTTGCCCGAAACGCTGCGTTTGGCACAAACCCGATCACTGTTGAGTGCAGGCTCTGGCGCAGCCCTTCGTAATCCAGGAAGAAGAAAGTGCGGTTCCTCTTGATTGGGCCGCCCAGGCTGCCGCCGAACTGGTTTAAACGGAACGGCGGAACTCCTGGAAAATCGAACGGCGAGCGTGCATCGAATATATCGTTTCGCAAGAACTCGAAGGCCCCGCCGTGGAAGGCATTCGTGCCCGATTTCGATACAACGCTGATTTGGGCTCCGGCCGACCCGCCGCTTTCCGCGGTATAAACCGAGGAGCTCACGCGGAACTCCGCGATGCTTTCGAGAGAAATGTTCAGGCGAACACCCACCTTCTGACTCTGCTCCTGGACGCCAGTCGCATCGATCCCATCGAAGGTATAGTTGCTGTCGTCTATGCCTCGCCCGACAAATCGCAGGTCCCTTTGGCCCCCGCCACCCAAGTTGACGGCGCCCGGGGCGAGTGTCATGAGAGTAGCCCAGTCGCGCCCGTTAAGGGGGATGTCGTTCACTTGGGTTCCGTGTAGAACGGTCCCGATCTCGGCGTTATTGTTTTCAAGCGCCTGAACCGCACTCTGCACCTCGACCCGCGCCGTCGCGGTGCCCACCTCAAGCTGCACGTCTACTGTGCGGGTCTGGCGAACGGAAAGCTGGACCCCCCTCGCCTCGAAGGTCCTGAATCCTTCGTGAGAGATCGTGAGGTCGTACGTCCCGATTGGCAGATTCGTAATGCTGTAGACTCCAGAATCCCCAGTCTCAACTTGCCGTTCGAAGCCAGTGCTGGGCGAGACGATCACAACTCGCGACTTCGGAACGCTGGCCCCGCTAGGGTCCGTAACCGTGCCCGTGAGCGTCGCACGCGCGATTTGGGCATGGGTGCTACCCACCCATGCAAAGCCCAATAGGGAAATCAAAACGATACGCTTGCCGAAACCGCGGGTAAAAAGGCAAGTCGTTACTGCCTTGCTGAACACTGACATGACCCCCTTACCGGCGACTACGAAGTCCCGGCAATCGATCAGCAATCACATTGCAAAGCGCAATCAAACAAGAATCGCGGCCTTAAACCCCTAGTCAACCCCATTCCTGCCCGAAAGGCACACTTTGCTTTGAGAGTGAAAAACTGAGCAAGTTTAGCATCATTTCCGGGGGAATCATAGCTGGTCCGCGGCCAAAGGAAAAGATTGCTTTTATGCCTGTTATGGCACTTATAAGTCAGAGTGCCGGAGGACCCGGTGTGTTTCGGCAATGAAGACGGCCCGCATTGCTCGAGCTGCCGCACTCAGCTGAGATCCGGCGCATGAAATCAGACTCAAGCTGCGCGCCAAAGGTAGACCGTGTATCCTCATCGCGGCGAGGCGCCCTACTTGTAGTTCTGCACGAACGGCCTGCTCCGAAAGAATCGAGATACCGATGTTGCAGGCAACCAAAGCCTTGATTGCCTCATTGGTATTTACTTGCGGGCCGTAACGCAGTGTTCGCCCGATCTCATGGAAGCGTGCTTCGATAAACCGGCGAGTGCCGGAGTTTGGTTCGCGACTGATGAATTGTTGTTCAACCAATTCCTCGACGCTGATGTCGGCCCTACCGGCAAACGGGTGTTTGGGGCCGACGATCACTACCAACTCATCTGGGCACAGTTCATCCACAGTGAAGCCAGTCGCGACTGGTTGAGACACCAACACACCCAGCTCGGAACGCCCCTCGATTACGGCCAATTCGACATCGGGTGAGCCGAATATTTTTAGGTCTACCGAAACGTGTGGGTGATGCTCAAGGAATGTTTCTAAACACCGCGGGATAAGGTAACTAGCGGACGTGGAAGTCGCCGCTATAGACAGATGTCCAGCAACAACGCCGCGTACTTCGACAAGAGCGCGTTCCGCATCCGCCAGGTCATTCAAAATACGCACTGCATGGGTGCGAAGCAGGCGGCCCGCTTCCGTCAAGTACGCTTTCCTACCTACACGCCGAAACAATTCGATACCCAGCTTCGTTTCCAACCCGGCAATCTGTGCAGATATGTACGGCTGGCTGACGCCCAATTCCTCGGCCGCTCGCGAAAAACTCTCCTGGCGAACTACGGATTCGAAAATGCGCACGTTCGTGAACGTTAAAAACGGGCTTTCTCCTACGATCGTCGACACCCTCTCCTTCCGCTCCGCTACAATCCTCATCTGGCACCCGGTCGCCTACGGAGATTGCGACATTTACTTATCCTGGGCATAACTTTTGCATTGGAAATGTTACCAAAACAGCACAATCTCCTTCCTTTCGACCGCCGGGCAGCCCTAGTATGAGTCGTATGTCGAAGACGAATCGCCTCCGATCCCTTCTACAGACCGACAGACTGTTGGTGGGCGTCGGTGCGCGTGACGCTCTCGATGCGCGATTGATCGAAGAAGCGCAGTTCGATTTCGTGTGGGCGAGTAGCTTCTGTATCTCCGCAGCAAACTGCGTACCGGACTCGAGCATCCTGTCGATGACACAATTTCTCGACGCTGCTCGATCTATGGACGAGGCAGTTCGAGTTCCCGTTGTGTTCGATGCCGATACGGGATATGGCAATGAACATAACGTCGCATACGCGGCGAAACGAATTGAAGGAGCTGGGCTTGCTGGCCTATGCATCGAAGATAAGGTGTTTCCTAAACGGTCGAGTCTCCGTTCGGGAGCACAGCACGAGTTACTACACGTTGAGGAGTTTGCCAGGAAAATCGAATCCGCCGTATCCGTGCGCCACAACAAAGATTTCGTTCTTATCGCCCGAACGGAAGCGCTAATCGCGGGACTTGGCCAGGAGGAGGCATTGCGGCGCGCACACGCCTATGAAGAAGCAGGCGCCGACTGCATTCTGCTTCATTCTAAGAGCAAATCGGCTTCTGAGGTTGTACAGTGCCTGCGTGCTTGGACTGGAAAGGCTCGCTTTGTGTTAGTACCAACCAACTATCCGGACCTAATCGAGCCTGCGATTGAGGAATTGGGCAAGGTTGCCATGGTCATTTACGGCAATCATATCGTGCGTGCGGCCGTAAAGGCTGTCCGCGACGTACTGTCAGAGATGCGCGCCGCCCACGGGGCCCATACGGTTGAAGACCGCCTTACAACACTCGAAGAAATGTTTTCACTTCAAGGGGACTTCGGGGAGTCAAAGGCGGCAAAAGATACCTGATGGCTCACCGTTTTGGCATTGTGGGGCATGGAGTCGTAGGATCGCTGTTCTCACGGATCTTAGTCGATCACGGCGCGCGCGTGCTTTCGTACGACCGCCTGCTCGACCACCCAGAAGCCGCTTCTTCAATGCAGAAAAAGATAGAGGAGGACAGGAGCAAGGCATGTAGTTTGGCTGAAGTGCTTAGTGGGAGCGATTACATCCTTTCGGTCGTAACCCTTCAATCCTGTTCGGAGATTGCTGACTATGCAAGCCATTCGTTGAATGGACATCAGGTCTTTGTAGATTTGAACTCAACCTCTCCGGCAGTAAAGCGGATGATTGCAGCTTCCATCACAAACAGCGGCTCTCAATTCGTAGAGGGAGTGATTGTAGGTGCAGTGAGCTCATCGGCTCCGCCCCTGATTCTGCTCGGTGGACCCGCCGCCGAACGCGCAACCGTTGTCTTACAGCAGTACGGCCTTGCCGCGCGGTTCTACTCTCCCGAGATCGGTCGCGCGGCCGCATTCAAAATGCTAAGGAGCATTTTCTCCAAGGGAATCGAAGCGGTGCTAGTCGAGACGCTTGTGGCCGCGCGCCGGGCAGGACTCCTGAACGACATTTGGCAAGAGATCCGAACGATTCTATCCGCGCGCAAGCTGGAAGATACCTTTCAGATATGGATCCGCTCCCACCCCCGCAGTGCACAGCGGCGCGGCCGTGAGATGCAGGAAGTGAGCCAATTTCTCGAAGAGATTGGCATTCGTCCACTACTTCCTCGCGCCTCCGGTGAAGTGTTCGCCCGATCCTTCGAGCTCGGTGTCGCTGACGCGTTCCCCCAGGAACCCGAATCTTTCGGAGAGGTAATTGAATACCTGGAGCAACACCAAAGCAGCCCTACCGAGGCTTGCTGAAGAGTAACGAGACCTTTGATGAATAATGACGGTCACGGCACAAATCCTTTGGAAACGCATTTGACTATGCAGATGAAGGGAGCAGTTCTTTTCATACTCACCAGCGCTGCGCTGCTCGGGCAGCCGGCAAGAGCGCCGCAAAGCCATCCGGACCCGGCGAGTTTGCCGACGACTGGATTACTGAAGGAGCCTGGGCCGGCGTTTCGGATCAGCGATGATCGGCTCGGTAGCCGGCCGACCTTCATCACCTATGGCGATACGCGGTTTACCGATCCCTCGAACACAACCGCCAGCAATCCGAAGGTTCGGCGTTGGCTGGTTAACCGAATTGCGGAGGAACATCCGGGAGCGGTCATTCTGAACGGAGATGTCCCGCTCGCTGGGGATATAAAAAATGATTACCAGGTCTTCAAGACTGAGACCGAACCATGGCGCAAAGCTGGTTTACGCGTCTTTCCAGTATTGGGAAATCACGAATTCCATGGAGATCCACGGGAATGCCTGGAGAATTGGTGGGAGGCGTTTCCGGAATTGCGGAATCGGCGTTGGTATTCAGCGCAACTTGGTTCCCGCGTCTATCTCATCGCACTTGACAGCGACACATCCCTTCAACCCGGGAGCGATCAGGCGCGTTGGCTTGAGCAACAAGTGAATTCCTTGCCGGCGACCGTTGACTTCGTCGTTTTTAGTCTTCATCATCCTCCCGTTGCTGACGTGCAGACACACATCGAAGTCAATCACAATCCAAGACCGAATGAAATCGCGCTGCGAGATCACCTGTCCGGCATCGCGCCGCATATACACGCCCGCTTGATCGTCACTGCCGGCCACATTCACAACTACGAGCGTGAGATGAAAGATGACGTGCTGTACCTAGTCTCCGGGGGCGGCGGAGCGAAACCGTATTTTGTAGAGCGAACACCCGATGACCTTTATAAAAGCGTGCTCTTCCCGAATTATCACTACGTGAAATTTACGCTTGAAAAGGATCGACTACACGGCGTTATGGTCCGTGTCTCCGATCCGGAGGCGAGCACACCAGGCTTCGAAGTAAAGGACTCTTTCGACGTAATGGGGAAGCCTCCAGTTGCGTCGCGCTAGTCGTTCCAATGATCTCAGCCGGTCCTACGAGCATTCCTGCGGCTAGCACAACGAGAATTTTTTCACCAATTTTTCAGGATCAAGAAGCAGACTGAGGGAGCAACTCCCGTGAACCCAGACGGCACTCTTCACCGAGATTAAGACAAGGAGAGTTTTGAAGCTTATGCGAAATATGAAACGGCAGTTCCGCATTGTACTGCTTTGTTTGTGCGCGGGATTCGTTCCTGCTTATGCCCAGACAAATTGGGCTGTAAAGAACGTCTTTCACATCCGCGGCGTAGGAGGTTGGGATTATCTCACCGTTGATTCGGCTACGCATCGGCTCTATGTTACGCGGTCGACACACACGATGGTGGTTAATGCCGCCTCCGGCAAGGTGATCGCGGACATAGCAGGTCAGAAGAACGCCCATGGAGTCGCTATCGTGCCGGAGGCGGGGCGGGGTTTCATCAGCGACGGCGGTGGAAGCGGCGCTGTCGTTATTTTTGATTTGAAAACGAACGCGGTCTTGGGCACAATTTCCGCGCAGCCGGACGCTGACGGCATTATTTACGACCGTGCAAGCGGGTTAGTGCTCGTCGTGTCCGGCGATGGCGGTGTGCTGATGACTCTCAAGCCGGATGTGGACCCCATCCACGGCAAAATTGATCCGCCTATCGGCCTGGGTGGCAAACCCGAATTTCTTGCTTCCGATAATGCCGGCAAGGTGTACATCAATCTTGAGGATAAAGATCAGCTCGCCGTGGTGGACATTCACGCACGCAAGGTGCTGGCCCACTGGCCTGTTGCTCCCGGCGGCGAACCGGTTGGACTCGCATTGGACGCACACAAGGGAAGGCTATTTATCGGTTGCCGCAAGCCGCAGAAGCTGATCGTGATGAGCACGAATGGTGGCAAGATCCTGGCCAACTTGCCGATCGGAGCCGGCGTCGATGCGACTAAATTCGATGATGGCGAGGCGTTTGCGAGCTGCCGCGATGGTTCGCTCGCTGTAGCCGCAGAAAGATCGTCCGGAAACTTCGAAATTGCGCAAACGGTCAAGACACCTCTGGGGGCGAGAACGATGGGTGTTGATTCCAGCACCCATACGATCTATCTGCCCACGGCCGAATTTGAGCGAGCCAAACCCGGAGAACGCCGTCCGCAAACAAAGCCGGGAACCTTCATGATCGTGGTCGTCGCGCCGTCAGGTGGGGGATAGCTTTTGTACATCAATGCCGGCCGACAATCGCTGCTTCCATTGATTACAGCGGCTCTGGTTCTGGTGACGATCTCGTAGCAAGGCTTCAGTCAAAACCATCGATACTCGACCCGAGCCATGCGGTGGCCGCTCCGTTTTACTCGCTCAACCTTGAAGGAACGGCGCCACTCGAAGTAGAAGCCCTGGTGAACACTTTCCTGGTTTATACGCCCATGCAACTCGCCGCGGGACGCCAGCGGCCAAGCGAGGGCAATGGCTACGGGGATTTCGGGCATCACCACAACATAGACACGTCATTTCCTGCAGGGCATCCGATGTTTACTATCGCTATGGCCAGCGTGGTCCCGCATGAATATCCTAAGCCCTGGGTCGAAGCACTGGCTTACGGCGCAGCGGCAGCGGTAATGGGCGGCCCCCTTCTCGGTCGCGACCACTGCTTCGGACGTATTCGTAGGCTCAGCGCTTGGCTATTTCATTGGATCGCATATCTTCCATTTACATTGCAATCCAACATTCAGTCCAGCTTGTCGTTCCCGATAGCCCTAGTCGCTCTTTCGCGAAGGGCAAGCCGGCAGCAAACAAAGCGGTTTAGAAGGTGTTAGCGAGCCGCCCAGTCTGTTCTCTGTTTTGGCGCGATCTCTGTTTCCGACAAGCCGGTTTCAAAGCCACAAAACGTGATATCGGGGTCAATCTCACCAACGGCGACGATACGGCAAGTGATCAGCGAATCAAACCGGTGTTTCTCGTTCATAATGGCGCAGAAATGTCTTGTTTCCTTGTTTCTCCCGTTTGGGGACTGCGCGGTAGTTCTTTCCTACACACGCAGTCTGGGATCGAAGTCAATCGCGATCACATGGGATCAGCAGAAACCCATGAGTGTCACCCGTCCCTTTTTCGGTACCGTAGCCTGCGATCTCACCAGCATCGTTGATGCCGAATCCAATATTCAGATACAACGGAGAGTCGGCCGGAACTAGGCTGTTGAGGTCCAACATTTTGCCGGCCTGCCACAAATAGGCGCGGCAATGCGGCGGAGTTTGCGCGGTTAGCGGATTGGCATCACACGACTGCCCAACCACTTGTCCCTTGTTGTTGACCCCTCCCATGCCGCCAGGAATACTAGCCACGTCGATGCCCAAAGTGCCCAAGTCGCGCATGCCACGCTCTTTGGTCCACAGGAAGGTGTGAATGGTCTTGTTGCCGGCTGTGTTTGCTCCGCCGACGACTTGGCCCAAGTCATTCATTGACGCACCCGTGTTAAATGTCGTGCCTGCGGCGAGGCTGCCGAGGTCAACCGGTGTTCCGTCGCGTTCCCACATGACCGCGTGTGGTCCTAGCTGTATAGGCAGGAGGGGCGTGGTTGCGCACGCGCCCGAAGAGCCGGCGGCCTGGCCGACATTGTTGATAGTGATCGCGAACGCAACCGTATCGCCTGGGAGGGGACGAAGTTCATGGGCTGTACCGTCGTCATCCCAAATGACGGCTCCAAAGCGCTCGAGTTGACCCGGCGTACCTGTCGAACAAGTCGGATCAAGGACACCAGTTTCCGCAAGGCCGACCAACTGGCCGCGGTTATTGATACCTACAGCCTCGCCATTATTGCCTGTGAAGTTGCCACTAGTGAGGTTGGGAAGCGGCGTCATCATTCCATGCCGCCACACAGCCGCCAGGCAGATGTGACCGGTGCCGAACCCACAGAAATTTTCGAAGTTGGGGTCTGCCGCGGACGTTTCCGCGGCGAGCGGCACCTCATCTTTATCATTTGGGCCGCCCGCAAAACTGTTCGGACCGCCAAGGGTGCCAAGGTTCTGCAGTCCCCTGTGCCTGGTCCACAGAAACGCGTGCAGGCTGCCGTCGGCCGTGGCGGCGAAGCCACCCACATGCCCGCCGCTGTTAAGACCAAACGCTTGGCTGAAGGTGGCATCCCGGAACGTGCCGAGGTCAATCACCTCATAGTGTCGGGCCTGATGGTCTTCCCCCCTGATCTGAGCCGGCGCGGCAATCGGCGCGCACACGGCTATGGCTATGGCGCACGCTGGTAGTGAACATCTCATATTATTCCCTTTCTGGGGCGTTCCCTGGCGTTGCAGGTGCCCTCATCTGGAAAAGGCGCAAACGGTGCAGCGGAACTATCAACGGTGCACCAAGTTTCGTTATAATGCAGGTCTCGATTCGGCGATGCATGGGGCCGACGCGGCAGCATGGAACGGGAAACCTCTTCGGCGAAGGTGAGTCAGCTCCTTCAGGCCTGGAGCGACGGGGACAAGACTGCGCTCGACCGGCTAACACCCATCGTTTACAAGGAGCTGCGAACGCTGGCGCGGCGGTATTTAAGGGGCGAGCGCGCGGGACACAGCTTACAGACCACGGCGCTGGTGAATGAAGCTTACATCCGTCTGGTCGACTACAGACGTATGAAGTGGCAGGATCGCGCACATTTTTTCGGAATCTCGGCACAATTAATGCGGCGCATTCTGGTTGAGCATGCGCGACGGCACAACCTGAAACGCGGAGGCGGCGTGGCGCACGTTTCTCTGGATGAAGTGGCGGTGGTGGGCGGCAACCGGGCAGCAAATCTTGTGGCGCTGGATGAGGCGATTGAGTCGTTAGCTCAGATTGATCCGCGCAAGGCGCACATAGTGGAACTGCGGTTCTTTGGCGGGCTGAGCGTGGCAGAGACCGCCGAGGCACTCAGAGTTTCGACTGTGACCGTGATGCGCGACTGGAGCACGGCCAAAGCCTGGCTCTATCGTGAAATGACGAGTGGGGCTGCCGGTGGATCGTGAGCGATGGAATCAAGTGGATACGCTGCTGCAGTCCGCGCTGCAACGAGCACCGCATGAGCGGGATGCCTTCCTCCGCGAGGCGTGCAACCGCGATCCAACTCTGGAAACCGAGATCCGTTCGCTGCTTCATGCACAGCAGGACGCTGGAAGCTTCCTCGAGAATCCGGCTTTCGAGATAGCCGCGGAAGCTCTCGCACGGGAAGAGCAAAGAAGAGGGGCGGACAATGATGCGCTCGTTGACGCGGAGCTGAGTCACTACCGCATTATCGAGAAACTCGGCGGCGGTGGAATGGGTGTCGTTTACAAAGCAGAGGACGTTCGGCTGCATCGGTGGGTCGCGTTGAAGTTCCTGCCGGACGAACTCGCGCGCGACCGCAACGCATTGACACGTTTCGAGCGAGAAGCACGCGCGGCTTCATCTCTCAACCATCCCAACATTTGCACGGTGTATGACATCGGCGAGCAGAACGGCCGAACTTTCATCGTTATGGAGTATCTGGAAGGGGCGACGCTGAAGCATCGCATTGCGGGACGTCCGCTAGATACCAATAGCTTATTAGAGCTCGCAATAGAGATCACCGACGCTCTCGAGACAGCGCATGCAAAAGGGATCGTTCATCGCGACATCAAACCCGCGAACATTTTTGTGACGGTACGTGGAAATGCAAAGGTGCTCGATTTCGGGCTGGCCAAGATTGCCGGGAGTGAAGCAGCGGAGCCGCAACCCCTGGCGCACGATGCGGTCACCATGAGTCGAGACCAACTTACCGCCGCCGGTGCGGCTATGGGAACGGCAGAGTACATGTCGCCCGAGCAAATATTGGGCAAATCGCTGGATGCGCGAACTGACCTTTTCTCCTTGGGCGCGGTGCTTTATGAGATGGCCGCGGGCATTCGCCCATTTGCCGGTGAGACCGCGGCGGAGATTTTCGAAGCGATCCTGCACAAAGATCCAGCGCCTCTCCGCGGCCTGAACGCGAACGTGCCTGAAAAGCTGGAGCGAGTTATCTCGAAATGCTTGCACAAGGACCGCAACCTGCGCTATGAGAATGCGTCGGAAATTCGCACTGAACTCGAAGCACTGAAGAGTAGCGAAGGATCCCGGCTTCGATTTGTGTGGGGGAGGCGTCTGCTCCTGTCAGGCGCGGGCGCAATCGGCCTGGCCATTCTGCTCTATTTACTGATGACGCCGCCGCCATCGCCGCACGTCTCGGGGTACGCACAGATCAGTAACGATGGCCAAGCCAAAGGAGGACCTTTCGGCGCCATGGTGACGGATGGGGCGCGGCTGTATCTGGCGGAGGGCTCGGGCGCTATGCAAGCGATCGCGGAGATCTCGGCCTCCGGTGGAGAGACAGCTTTGCTGCCAACGTCCTTAGGGATACCAGAGGTGCTGGACGTTTCCGCGAATCGATCTGAACTCCTGGTCACGAACTTCAGCCACAAACTCGGATGGCCGCTGTGGAGCTTGCCGCTGTCGGCGGGCACGCCTCGTCGTGTGGGGAACGTATTAACCACAGGTGCTGCTTGGTCTCCGAATGCGAAAGAGATTGCCTACATCAGGGGTCGCGATCTGTATCGCGCGAACAGCGATGGAAGCAATGTACGCGAGGTCGCGACGCTTCCAGGACCAGCATTCTGGTTGCGGTGGTCGCCGAATGGCAGCCACATACGATTCACGGTGGGGAACCCGATAGACAGAAGCGGTGTGCTTTCGCTGTGGGACGTTTCTGCCGATGGGAAAGAACTGCGCTCGCTGCTAGGCGAATGGAACCAGCCGCCTACCGCGTGTTGCGGCAACTGGACTCCCGATGGAAGATATTTTGTTTTTCAGGCAACCCGGAACGGCAAGACGGAAATCTGGGTGCTTCGGGAGAGGCCGGGCGTGCGCGGGTGGCTGGCCCGTTCAAGGGGTGAGCCGGAGCAACTCACCTCGGGCCAATTGCATTCATTGGCTCCTGTTCCAAGTCCCGATGGGAAGAAGCTCTACATTATTGGTCAAAGGTTGCGGGGCGAAGTGGTGCGCTATGAGTCCAAGACGGGCGCGTGGGTTCCTTATCTTTCCGGAATCTCGGCAGAGTTTGTGACCTTCTCTCCTGACCGCCAGTCGGTAACTTACGTCGCTTTTCCCGAGGGCACTTTGTGGAAGAGCAAAACAGATGGGAGCGAACGGCTGCAGCTCACGAATCCGCCTATGCAGACCTTGCATCCGCACTGGTCGCCGGATGGCAAGCAGATAGCCTTCATGGGCATTTCGCCGGGCAGTCTGGCGAGGATCTACCTCGTGCCTGCGGCTGGCGGTACACCTCAGCCGGTCTATGAGGAGCAGCGCAATCAAGAGCACCCCAGTTGGTCACCGGATGGAAATTCAGTGCTGTTCAGCTATATGTATTGGCTGGAAAAGGCACCCACCGGAATCAGCGTTGTTCGTCTGAAAACTCACAAGTTGGAAGAAATACCCGGCTCGGAGGGACTCTGGGAGGGCGAGTGGTCGCCCGACGGCAGATATGTTGCCGCACGCACGTTCGATTCACATGCGGTGATGTTATTCGATTTCCACACCGGGAAGTGGGAAGAACTGGTCAAGAGCAACGTCGGTTTGGAAGAGTGGTCTACAAGCGGGCGTTACGTTTACTTCAAGCGGCTGGGAGATCAGCCGGAATTCGCACGCGTGAGCATGCATAGCCGCAAGGTGGACAAAGTGGTCGATCTGATAAACATGAAGAACACCGGATGGGGCGGAGGTTTGTGGGTTGGCCTAACGCCGGAGGACTCACCACTGTTGCTACGTGATACGGGTACACAGGAAATTTATGCACTGGATTGGCATGAACGCTGAGCTTCTTTACAACCGCGCACCGCGATCAGAAGTGCTTTGGCGCGCTGGGCGATGGCCGTGAACTGAGTATGGACAGTGCGGCAACCGGAAGACTCGGCGCACAGAACAGACACCGACACCAACGTTGTGTGGTTCCTGCCAGTATGGTCACATCACCTGGACGTGTGCCGCTAGGGGTTAGAAGTAAGCCGCTGGCGCGGGGTCCCGGATGCCGGTCCCTATGGGTTTTGAATGGCCATTGGAGGCAGGGACTGCGGGAATGCGAAGCACATTCCTTGTCAGATGGCTGGAAGAGCGTTCTCGCGAGGCGGCCGGCAGTTGGTGGAGGGCGCGTTTGGAGGCTGGAAATGACGTCTTTGGGTCGAGCAGACACACGCCAGGCAAGCGTGCCGAAGCACGCGAGGTGGGCGCGGGGCTGGACCTTTCGTTAGGAGGAATCAAGAAGGCAGGCCCGCCGTTGTTGCTCGTGCAGGATCTGTCTGGCGGCCAATCGCTCGACCACGCGCATTTGCCCCTGGCATTTCGGACAGTGCCAAACGGCGGATTCATGAGTGGCAAGTGGTGCGATAGTTTCCGCCGGAGGCGATACATCGAGCAAAGCTCTGCAAACCGGGAGCAAGCCGCGTCGTCGCCGGTTGGCCATCCAGCCGAAATAGCGGATCCGCGGGAAACCTTCGGTAGGACGTGTTGTAAGAAACGTCGGAGGAACTCTTCGAGGTGAGATTCATCTTGCGGCACTTGCTGTGGTGGGCGTAGTCCTTCCAGCGAAAGGTGACGTGAGTGTCGTCCACCGACAGCAGCCGGTGATTGGAGATGGCCACGCGATGCGTGTAGCGAGCCAGGTACTGCAGGACATGTTCCGGCCCTCTGAAGAGTGCCTTCGCATAGACGACCCAGTCCTGCCGGAAGAGAGTGCGGAGGAATCCGGCGAATGCTTTTTAGTTTGCCAGCGGCTGGTACTCCCCGTAGAAGGCGAGTTGGTTGTAACGCGCTTCCCGCGGATGCGATTTGCGCAAAATGCGTTATGAAGCTCAATTCTGGGAGATTGCCCGATTGGCCGGGACATCAGGCCAATATTTGCGACCCTCGTGGATCACTCGCTGAAAAGTGGCGTTGTCGGAAACTTGCCGTGGATAGACCACGTGTAGCGGCCAAGCGTAGAGCGAACCTGCGCTGGTTTGGATCGCTCAGAAAACCAAGGCCGTGGGCAATGGTGGGCAATGCGCGACAGCGTTCACGGCAAAACCTGCGGCCGCTGCAACGAAGAGTCTGCAACTTACAGAATCCAAATGCGCTCGGAGCGTTCGAATCCCACCCTCACCGCCAGATTGTTCCTTATTTCGATTTGCCGTTGTGTTACGCAGGTTTGGGCAATGCCCGTCACGTTACGAATGAAAAAATCCGAATATGAGCTGTGCACACTGGTAGTCCTCGTCGAACCCATTCCATCCAGCTATCAGTGTTCCATGAAACTAGGCCGAAATTAGCGTTGCTTGCCGTAAGGCTTCAAACGGGGTTCGTGCATTCGGAGCAGTAAAAGTGCGCAGGAAGTCTCCGATCACCGCATCACTTGGAACGGAGTTCTGAGGGAATCTGCGGCGTTGCACGCATATGCTGAGCCGAAAGGCGCAAGAGAAACGGC
>Ga0134128_10003495_pt1 | contig 19192 bp, 17 predicted proteins | sample KB31754_FD_96462 | JGI IMG/M metagenome (GOLD analysis project Ga0134128, IMG submission 96462) | Terrestrial soil microbial communities with excess Nitrogen fertilizer from Kellogg Biological Station, Michigan, USA - KB3-175-4 | ecosystem: Environmental > Terrestrial > Soil > Unclassified ...
AGTCCGACCCTGCGGCCGCCGGCGAGCGTATCGGACCTCGCTCGAGCATGGTGCGCGCTCCGGTGGCGGATGGCGCCGCCTCGCGTTTGGTCGTCGTTTCCATGCGGGTATTGTAGCGCGTCAGGCGCCGCCGGCTTGCGCCGTACCCGGATTCGCGGCAAGAGGCGGCCCACCCTCGCCGAGACGCGCCTCGAGACGCCGCAGTACGGGCAGCAGCAGGAGGGCGACCGCGACGCCCCCGACAGCGACCCATCCGAGCACGAAGAAAAGGTGGGTATAGCGTGCGAGCGTCTGTGCGGGATCGGTGATGCCGGCTGGAACGCTCGCGAAGTTCGCCACGAAGCTGCCGAGGTACTGGGCGAGACCCGCCGAGAGCAGCCACGCTCCCATCATGAGTCCGCGTCGCTCCGGTCCGATGTATCGCGAGACCATGGCGAGCGCGAGTCCCGATATGAGCAGCTCTGCGATAGACAAGAGCAGATAACCGCCAATCATCCACCACGGCGAGACGCGCGCGTCGGCCGTATCTGTCCCGCTCAGCGAGTACACGAAGAAGGCGAGCGCGAGCAGCGCGAAGCCCCAGGCGTACTTGCCCGCAATCGAGAGATCGCGGCCATGTCGGCCCAGCCGGCCGTAAAGTAGCGCGAGGAGCGGTGAGCAGATTGCGATCCAGAACGGATCGAGCACTTGGAACTGCTCCGGAGGCACGGAGTAGCCGTAAAAGTCCAGCTTCACATTATGAAGCGCGAAGAGCGTGAGCGACGTGGATATCTGCTGATAGAAGACGAAGAACAGCATCGTCTCTCCGGTCAGGATCAGCATCGCGATGACGCCCGCACGCTCGCTCCTGCGCGTCCGCGCGATCAGGAATGCAAACAAGCCGAGCAGCGCGAGAGCCGCGAGCCCGACGATCGCGCGAGCTACCGCGAGATTTTGCACGATGAGGGCGATCAAAACGGCAATGACCAATATGCCGACGAGCACTCCCGCGAGCCGTGCCATGCGCAGCGGCTCGAAATCCGGCCGGGTTCCGATGTGCGCGATCAACCGGCCTCGAAGCAGGAGCTGCGCGATGCCGGCGACGAGCCCGCCCGCGCAGGCGAGGAACGCCCAATGCCACCCGTAGCGGACACGCAGCCACGGCGTCAGCGCCTGCGAAATCATGGCCCCGATGTTGATTGCCATGTAGTACATCGTGAAGGCGCCGTCGAGCTTCGAGGGCTCGTGCTCGTAGAGTCGCGAGACGAGGCTGCTCGGGTTGGCCTTGAACGTGCCGTTGCCCGTCGCAATCAACCCGAGCGAGAAGAACAGCAGCGGCTCTGCCCATCCGGCGGGGGCGACTTGCCTCCAGGGAACCGAGAGCAGCAGATACCCGAGGCACAGCACGAGCGCCCCAAGGAGTGTCGTGCGGCGGGCGCCGAGCACGCGATCCCCGACCCAGCCGCCGAGCACCGGAACCGCGTAAATCATTGCAGCGAGCGCACCCCAGGTGAGATTCGCGCGCCGATCGGCGAACCCGAGGTATTCGATCATGAAGACGACGAGCAGCACTTGCATGCCGTAATAGCCGAACCGCTCCCACATCTCGATCAGGAAGAGGACGGAGAACGCGCGGGCTCTGGAGGGCTGTGGGCCGGACTGCGGCATCGGTTGCACGGCGGTTGCGAAACTCATCGCGCCCCGCAGAGTGCCGCGGATGGGTAGGGATCACAAGTCGCGGCAGCCGCCGCGGCCCGTCGCAGTTGTCGTATGATCGACTCGCGGAGCGCGGCAGGTGGACGGATCGAAGGGGGACCGATGTCGAGTGCCGTGTCGATACTTCATCGCGATCGCACGATTGCCGGTACAGGCTTCAGCCGCTAGATGGTGCCCCCGGCGGCTCTCTGCATTCATCTGTGCATCGGGCAGGCCTACGCTTTCAGCGTATTCAGCCTGCCGATGACGATGCTCCTCGGCATCCGGCATTCAGTGCCGGGCGACTGGAGACTGACGGATATCGGGTGGATCTTCACCCTCGGAATTTTCTTCTTGGGTGTCTCCGCGGCCATCCTCGGGCGCTGGGTCGAGGAGGGCGGTCCGCGCCGCGCCATGTTCACCGCCGCCTTGTGTTTCGCCGGCGGGTTCCTGATCTCGGCCGTGGGCGTGTACGCGCACCGGATCTGGGTCATCTATCTGGGCTACGGAGTGCTCGGCGGTTTCGGGCTCGGCATCGGTTATATCTCGCCGGTGTCGACGCTCATCCGCTGGTTCCCGGATCGGCCGGGGATGGCGACCGGAATGGCAATCATGGGTTTCGGCGGTGGAGCTCTCATCGCCGCTCCGCTCTCGGTGTGGCTCTTGAAGCAGTTCTCCACCCCCACTCACGTCGGCGTGGCGGAAACGTTCATTTGCCTGGGCCTCATCTATTTTTGCTTCATGCTCGTCGGTGCCTTCATCGTGCGAGTCCCGGCGCCGGGATGGCAGCCTGCAGGTTGGACGCCACCGGCAACTCCTGCAAAGCTCGTCACGACCGCCGACGTTCACGTGTATCGGGCGATCAAAACCCCGCAGTTCTGGCTCATCTGGTGCGTGCTGTGTCTCAACGTGACCGCCGGAATCGGTGTGCTCGGTCAGGCATCGCCCATGAGCCAGGAGATTTTTCCGGGCCGCGTCAGTGCGACGGCCGCGGCTGGCTTCGTCGGCCTGATGAGCTTGTTCAACATGGCCGGCCGCTTCGGGTGGGCCACCTTCTCCGACCTCATCGGCCGGAAGAACACGTACTTCTGCTTCTTCGTGCTCGGCGCAGTGCTCTACGCGCTCGTTCCAACGACTGGCGCGATCGGCAGCGTCACTGCCTTCGTCGTCTGTTTCCTCATCATCATCAGCATGTATGGCGGAGGTTTCTCGACCATTCCCGCGTACCTGAAGGATATGTTCGGGACGCGCTACGTGGGCGCTATCCACGGCTGGCTCATCACCGCGTGGTCGGCGGCGGGTGTATTCGGTCCGGTGCTCGTCAATTACATCCGGCAGTACCAGATCGACCACGGAGTGCCGAAAGCGCAGGCCTACAATTTAAAGATGTACATCATGGCGGCGCTCCTCGTGGTCGGATTCTTCTGCAATCTCTTCGTGCGCCCCGTGCATGCGCGGCACCATTTGCGCGAGCAGGAGCCTGCGTCGTCGGCACCGGGCGCAGCACCCGTGCCTCCCGCGCCGACCGCGGCAAATTGATCGAGGGTGCCTCATGTCCGATCCGCGCACGCGCAAGACTCTGCCGATCGAGCTCATCCTCGCATGGGGTTTCGTCGGCATCCCCCTGTTGTGGGGTATCGCGATGACACTTGCGAGCGCCGTCAAGCTTTTCGAGTGATCGTGGAGGGACTCTGCATGCGTTTGCAGTCCGCTACTCGGGGCGCCGCGACGGCCGCTCTCGCCGCCGCTTTGCTCGTCGTCGTCTCGACCGCTTTCGCCGATCCGGCGCAGCCGCCGATAACCGATCCGATGCTGCCCGAGCATGCGGCGCGCCAGCTCTCGCCTCACGTCTACGTGATCATGGGCTTCCCCAATATCGGCATCGTGGTCGGACAGCGCGCGACGCTCGTCGTCGACACGGGCCTGGGGCCGCGCAATGGCGCCGTAGTCGCGCGCACGGCCGCGGCGCTCTCGCCTCACGGCCATAAGCTCTATCTCACGACGACGCACTTCCACCCCGAGCATGCCTCGGGGCAGCGTGGCTTTCCGACCGGCACGATCGTGATTCGCCCGCGTGTTCAACAGGCGGAGCTCGAGGCGGACGGGCCGCGCTTTCTCGCGCTCTTTGGCCGCAGGCCGCCGATGCACGCCCTTCTCGAGGGTGTGGGCGTGGGCCCCGCAAACGTACTCTTCGACCGCGCCTACACGCTCGACCTCGGGGGCGTGCACGCGCGGCTCTTGTACTTCGGCGCAGCGCACACCCGCGGCGACGAAGTGATTTTCGTGCCGGAGGACTCCGTGCTGATCTCCGGGGATGTGGTGCAGAATCATCTCTCGCCCAACATCATCTGCGAGACCTGCAGTCCGCGTCAGTGGATCGCGGTGCTCGATCGCATCGCGCCGCTCAAACCGCAGCACATCCTTCCCGACCATGGCGCACTCGGCGGCCCCGAGCTCATCTCGGATGAACGGGCGTTCCTCGTGGACCTCCAAACACGTGCGTCCTCGCTCGAGGCTCGAGGTGTACCGGCAGCGGAGGCAAGCCGGCAGATCGAGGCGGATTTCAAGACCCGCTACGCCGGCTGGTATGGCCTCAACAACGTGCCGCAGTCGGTTGCGCGTGCCTACGCCGACCATCACTGAGAGCGTGCGGGAAGCTCAGATCGTCGCGACCAACAACTCTTCCGACCCGGGCTTGAGACCATCCGCCCGCCCGGCAAAATAGCGCTGCGTGAGTTCGGCGCAGGATACGTGCCGGATGTCTCGCAGGCCGGCCTCCCGTGCAAGAGCGAGCATCTCTGACGGCGCGAAAAAGCTCAAGAACGGCGTGCCGCTGGCCCGCGCGCCCTTCAAAGATGCCTCGTAGCCGGGGCGTTCCTCGGGATCGGCGAGCTCGAGCGGCAGAATGAAAGTCATCGCGAATATCGAGCCCGGCGCAAGCCTTGCAGCCTGGCAGAGCGTCGCGGCAATCGCGTTCCGAGTGAGATACATGCTGACGCCCGTGGAGGCGACCACCGCCGGCTCGCGGTGATTGAACCCGGCCGTCGCGAGCCTTTGCCGCCAATCGTCGCCGCCCTCGAACTCGACAGCGACGAGCCGCAACCACGCCGGTACACCGAACCCGAGCTCATCGAGGCGCCGGCGCTTCCAGGCCTGGGGTCCGGGCCGGTCGATCTCGAACACCTTCAGCCGTGCCCCGATATCCGAGCGGCGCTGCGCGAAGGTGTCGAGGCCCGCTCCGAGGATCACGTATTGGCTGATGCCGCGCCCGGTCTGTGCGAGCACGAGGTCTTCGGCGAAACGCGCCCGCGCGACGACACCGGCGCGGAAGCGGGCCGTCCCGCGGACCTCCATGTCCGGGCGCTGACGCCAGCCCTCGCCGGGCGCTGCGAGAGCGAGGCCGATCTCATCCTCCAGCACGTGCGGTGGCGGATCGACTTGCACGTGCATCGCGCGCCACAGTGCGACCCGCACCGCCGTGCTGTCTGGTCCCGTGGATTGCGCATCGGGCATCGTTACCGTCTTCGCTGGGCGGTATCAGCGGTCCGGTTTGCGGAACACGAATATGGTCCGGTCGGTCCGCCCGCGTACCGCGGGCTTGAACACGAGCTGTGTGTGATCGTCGGCGGGATCGGCGAGCAGATGGCTCTCCTTGACGAGCTCGAACCCCGCCGCGGTCACTTCCTTGCGAATCACCGCGGGATCGATCCGATGCAGAGCCTGCGTGTCGCGCCGACCAGAGCCCAGTGCGGCATTGTGATCGACAATCAGGTAGATGCCACCTGGCTTTAGCGCAGCCAGTATCCGGCCGTTCAGGCGCGCGGTGTCGATGTGATTGATCGACAGGTCGTGGTAGTACAGGACCATGTATACGATGTCGACGTTGCCCGGCAGCTGCACCGAGTTGTAATCCACGACGTTGTATTTCGCGTTCGGATGTGCGGCTACGAACGCGCGGCTCGCCGCGCCCGCGCGCTTCTCCGTGTACGGCAGGTCGAACATGTAGACGCGGCCGCGCGGCCCGACGATGTCCGAGAGGAGCTGCGTGTAGTATTGGCCGAACGACGCGAACTCGATCACCCGCTCGCCCGGTTTGATGCCGGACATCATGAGAATTTCGGCGGGTTTGCGGTTCGCATCGCGCGCACGCTGCGCTGCCGGGCGCGCAGGGGATTCGATCGCGCGGCGGATGTAGGCCGGCGCGTAGGATGGCACCTCGTACGCAGGTGCCCCATCCGAGTGATCCGGCGCCGCACTCGCCGCAGTGGCGACGATGACGAGCCCGCAGGCAACGGTGAAAAGCGAGGAAAAGCGTGTGAGTCGTCGGACCGAGTCGTTCATTCGTGTCCCCCCTTCGATCCAGTCAGTTTCGCACATCTTCTCAGTGGGGGGAGACCCGTCGCTTCGCGCTACGCAAGGCGGTCGGCACCTCGAGGCCGCTCGCCTCGAGCTGCTGCGTGAGTGTCCCCACGAGCTCCGCGAGGCTCTCGCCATCTGAGGCCTCGCAGCGCGCCGTGAGCTTCGCCTCGGTGCCCGAGGCGCGCAGCAGCCACCAGCCGGCCGGAGTGCTCACGCGTACGCCGTCGATCGTATTCACGGTGGCGCCGGACCTTGCGAGCCGGTCGGCGATCTGCTGCATTACGGCGGACTTGCGATCCTCGGGACAGGGGAAGCGGATCTCGGGGGTCGCGCACGTGGCGGGCAGGGTCTCGCGAAACCTCGCGAGCCCACCCTCGAGCCTCGCGACGGCATTCATCGTTCGCACGGCAACGTGCAGCGCATCGTCCGTCGCGTTCCAGCAGCGCTCGAAGATGATATGGCCGCTCATCTCACCCGCGAGCGGCGCTCGCTCACGCAGCATGGCCTCACGCACCAGCACGTAACCGGATGGCGCCATCACCGGCCGGCCGCCGAGGCGCTCGATACCTTCGAAGAGTACCCGGCTCGATTTAACGTCCGCGACCAGCGTCGCGCCTGGAAGCTCCGCGAGGACCTCGCGCGCAAGCAGAAGCAGCAATTGATCGGGCCAGACAATCGCGCCGGAATCGTCCACGATGCCGATCCGATCGCCGTCGCCATCGAATGCGACTCCGAGATCGGCTCGGCGCTCGAGCACCGTCCGCTGCAGCTCGCACAGATTCTCGGCAACGGCAGGGTCCGGATGATGCGCGGGAAAGCGGCCATCCACACTCGCGTTGAGCACGCTGTGCCGGCCGGGCAGGCGCGCGACGACGGCGGCGATCACCGCGCCGACTGCGCCGTTGCCGCAGTCCCATACCACGTGAATGCCCCGCTCGCCCGTCGCAAATTCGGCGATGCGCGCGGCATACTCGGCGCCCACATCGAGAGATGTGCTGCGACCGCCCCCGGAACATTGCACCTCGGTCGCGACGAGCGCGCGTAGGGCGGCCCCATAGACAGGGTGCTTACCGAGAACGAGTTTGAAGCCGTTCTCACCGGCGGGGTTGTGCGATCCGGTCACCATGATTCCGCCGTCGAAGCCGTGCGCATGGATTGCAAAGTGCAGCTGCGGAGTCGGTGCAAGCCCGAGGCATGTCACATCGACTCCGCCTTCTATCAATCCGCCAACGAGCGCGGCCTCGAGCTCGGGGGAGCTCAAGCGCCCATCCCGAGCGACGGCGATTCGGGCGCGTCCCTGACGGCGAGCTGCGGTGGCGTAGGCGAGACCGAGCATGCGCGCATCGCCGCAGCCGAGCTCCCGGCCCACGACTCCGCGCAGATCATAGGCTCGGACGATTGCCGGATTGATTGAGTGCGCCTGTGAAGTCACGCGGGGGCAAACGGCCTTGAGCACGTCCGAGTTCCCGCGCGCAGACTGCGGCGCAGACGGGACCACCCCTTGCTGTGCGCGGCCCATGCAGCTCACGATATTTGGACTCACGCTGAGCTCTTCGTGGGGAAACGGTCACGCCACGCTCTGGCGGGGCTTGGTGCGCGCGCTCGCACGGCAAGGTCATCGCGTGACGTTTTTCGAACGCGACGTACCTTACTACGCGGCCCACCGCGATCTCGACTCTCTCTCGGACGCCGAGCTCGTGCTTTACGCGGATTGGACGCTGGTCGCGCCCCGCGCGCGCCGCCGGCTCGCGCAATCGGACGCGGCGGTAATTACCTCGTACTGTCCGGATGCGGCCGCGGCGGCGGAGCTGATGTTTGATGCACCCGAATCGCTCGTGCGAGCGTACTACGATCTCGATACTCCGGTTACGCTCGCTCGACTCGAGGCAGGCGAGCCCGTGAGCTATTTGCCCGCGGCAAGCCTCGAGGATTTCGATCTGGTGTTGAGCTACACGGGCGGCGCGGCGCTCGAGGCGTTGAGGCAGCGGCTCCGCGCGCGGCGCGTTGCGCCGCTTTACGGACACGTCGATCCGGACGTACATCGCCCGGTGCCGGCCGTGGACCGCTTCCGCGCCGACCTCTCTTATCTCGGCACCTATGCCGCCGACCGGCAGCGGAGGCTGGGAGAGCTCTTCCTCGAGCCCGCCCGCTGCCGGCCCGCGCAGCGTTTCGTGCTCGGGGGCGCGAGCTACCCGCAGGACTTTCCATGGTGCGCGAACATCTGGTTCGTGCGGCACATCTCCCCGCCCGAGCACGCGGCGTTTTATTCCTCCTCGCGCCTGACTCTCAATGTCACGCGCGCCGAGATGGCGGCCATGGGCCACTGCCCCTCCGGCAGACTGTTTGAGGCGGCGGCATGCGGCACGCCGCTCCTCACCGATGAGTGGGAGGGACTCGATCAGTTCTTTGCGCCCGGACGCGAGATCCTCACCGCACGCAGCTGCAGCGATGCGGTACGTGCGCTCGATCTCGAGGATGCGCAGCTCGCGCGCATTGCGCGCGCCGCGCGCGAGCGGGTCCTCGCGGAGCACAGCTCCGAGCGGCGTGGGCACGATCTCGTCGCGGCACTCGAAGCGGCGACCCGGCCGGCCCCGGCGGCCGACGGTGGATACGTCGAGCCATGTGGGGCGTGATTCCTGCGGCCGGCAACGGCACGCGCATCCAACCGCTCGCCTTCTCGAAGGAGCTGCTGCCTGTCGGGAGCCGCATCGAGGATGATATCGAGCGTCCGAAGGCCGTGAGCGAGTACCTCGTCGAGCGTCTGATGCTTGGCGGCGCAACGAAGATCTGCTTCGTCATCGCACCCGGGAAATCTGACATCCTGCAGTACTACGGCGGGCGGATGGGACGCGCGGACATCGCATACGTCGTGCAGCCGCGGGCGGCCGGGCTCTGCGATGCGATCTTCCGCGCGCGCGTACTCATCGCGCCCGAGGAGAGCGTCGCGATCGGCCTGCCCGACACCATTTGGTTTCCGGAGGATGCGCTCGCCGAGTTACCGGATGACCGCCTGTCCTTTCTGCTTTTCCCGGTCGGGCATCCAGAGCTGTTCGACTCGGTATCACTGAATAACGACGGACGCATCGAGCGAATCGAGGTGAAATCGGCCGGCGCCCGCTCGCGCTGGATTTGGGGCGCCTTCAAGATGCCCGGCAGCGTGCTGCACGAGCTGCACGAGTTCTGGCGCGCTCGAGGCGAACGCGACGAATACATAGGTACGCTCGTGAACGCCTGGCTCGACGCGGGAGGTTCCGCTTGGGGCGTGCGGGCCGGGAAGAGCTATGTCGACGTCGGCACTCTGCACGGGTATCGGGAGGCGATCCGGCTGCTCTCGACGGGACGGCGCGCGTCGCGCGTGAGCGCGGCGCCTGCGGTCCCCGAAATGCGCGCCGCGGCGCGCGGGCGCGTCAGTCGTGATGGGATGCGAGGAACGCGATGATCTGCTGACGCGTCTTGGGATCCGGTACCCCGGGGAACGGCCGCATGTTCGTGTCCGGCAGGATCTTGTAGGGGTTTGTGATCCACTTGTCGATCATCTCGGGGGTCCAGATCCATCCGGCCATCTTCATGCTCGAGGAGTACGCGAGGTAGCCCGGCGCGGTTCCAGCCTTTCGGCCGACGACCCCGTAGAGAGAGGGTCCCAAGCGGTTGTCACCCTTCACGAAGGAGTGGCACTGGCGGCAGAAGGTGTTGAACTTGATCTCCCCTCCGGCTGCGTCGGATTTCGTATCGCTCGCCGCCTTCGTAACGGCTGGCTTTTTCGAGGACTTGCCGGATTTGCCGGCCGCAAGGGTCGCGCCGCCGCACAACAACGCCGCACTCGCCACGAAGGACACGAGGATGCTCAACGAGCCTGGTCGGATGCCGTTATTGCTCATCACGAAATTATGCACGGTCGGGCGTTTGCTCCGCGCGAGCATCGCGGCCCAACCGTCGCAACGAGTGCGCGTCATGGCATGTGTTCCATTTCCGTGACAGCGCATCTGACCGCGGCACGAGCCGCCCCGGCCCTCTGCGAGCCGCGCATCTCTTTGCCAGTCGCTATCCCCGGCGAGCACACACTTAGAATTTCAAGAATGCCCCCACGTTGAAGTTGGTGCTGGTATTCGACTGGTCGGCCTGGTTGACCGACTTGAGACGGCTCAGCTCGCTCAGCAGAGTAAGATTGTCCGTGAGGTTGTAGTACACACCGGCAGTCCACTTGTCGTTCTTCTCGACGAGTGTGTTCGTTCCGATGAGCAGCGCCGGCGAAAACTCCTCACTCGTCCTGCCGAGCCGACTCTGTCCGTAGTTGACGCCGAGCTTCGCCGCCCCGATCGAGTACGTTACCTGTGCCAGGAACCCCTGTGAAGTGCGCGCGTTGCCGAGCGCATCGTTCGAGAGCACGTAAAGCCCGGTCGTTCCGACCCCTTTGCCGTAGTAGTACCAGCCCATCGCCTCGAAGCCGGCGAAGTCGAATTTGCCGCCGAAGTCGAGTGCCCAGCTGTTGTAGTCGCCGGCCGGTGCGCCCGGTGCGGCAGGGCATGTCACCGCACCCGGCGCGCAGAGCGCGTCCCGCTGCTTCTGAAAGAGCACGCTCGAGGAGAGATAGAGCGGCCCGGCTTTGTATGAGACCTTGGCGTGGAAGCCGGGCGTGCTCTTGCTCGCCGGTGCCTGTCCGAGCGTGTTGAGAGGAACGAAGATTCCGAAGGTGACCTTCGCGCCGGCGAAGGACGGCGTCGTGTAGTTGATCTGCGTAAGCCAGTCGGTGTAGATGTACCCGAGGCCGATCGATCCGAGAGACGTGTTCGCCGGGGCGGCGTAGTTACCGTTGCCCGCTCCCACGCCGATCAGCGTCATGTCGTTGAGGATCGCATCCGCGCCGAACAGTCCGATATTCCGGCCCGCCATGATCGTCCCCATCCGATCGTTGCCGAACGTCAGAAATACTTGGCGGATGTCGAGGCCGGCGCTGCCGAGCGCGGTATGTCCGAATCCGGGATTGTCGGCTGCCTGCAGATTCGGACTGCCGCCGTCGTTCGTGCTGATTCCTGGATAGAGCCCGAACGTGAACCCGAGATCGATTCCCTTCTGAGTCGTCGAGCCGTTGAATGTGAGGGCCGCCGGCAGCAGCCCGTTGCTCACCGAGGAGGAGCCGCCCGAGGAGCCGGGCGAGGCCACGCACGCGAGTCCGCCGCCGACGACCGATGGCGAGGTCTCGCAGCTCGAATAAATGTAATGCGCGTTGACGTTGCCTTCCACCGAGAACTTCCAGCCGGCCGCTTGAAGATCGATGGCGCGGGCGGGCGGAGCGCAGAGCGCTGTCGCGAAACCGAGGGAAAGTGCGACTGCCGAGGCGCGCCTGATGCGTTCGATTTTCATAGGTGCATTCCTTCTGTGAAGCGCGGCGCGGCCGTGCAACGCACGTGCCGGCCCGACTCTTGCGCTCGAAGGATGCGCTGCACCTCGTTCGTGCTGGCGACCTCATGGCAGGCTGTTCCGTTTGGATATGGATTTGATACAGGTTTGTCACCCGGATGGAACGCCGGGTCGATTGCGGCGTTGCAGCGCGCGTGCGCTGCTGCCGCCCGATGAGGAAGTATGTTGAGATGCGCCCGCGCAACGGTCGTATCGAGGTGTCGCAGCAGCGTGACACCATCGCGACGGGGCCGTCGCATCGGCGGTACAGATGGCACTCGAGGCGCTCACGTTGGAGGAGCTCGCGGGCGAAGATCCCCGCATGCTTCGCTACGCGCGCAACGCTCGTCGGATCGCGGACTCGGATGTCGCGCTGCTCATCCAAGGGCCGACGGGCTCGGGTAAGGAAGCTTTCGCCCAGGCCATTCATCTCGCGAGCCGGCGGGCCGGCCGGCCCTTTATCGCAGTCAACTGCGCGGCGATCCCCGAAACCCTGATCGAGAGCGAGCTCTTTGGATACAAGCCGGGCGCCTTCACGGGCGCGCATCGCGAGGGCATGCGCGGCAAGATCGCCCAGTCCTCGGGCGGGACGCTGTTCCTCGATGAGATCGGAGACATGCCGCTCTCGCTGCAATCGCGCCTTCTACGGGTCGTCGAGGCACGCGAGGTCGTGCCTCTCGGCAGCGAGCGCGCCGTATCGATCGAGCTGCACGTGATTTCAGCCTCGCAGTGGAGCCTGCGCGATCTGATCTCGCGCGGCGCCTTCCGCGAGGACTTGTATTACCGGCTGAACGGCATCACGATCGAGCTGCCGTCGCTGCGCGAGCGCGTGGACAAGGAGAATCTGATCCGCCGCGTGCTCGCCGCCGAAGCCGGCCATACCAGGCCCGCGGCCATCGAGCAGCAGGCCCTCGAGCTGCTCCTCGCCTACGCTTGGCCCGGGAACATCCGCGAGCTGCGCAACGTCATTCGCACGGCGCTCGTGCTCGCCGAGGGAGGCGTGGTGCGAGTCGTCGATCTGCCCCGGGAGCTCGGAGAGCCGGCCGCCGAGCCCGAGACACCTGTCGCGGCGATCGCCGCGAGTCGCACAGCCCCGAACGGTGGTGCGAGCAGCGGTGTGGGCGGCGAGTCTCTCGCGAATCCGCTCGCCTTGGCCGAACGCGGCGTGCTGCTGCGCGTTCTCGAGGAGTGCCACGGGAATATGACGCGAGTCGCAGCGAGGCTCGGAATGAGCCGCAGCACGCTTTATCGACGCATGCGTCGGCTCGAGATCCCGCTTCGCTCCGGAGCCGCCCCGCTCGCGCGCGGCATCGGCGCGCGCTTTTCGATCGCGTCCGTTTGACAGAGCTGGCCCGGCGCTTGCAGCGCGCCGCGGCGACACCCGGTCAGGCCAGGCGGGACGCGGGAAATGAAGCGCAAGAAAGTCTCTCGCCGACACAAGGTGCGGCTCGCACCCGGCTGCCGACTGTCCGGAATTTCCGGCGGAAGAGGCCGCGTGCTGTTGAGTCCCGCGGGCGCTGTTCAGCTGAACGAGATTGCCGCCGCGGTTCTCACGCTCTGTGACGGGCGCCTCACGCGCGATCAGATCCTAGTGCGCATGCTCTCGGCCTCGAGAGTGAGCCTCGCGCGCAACGTACGCGAATTTCTGGCCGCCGCCTATCGCAACGGCTGGCTCGTCGATTCCGCTTGAGAGGAGCTCGGTGGCCGGCGGCGCGCGCGGCGGCGCGCACGGCCGTGCGGATATCAGCTGCGCGCACAGCCGCTCACTCGGAGGCTCCGTCGGCCGGCCGATAGCATCGGCTCAGCGCGGCGGCGTCGATAGACCGCACGAATGCCAGGCGGCGGTCTCGACGGAGCGCAACAATTTCGCTTGTTGTTGCGCGAGCGGATGATCCCGGAAAATCCCGCCGTTCTCGCCGCTCAGCGTCGCGTAGTGGGCGTAGGTCGAGGCCTCCACGAACTGATCGTAGGTGAGGCGCGCCGCGATGCGATCGATCGCACAGGAGCACTTGTACAGGTCCGCCTCGTTGCCCTTGGTGCGGACCATGCACTCCTCGACGTACTGAACGCGCGCGTACGTCGGGTAATCGTTTGAGGCGGTCGCTGCATGACCGGCAACGGTCGCCGGCTGCGCGTCCGCCGAAAGGGCTGCATAGCCGGCGAGCAGCGCGGCCGCAGCAATCCAGGCTCTGAGTCGAGAGTGGTCGGATCTGGATACCATGGCGTTCCATCCCTGACACACTGTTGATGCGCCAATGACGATCCTACGCCGCGGGCGCCCGATTCTTCAACAGTCTCGTTGCAGCCGCGCGGCGCCGGGTGTATTCAAGCCGGTCAGAAGCGCCTCATAGCGCCGCGCTCGGCTGGAGGGGATCATGCGCAACAAACATCGTGCAATTTTCAGAACGGTCGTACTGGCCGCCGCGGCGGCAGCGGCAGCCGCCGCCTTCGGGGATGCGGACCTCGATCAGGCAATGTCCAGTCCGTCGAACTGGGCGTCGCAGGCAGGTGATTACGCGAATCACCGGCACAGCACGCTCAACCAGATCAACGAGGGAAACGTCGATAAGCTTCAGCTCGCGTGGAGCATGTCGACCGGAGTGCTGAGGGGCCACGAAGGCTCGCCGCTCGTGATCGGCGATACCCTGTACATGCACTCTCCGTTCCCGAACAACGTCTATGCGATCAATCTGAAGGATCAGACCTTCAAGTGGAAGTACGAGCCTCGCCAGGACGAGGCGGTCGTGCCGGTCATGTGCTGCGACACGGTGAACCGCGGGCTCGCCTACGGAGACGGCAAGATCTTCCTGCAGCAGGCGGACACGACGCTCGTCGCGCTCGATGCGCAGACAGGCAAGGTCGTCTGGTCGGTGAAGAACGGCAATCCGAAGATCGGCGAAACCAACACCAATGCACCGCACGTCTTCAAGAACCTGGTCATCACCGGTATCTCGGGCGGCGAGTTCGGCGTTCGAGGGCGCCTGACGGCGTACGACCTGAAGACAGGCCGCGTCGTGTGGAAAGCATGGAGCACCGGTCCGGACGAGGACATGCTGATCGATCCGAAGAAGACCTTGACGTGGACCAACGGACGGATGCGTCCGGTCGGCAAGGACTCCTCGCTCAAGACCTGGCAGGGCGATCAGTGGAAGCTCGGCGGCGGGACGACGTGGGGCTGGTACGCGTACGACCCGAAGTTGAACCTCGTCTATTACGGCAGCGGCAACCCGGGGACGTGGAACCCCCATCAGCGTCCGGGCGACAACAAGTGGTCGATGACCATCTTCGCGCGCGACCTCGATACCGGGATGGCGAAGTGGGTCTTCCAGATGACCCCGCACGATCAATGGGACTACGACGGCATCAATGAGATGGTCCTTGCCGACATCAAGATGGACGGCAAGACAGTCCCGGCGCTCGTGCATTTCGACCGCAACGGATTCGGCTACACGCTGAACCGTGACACGGGCGCGTTGCTCGTCGCGCAGAAGTACGATCCGGCCGTGAACTGGGCCACGAAGGTCGACATGAAGACGGGCCGCCCGCAGGTCGATCCGAAGCACGCCCCGGGCGTGACGGCGGAGGATGTCGATGTCAAGGGCATCTGCCCGGCCGCGCTGGGCTCGAAGGACGAGCAGCCGTCGAGCTACGACCCGTCGACCGGCTATCTGCTCGTGCCGACGAACCACGTCTGCATGACGTACGAGCCGTTCAAGGTCGAGTACACGGCGGGACAGCCCTACGTCGGGGCGACGCTCACGATGTTCCCGGGCCCCAACGAGAACGGGGACATGGGGAACTTCATCGCGTGGGACCCGGCGCAAGGGAAGATCGTCTGGTCCGATCCGGAGCGCTTCTCGGTCTGGTCCGGCGCTTTGACGACGGATGGCGGTGTGACATTCTATGGCACGCTCGAAGGGTATCTGAAGGCGGTGAGCACCAAGGATGGACATCTGCTGTGGAAGGCGAAGCTGCCCTCCGGAATCATCGGTAACGTCTTCACCTACGAATACGGCGGCAAGCAGTACCTCGGGGTGTACTCCGGGATCGGAGGCTGGGCAGGCATCGGTATGGCGGCGGGTCTTACCGACCCGACAGCGGGACTCGGCGCGGTCGGCGGCTACAAGGACCTCGCCCACTTCACGAACCTCGGCGGCACGCTGTTCGTGTTCACGCTGCCCCAAGCCTGAGGGAGAGGTGCGCTCGGCTCGCGCGGGCCTCAAGGGGATGGCGGCGGCGCTCACCGCCATCTCCTTCCTTTCCGGAGCCGGTGCGCTCGCCGCTACGACCCCACAGCGCACAGCGAGCACCAACAGGGATGCGCTGCGGGTCTGCGCCGACGCCAACAATCTTCCCCAGTCGAACTCCCAGGGCGAGGGTTACGAGAACAAGATCGCCGAGGCGCTCGCGCACGATCTCGGCCTCAAGCTCGAGTACACCTACTTCCCGCAGCGCATCGGCTTCGTGCGCAATACCCTGCGTGCGAAGGAGGAACCGTCGGGCCGCTTCAAATGCGACGTCATCATGGGCGTGCCCTATCCCTACGAGCTGACGGCGACGACGCATCCCTACATGCACTCGACCTACGCGCTCGTCTACCGGGCCCAGGGCGCGCTGGCCTCGATCGAAAGTCCAGCCGACTTGCTGAAGCTGCCGGCCTCGGATCGAGCGACGCTGCGCATCGGGCTCTTCGCACTCACACCGGCCGCCGACTGGGTGCTGCGCCACGGCCTCATCGGCAGAGCCGTGCTATATCCGGCGCAGAGCGGCGATCCGAAGGTGACCGCGCTCTCGACCGTCGAGGCAGACTTCGCGGCAGGTCGGATCGATGCGGCGATTCTCTGGGGTCCGATCGCCGGGTACCTCGTGAGCCGGCGCGGCCGCGAGGATCACTTGCGTCTCGCGCCGTTCGGCGCCGATCCGACGATCCGCTTCGATTACGCGATCGCAATGGGCGTGCGGTTCGGGGAGAACGACTGGAAGAGCACGCTCGACCGCTGGATCGCTGAGCATCGCAGCGACATCGATCGCATCCTTACGGGCTACCACGTGCCGCTGCTGCCCTGAGGATAACGCCCGCGGTTGATTGGCGTCCGACCTCAGTGGCGCGTGGTAACGGGGATTCTCAGGCGGCGCATCTTCCGATAGAGCGTGTTGCGACCGATGCCGAGGGTCTGAGCGACGCGGCTGATGTTCCCCCGATGGATATCGATCTCGCGCAGCAGTGCGCTGCGCTCGGCGACCTCGAGGGGATTCAAACTCTCCGCCTCGGGCGGTAGCTCACCGGGCTTCTCTTGCGTGAGCGGCGGACCGATTCCGTAGTCCTCCGGGAGATTGCCGATGTCGAGCGCATTGCCGGCGCGCAGCGCGATCATGCCGGTGAGGACATTGCGGAGCTGGCGCATGTTGCCGGGCCAGGAATGCGCGCAGAGCGCACGCACCAGCTCCTCGGTCAGGGTCAGACCCGGTGTGGCCGCGCTCTCCTGTGCGAAGAAGTGGCGGACGAGCGCTGCTTTGTCCGCCCGATCGCGCAGGGCCGGCATGGTGAGCACGAGGCCCTGCAGCCGATAGAACAGGTCCTCGCGCAGCAGGCCCCGATCGACTTTGACCCTCAATTGGCCGCGCGCGGCGCTCACCACTCGGACATCGATCGTGATCGGCGCGGTGGCTCCGGGTGCAAGCAGCTCCCGCTCCTCGAGGAAATGCAGCAGCTGCCCCTGCAGTTCGAGCGGCATGTCCCCCACGTCATCGAGAAAGAGCGTGCCTCCGTCCGCCTGGGCGATTCTGCCGCGATCCTCGCCCGCCGGCGCACGGCCGAAGAGCTCGACGCGCAGCAGCTCGGCGGGCAGGGCGCCGCAATTGACGGCGACGAACGGCTTGTCCGCACGATCGCTCGCCGCGTGCAGAGCCCGGGCGAAGTATTCCTTGCCCGTTCCGGACTCCCCGAGCAACAGAATCGGCACGTCGCGGGACTCGAGCCGCTTCACAGCCTGGATGTTGCGAGCCATCTGCGGATCGCCGCAGTCGAGCTCATCGAGCAGGCTGCGCATCGGATGCTCGCTGCCCCCTGACTCGGCGGCGCCGGCCTGGCCGCCGCGTCGCGCCCTGGCGGTGTGCGGCTTCGAGCGCGGCGCTTGCGCAACGGCATAGAAGCGGCTGCCGTGGCGCGTCTCGTAAATCGCCAAGGGATGAAACGACTTGCGCTGGCTGCGTCCGATCAGCGCGCCGATCGAGATATTGAACACCCGCTCGAGAGATGCGCCGGCGAGCTCCGCGGCGCTCTTGGTGCCCAGTTGGAACAGCGCATTGCGGTCGAGCGCAGCTACGGTGCCCGACGCATCGAGCGCGATGATGCCTTCGCTCCAGGTGCCGACGAGCTCGGGCCGGCTGTGGAATCGCACGACGAAGGAGTCGCGGAAGCGATTGAGGAACAGCCGGTTCTCGATCATCTGCGCAGACATGTTGACCAGCACGAGGGTGTGCTGCTGGGCGCGATCGGACTCCCCCGAGGCATCGAGCACCCCCAGGAGCTCGCCGCGAAAATCGGAAATGGGCGCTGCGCAGCACGTGAGCCCCGTGTTGCGGGCGAAGAAGTGCTGATCGCGATGGATGATGAGTGGAGCGCGCTCGACGAGACAGGTTCCCATCCCGTTCGTGCCGCCGTATTGCTCGCTCCAGACGCCGCCGAGCACCAGGCCCGTGCGGAACGCGGCGTTCCTGAAGCTCGAGTCGCCGTAGTAATCGAGCAGCACGCCCTCGCGGTCGGTGAGGATGATGGAGTAGCCCGAGCCGGCGAGCTGATGATAGAGGTGAGCCATCTCGGCATCGGCGAGCGCGAGAAGCTCGGTGTTCTGCTCTTTGCGCTCGAGGCGCTCCTCACGCGGGAGCACGTACGGCTCGCGCTCGGACTGCGGATCGAGCTGATACTGCGAGAGGCAGCGCAGCCAGGAACGTTTCACGTACTCGGGCGTCGCCGCGCCTTCCTGGCGCAGAGTTCCCCGCAAGATCGCTTGTATATAACGGGCGTGACTGCCGGCGGGCTGGAGCATGGTTTCCCCCTCCTGAACCGTATCCAGCGCTCTGCGAGGAATTATGCCACGCCGTCAAGACAACGTGACGGTCGATTGAGAGCGGCACAGACTGGCGGGGGAGTGTTCGGGTATGGAACACTCGCCGCCGCAGCGCCGCGGCGATGTCCGCCGAAGCGCACCTGCGCGGATGAGGCGCGTAGACTCGCGCCCGGGCTCCGGGCGCGCACATCGATCGATAAAGAGGGGTTATGAAGACGAAAGCAGCCATCGCCTACGCGGCCGGCCGGCCGCTCGAAGTGACTACGGTCGAGCTCGAAGGCCCGCACGCCGGGGAAGTGATGGTCGAGATCAAGGCGAGCGGCGTCTGTCACACGGACGAGTTCACGCGCTCGGGGGCCGACCCCGAGGGGCTCTTTCCGGTGATCTTCGGGCACGAGGGGGCAGGAATCGTGGTCGAGGTGGGCGCCGGGGTGACCTCCGTCAAGAAGGGCGATCACGTGATCCCGCTCTACACGCCCGAGTGCAGGCAGTGCAAGTCCTGCCTGTCGCGCAAGACCAATCTCTGCACCGCCATCCGCGCGACTCAGGGCAAGGGCGTCATGCCCGACGGCACGAGCCGCTTCTCGGCCGGCGGGGAGAAGGTGCATCACTACATGGGATGCTCGACCTTTTCCAACTACACGGTGCTGCCCGAGATCGCCGTCGCGAAGATTCGCGAGGATGCTCCCTTC